>SL_3KL_010_SEDDRAFT_10001181_pt1 | contig 23420 bp, 18 predicted proteins | sample SodLakKL_010_SED_2_FD_10381 | JGI IMG/M metagenome (IMG submission 10381) | reverse complement strand
ACCACGGTGCTGCCCTTCCTGCTGCGCGGCGTGAATCTGCTGGGTATCGACTCGGTGATGTGCGGTTTCGAGAGCCGCGTCCGCGTCTGGCAGCGGCTGGCCCGCCTGCTTCCCGGTTCCGCGCTGGAGGCCATGACGACAGAGATCGAACTCGCGCAATTGCCCGACTACGCGGATCGCATCCTCAACGGCAAGCTGCGTGGACGCACGGTGGTGGTGCTCGGCTGACGGTCATGGCAAGCGGCCGCCAAGGTCAAATCCCGCGGCTCTTCGCCTTGATCTCTTGGTTCAGGATGCGGTCGTTGTCGCGGTAATCCACCGGGACGTCGATCACGTGGACACCGGGAGTCGCGAAGCAGCGTTCCAATGACGGCACCAGTGCTGCGGCGGATTCGATGCGGTGGCCGTGGGCACCGTAGCTGCGGGCGTATTGAACGAAGTCGGGGTTGCCGTAGCTGAGGCCGAAGTTGCCGAATCCCATCGCCGCCTGCTTCCACTGAACCATCCCGTAGGCGTCATCGCGCAGGATCAGCACCACCAGATCCAGGCCCAGCCGGACGGCGGTCTCCAATTCCTGGGAATTCATCATGAAGCCGCCGTCGCCGCAGATCGCCATCACCGGCAGTTCCGGGTGCACGATCTTGGCGGCCATCGCCGACGGCAGACCGGCTCCCATCGAGGCCAGCGCATTGTCCAGCAAGACCGTGTTGGGCTGGTGTGCCCTGTAGTTGCGGGCGAACCAGATCTTGTAGATCCCGTTGTCCAGGGCAATGATGCCGTCGTCCGGCATGACGTTGCGCACATCGGCGACGAGCCGCTGCGGATAAACCGGAAACCGGTCGTCATCGATCCCCTCGGACAGGTGTGCGTCGAGATGCCGCTTCACCTCCATGAATCGCGAGAAATCCCAGTGCGCCTGCGGCGTGACGGCGGCAGTCAGCCGTTCGACACTGTTGGTGATGTCGCCGATGACTCCCTGATCCGGGTAATAGACCGCATCGATGGCAGCGGTGATGTAGTTCACGTGGATGACGCTGGCCTCCCCGACATGGGCGGTTTCCTCGACGTGGGGCGGCGCATTTTCCGGTCGGCCCATGATGAACGGTGGCTTCTCCACGACGTCGTGACCGACATTGATGATCAGGTCCGCCGCCTCGACCGCGCGATGCAGGAAATCGTCGCCGGATAGGGCGGCATTGCCCAGGAACAGCGGGTGGCGCTCGTCCACCACGCCCTTGCCCATCTGCGTGCTGAAAAACGGGATGCCCGTTTTCTCGACCAGAGCCGGGAGCGCACGACAGGTGTGCTGGCGATTGGCGCCGGCGCCGATCAGCAGCAGCGGGTGCCGGGCCGATTCGATCATCTCCACGGCCGCGGCAAGGGACCCGTCACTGGCCCAGGGGGTCTCGAACCGGCTTCGCGGGATCACGGGCGCATCGGTCGTCTCGCGGGCAATGTCTTCCGGCAGTTCCAGGTGCACCGCGCCGGGGCGCTCGTCTTCGGCACGCCGGAAGGCCTCGCGCACCCGGGCGGGGATATTGGCGCCGCTGCTGATCTGCCGGGTGTACTTGGTGATCGGGTGCATCATGTCGACGATGTCCAGAATCTGGAATTCACCCTGTTTGCTGGCCTTGATCGGTTTCTGACCGGTGATCATCAACAGCGGCATCGCGCCGAGCTGCGCATAGGCGGCTGCCGTGACCAGGTTGGTGGCGCCAGGCCCCAGGGTCGACAGGCATACCCCGGTGCGGCCGGTCAGACGCCCGTAGGTGGCCCCCATGAACCCCGCCGCCTGTTCGTGCCGCGTAAGGATCAGCCGGATCGAGGATTCACGGAGGGATTCGAGCAGGTCCAGGCTTTCCTCCCCGGGGACTCCGAACAGGTATTCGACTCCTTCGGCTTCCAGTGCGAGAACGAATAGATCCGATGCCTTCATGGGCCCTTTCCTTCTTGGTATTGGCGTGTTGTGCAGCGGCGGTGCGGGTCCCCGCACGAAATGATCGGTCTTGGTGAGGCAATCGTGCGGCATGAATCGTTCGGATCCTGCCTCCACAAGATGTACCGCCCGCGATTCCGGTATGTCCTCAGTCTGCCGTAAAACCCCGGCAGGCACATACCGAAAGACCGTGTCGTCGCGGGAGCGGCGGGGTTCCAGTCGCTCCACGGCGGGGTAGACCGCGGCGATCGCCTTCACGAGGCTCAGGTGCACATTGGCTTGCCTACCGGGTGATACGGACCGCGCGTGACCGGTGCGGGGGGGGGAATCGGCGCTTCGGTTTTTGCACTCCGGGCGCCGACTCCTCATGCTTCGTGTCCCAGGCCGTTTGCCATGCAACGTGCAGAACCCAACCGACCGATCCCGATGCCAGATACCGAGCCACCGCGCATTGCCTTCTTTGTGTCCTCTCACGGTTTCGGCCACGCCGCCCGTACATGCGCGGTCATGCAGTCCCTCCGGCGGCTGCGGCCGGACAGCGAACTGCGGGTGTACACCGAGACCCCGGCATGGTTCTTCCGCGATTCGGTCGGCGAGGTGGATTACCGCCCGTTGCGCGCGGACATCGGTCTGGTCCAGCGGTCTCCGATGCTGGAGGACATACCGGCCACGCTCAATGAACTCGCGGCCTTCCTGCCCTTTCGCCCGGCACTGGTCAACGAGTTGGCCCGGCAGATCGCCGACCGGGACGTGGTCGTTTGCGACATCTCACCCCTGGGCCTCGTTGCCGCGGCGGCAGCCGGCGTGCCCTCGGTGCTGCTGGAGAATTTCACCTGGGACTGGATCTACCGTGCCTACCTGGACGCCCATCCCGCGCTGGCGCCGTATGTCGATGCCATGGCGGCAATCAACAGCCGGGCCGACGTCCACGTACAGACCGAACCGGTCTGCCGGCCGGACCCGGCTGCGATGACCGTTGCGCCGATCGCGCGGCAGCTGCGCGAGCCCCGCTCGGCGGTGCGCGATCGCCTGGGCGTCGAGCTGGACGTGCCGCTGGTGCTGGTCAGTATGGGCGGGGTGCCGGCGCAGTACCCCTTTCTGGCGCGGCTGCGTGGTCGCCGTGACTGTGTCTGCCTGCTTCCCGGTGCCGCTACGGAAACGCGGCGCGAAGGGGCGCTGCTGGCGCTGCCCGCGCGGTCCGACTTCTACCATCCGGACCTCGTCAACGCCTGCGACGCCCTGGTCTGCAAGGCCGGCTACAGCACCCTCGCCGAGGCGCGTCAGGCGGGGGTGCCGCTGGCCTGGTTCCCGCGCGAACACTTTCCCGAATCGCCCGTGCTCGATGCCTTCATCGAACGGGAAATGCCAGGCATCAGGCTCCAGCCTTCCGACTGGGACGATGGCGCATGGATCGACCACCTGCCACGACTGCTGGCGCTGGGTCGCCGCCGCCCCGCCGCCACCCGCGGGGCCGATCAGGTCGCAAGGCGACTGCTCCGGCCCATCGCGGGCGGATCTTCCTTTCCGGCCGGACCGGCCGGCTGATCCGCTCCGAAAAACCGACCCGGTTCATGGGCAGTGGACAGCGGCTGCGGGAACGCAGCCGGTTCCCGTGCATGGACGGTCACTGGTGCAACGGGGATGGCTTTTTCACGTAGCTGTCATCCCCTGCGACCACCCCTGACGGTGAAAAAGCGCGCCACGGAGGTCCACGGAAAGACGCGGACAAGAGGTTGAATGTCCTTTTTTCCGTTATTTACGTTTCCTTCCGTAGTTGTATTCTCACTTTAAGCGCGGGCCGTAAGCACATTGGCCATGGTCCCGAACTCGAGCCCCTTGCCTCTCCGGAACGGTCGCACGAGTTCTTCGAGGTCTCCGTTCATCCGCTCCATCACCTCCTCGCGCAGGAGCCCCGAAAGTGCCGCGAATTCCGGCAATACGGCGGTGGCTCCGCGCAGGCACATGGCAGCGAATCGCTCCGGTTCCTCCGCGTGGACGGTGAGCGGAACGGCCCACACAGCCACGTCCTGCAGGCCAGCGCCCTGCGCGAGGCTCCGGAGTTTCTCGGTATCACTGAGTGCGAAAGGGCGGGCGAGTGCGCCTTTGGCGAGATGTCTGGACACGAGCTCATCGATCACGGTGTAGAACGGGTTGCCCTCCAGGGCACCCCACACGCTCGCGACCAGAAGCCCGCCAGGGCGCAGCACACGCTGCACCTCGCGCAAGGCCGTCGAGGGATCCGGAAAGAACTGCAGACCTTGTTGGCAGAGCACCTGATCGAATGCCTGGTCGACGAACGGCAGGGAGCAGGCACAGCCCTCGTGCCACTCCAGAACCCAGCCCCGTTCCTCGAGTCCTTCGCTCAGTGACTCTGCCTTGGCGAGCATCCCGGGGGAGACGTCCAGGCCGTAGAGCCACCCGGGCTCGGGGACCTGCTCACTCAGCGAACGGCCCACGATTCCGGTACCGCAGGCCAGGTCCAGGTAGCGTCCGCCCTGGATGGCAACGGCACGGGCGACCAGGTCGCGGGACCAAGGACCCAGCAGGCTGCGAACGATGTAACGCTCATAAGCCTCAATGGGGCTGATCTGCACCTCTGGGGCCACGCTCATCGGGAACGACCCGGCCGGAACGAAGGAGCCGGGGTTGCCCGATTCCGGCGTCGTCCCGCGCCTCCAATCCTGTTGGTGTCGGAGGGCAAACCGGGTTCTCGCCCTACGCGGGCCAAGAGCACTCGCGACCCAACGCCTTCAGGGGCATGCCCCGGTACAACGTGCCCCACCTCGCGCCAACCCGCGCAGGTTCTGGATTTGCGTCGAAGAACGGCTTCGCCGGAAGGGCATTCGAGGCACCGTTCGGCAGCGTACGCAACTGCGCGTCACTCACGCGCTCGCTCGGTCGCAGGCGATCCCGGATGTCGAAGATCCTGCGCAGATTCTGCATGCTCAAGGGATGCAGCACCGTCCAAATGACGCCGGTCATGACTCGATTATGAATCATAATACTCCTCCAAACCCATGTTTTTATTTTATTTAAGGATGAGGCGATACACGGGGAACGCTCATCCATATGTTTCGGATAGTTCATCCGCGGCGGTTTGTCCACAAGAAATGCAAGCGTTCAGGCCGCGACGGTCCCGCGCCGGTACTCGCTCTCGCCGCTTGCAGGTCGTTATATCTTGTCCTATATAACGGTCTTCGAGCAGTGACGAAGGGTGGGCAGGCATGAAGCCCGATGTTGATGGCCGGTTCTGGCTGAATGTCGAGGGCAAGGGCTTCCTTGGGCTGGGGCGCATCGAGCTGTTGGAGCAGATCGACGCTTCGGGCTCGATCTCCGCCGCGGCGAGGGCGATGGGCATGAGCTACAAGGCCGCCTGGGATGCGATCGACGCGATGAACAACCTCGCGGAAGAGCCCCTGCTGATCCGGCAGGTGGGTGGCCGCCATGGCGGCGGCACGAAGCTCACCGCGTACGGAAAGCGGGTGATTGCCCAGTACCGGGCCGCGGAACACGAATACCAGCGCTTCATGAAGCTGATGCGCGAGAACCTCGAACAACTGGGCGAGGGGGATCCCGCGGACGGCTTCGACTTCATCAGGAGATTCGCGATGCGCACGTCGGCGCGAAACCAGTTTCAGGGCAGGGTGACCCGTTTCGGAGAAGGAGCGGTGAATGACGTGGTCACGGTCGACATCGGTAGCGGGATCGAGATCGCCTCGGTGATCACGCACGAGGCGGCGCAGTCGCTCGATCTGCTGCGCGAAGGGCGCGAAGTCCAGGTGTTGATCAAGGCCTCCTTCGTGATTCTTTGCGAGGAGGTCGAAGGGATGCGTTACAGCGCCCGCAACCGCCTCTGCGGCACGGTGAGCCGGATCCAGCCCGGTGCGGTGAACGCAGAAGTGAAGCTCGACCTTTCCGCGGGCCGCACGCTCACGGCCATCGTGACGATGGATGCGGTGAGTGAGGGTTGGCTGAAGGAGGGCGGACGCGCCTGTGCGCTGATCAAGGCCCCGCACGTGATCCTTGCAGTCACGGACTGAACCGCTGAGGCCGTCTTTCGACCGGGTTAACGCGATGGTCGGTGCGGTGCGCCATGCCCCGGGAGAGCGTGCCGTTTGGCCTCGCCGGGTCGCCGGGCAGCCGCCGCTTTGCACAGGGCGGGGCGCGAGTGTACCGCCCCACACAATACAGCGGGCTTTCATGGGTGGCGGCCACTCGGGAGGAAGAATGCGAGCCACAGAAAGCACGGAAACACTCTGAAAAGGGATTGGGGCAAGTTCGTTTTCCGTGTTGTCCGTGTCCATCCGTGGCTTTGTTCACAGTAACCGTTGGCGTTTACGGTCCAGCAAAGGAGTGAGTTCATGCTACGCCGGTTCCTGCTTGTCCTTGTCATCCTGCTGGTGGCCCTTGCGCTCCCCGCCCATGCTCAGAAATTCACCATCGCAGCGGCGGCGGATTTGCGCTTCGCGCTCGAAGACATCGCGGAAATCTACCGCGAGCAGCATCCGGATCACGCGTTCGAAATCATCTACGGGTCGTCCGGCAAGATGACGACCCAGATCATGAACGGCGCGCCCTACGACATCTTCTTCTCCGCCGACATCGCCTTCCCCGAACGGCTGCAGGCGGCGGGCTTCACGGCCACTGACCCGGAGGTCTATGCCATCGGCCGGATCGTAATCTGGAGCAACACCCTCGACGCCTCCGAACTGCGACTGGAAGATCTGCCGACGGATCCCAGGATCCGCCGCATCGCCATCGCTCAGCCTTCCCACGCGCCCTACGGCCTGCGTGCGCAGGAGGCCATGGAATCGGCCGGGGTCTGGGAGGCCGTCCAGCGTCTTCTGGTCTTCGGCGAGAACATCGCCCATACCGCCCAGATGGTCGAGTCCGGGGCTGCCAATGTGGGGTTCATTGCGCTGTCCCTTGCCAGGTTCCCCGCGATGGCCAGACACCCCTACTCCCTGATCGACGCCACGCTGCACGAACCCTTGACGCAGGCCTATATCGTGACCAAGCGCGCCGAGAACAACGAGGCCGCCAGGATCTTCGCCCGCTTCATGGAGACCGACGCAGCCCACGAGATCATGGAGCGCTACGGATTCGTGATCCCCGGCCGGGATGCCAACCGGTAGGACGGAAGAGCGCGGCGTCGTTCGTCATGGGTGTTTACCGGAATCAACGCGCGTCGGGATTGCCCGCGCCGCTGCGGCGGATGCAGGCCTTCGGCCTCTTCCGCAGTACGTATCGAAGGAGGGGGTAACGGTATGCTGGGACTTGGGCCCGCGGACTGGCAGGCGATCGAACTGACGTTCAAGCTCTGCCTGTACACCACCATCATCCTGTTGATCCTCGCCACCCCGGTGGCGTGGTGGCTCGCGAACGGGCGCTCGGCCGCGCGGGTGGCCGTGCAGGCCGTCGTAGCCCTGCCGCTGGTCTTGCCCCCCACCGTGCTCGGTTTCTACCTGCTGATCGTGCTCGGTCCGCGGGGGTTCGTCGGTGGCACGCTGGAGTCGATCGGTCTGCATCACCTGGCATTCACCTTTGAGGGCATCCTGGTGGCCTCGGTGCTGTCCTCGATGCCGTTTGCGGTGCAGCCGCTGACCGAGGCGTTCAACAACCTCGGCCGGCGCCCGGTGGAGGTCGCCAGCAGCCTCGGCGCCGGCCTTTGGGACCGCTTCTTCACCGTCATTCTGCCGTTGACACGCGGTGGCTTCGTGGTGGCCGCGACCCTGACCTTCGCCCACACCGTCGGCGAGTTCGGCGTGATCCTGATGCTGGGGGGCAGCATCCCCGGGGAGACCAAGGTGCTCTCCGTGCTGATTTACGATCATGCCGAGGCGATGAACTACGAGGCCGCGCACCGGCTCTCGCTGATGCTGGTGATCTTCGCGTTTCTGACCCTGTTCGTCGTGTACAGCATCACCCGGCGGTTCGGGGTGGCGAAGTTATGACCCTGTCCGTTCGAGCCCGGCTCCAGCGCGAGGCGTTCACGCTCGATGTCGACATCGAGCTCCCACCGGTGGGGGTCACCTCGCTGTTCGGGCGCTCCGGCTGCGGCAAGACCACGCTGCTGCGCATCATCGCCGGCCTGGAGAGGGTGCGCGGGGCAGAGGTCCGATTCGGTAGCCAGGTATGGCAGCAGCGGCGGCATTTCGTGCCGCTGCACCGGCGGCGCATCGGTCTGGTGTTCCAGGAGCACAGCCTGCTGCAGCACCTGTCCGTGCGCGGAAACCTGCTCTACGGCTACAAGCGCACGCCCAAGGAACTCCGGCGGCTGCACCTGCGCGAGGCCACGGACATGCTCGGCATCGGCGAACTCCTCGACCGCCCGATCGACCATCTGTCCGGCGGCCAACGCCAGCGCGTCTCGCTGGGCCGGGCGCTGCTGACCAGCCCGCAACTCCTGCTGCTGGACGAGCCGATGGCGGCGCTGGACTCGCAGACCAAGCGCGAGATCATGCCTTTCCTGTCGCGTATGGCGAGTGAGGCGGGAGTGCCGATCGTGCTCGTCACCCATGCTCCGGACGAAGTCGAGCGTCTCGCCGACCGCGTGGTGTTCATGCGCGACGGCCGGGTGGAGTGCAGCGAGCCGCTGCGGCAGGCGCTGGCCCGCCCGGACTCGCCGCTGTTCGCCGACGACGGCGCGGCTTCTGTGCTGGAGGGTGTCCTCGGGCCGCTCAACGAACATGGCCTGCGGCCGTTTGGTGTCGAGTCCGCGCGTCTGTGGTTGCCGAACGTGGATAGCGTGCCTTCCGGACAGCGACTCCGTGTGCGCATCCACGCGCGCGATGTCAGCCTTGCGTTGGATGACCCCCGTCGCATCAGCATACAGAACCACCTCAGGGTCACCATCGAGCGGATCGGTTCGCCGCGCGCCGGGCGCAGCGTGGTGGCCACCCGCACCGCCGACCAGCAGTTGCTCCTCGCCGAGGTCACGCCGTGGGCCGTGGAGAAACTCGGGCTGGAGCCCGGGATGGAGCCTTACGCCCTGATCAAATCGGTCGCCCTGATGGGGTGAGGAGGCGGAAAGAAGGCATGGCGCATTGCGTTCAGGGCGAGCGCGCAGTCTCCGCGCCCACGTGCCGGTGGGGAAAACGCGTTGGTTCTGCCTATACTTTCAGTGGATGCAGACATCGCGGCGAAAGGTGCCGGCCCGTTTGCGGCCGCCACCTGAATCCAGAGGAGAATTTGCACCATGCGCGCGGACAACAAGAACGTAGGAGCCACCACGGCGGTGCCCAGAAGGCCGGCGCTGCGCAGTACACAGGCCGGTGCCGCGAGCCGTTGGCTGCTGAAGAAACTCTATCAGGGCGCGGGCCGTCCGCCGGCACGCCTGAGCCTTTGGGACGGGACCGAGGCGGGAGCCGCGGGGCGCGCCGCGCTGGCCCATGTGCGGATCCACAACCTGAGCACCCTGCTGCGTCTGCTCTCCTATCCGGATCTGTACTTCGGCGAGGCCTACATGAGCGGCGAACTGGAGGTCGAGGGGGATCTGGTCGCCCTCCTGGAGGCGGTCTACCGGGCACGGGCGCCTTTCCGGGGAAAGGGTTTCAGGAACCGCCTCGCTGATGGCGGCCTGACGCGCCGCCGGCGCAATACCCTCGAAGGTTCCCGCAGTAACATCCATCACCATTACGATCTGGGCAACGATTTCTATCAACTGTGGCTGGACAGCGAAGCGATGCAGTACACCTGCGCGTACTTTCCGCAGGCCGATGCCACGCTGGAGGCGGCGCAGGTGGCCAAGCTCGATCACGTCTGCCGCAAGCTGCAGCTGCAGCCGGGGGACACGGTGGTCGAGGCCGGCTGCGGTTGGGGCGGCCTGGCACGCCACATGGCCCGGCATTACGGCGCCCGCGTCAGGGCCTTCAACATCTCCCGCGAACAGCTGCTGTTTGCCCGGGAACGCGTTCGGGCCGAAGGTCTGGAGGATCAGGTCGAGTACATCGAGGACGACTACCGCAACGTGAGTGGCGACTGCGACGTCTTCGTCTCGGTCGGCATGCTCGAGCACGTCGGCACCGAGCATTACCCGGATATGGCGGAGGTCATCGATCGGGTGCTCAAACCCGACGGCCGGGGCCTGATCCACAGCATCGGCCGTAATCGAGCCATCGGCCCCATGAACGCCTGGATCGAGAAGCGCATCTTTCCCGGCGCCTATCCGCCCTCGCTGCGCGAGATGATGACGATCTTTGAGCACCGCGACCTTTCGGTGCTGGATGTGGAGAATCTGCGCCTGCACTATGCCTCCACCCTGCGCCACTGGCTGCAACGCTACGAGCGCAATGCCGACCGAGTGCGGGAAATGTTCGACGAACGTTTCGAGCGTGCCTGGCGCCTGTATCTCTGCGGTTCCATTGCGGCGTTCAATACCGGCCAACTGCAGCTCTTCCAGGTGGTGTTCAACCGTGCCGACTGCAACGTGCTCCCACCGACCCGCGAACAGGTATACCGGGCCGAAGGGCGGGGCTGAGCATGAGCATGGACCGCGTGGATGTTCTTGTCATCGGCGGCGGGCCGGCGGGATCCACCTGTGCCTGGCAACTCCGCCGCAGCGGTCTGGATGTCGCGGTGCTCGACAAGCGCGCGTTCCCCCGCGACAAGGTCTGCGCCGGCTGGATCACCCCGGCCGTGGTGGAAGCCCTCGAGATGGATCTGGACGACTATGGCCGGGAGCGCACCCTGCAACCCCTGACCGGTTTCCGCATCGGCATGATGGGACGCCCTGAAGCGGAGGTGCGTTACGACGAGCCGGTCAGCTACGGTATCCGCCGTTGCGAGTTCGACCATTACCTGCTCATGCGCAGCGGGGCCCGGCTGTTCCTTGGCGAAGCCTGCGACGACATGCGCCGTGATGCAGACGGAAACTGGGTGGTCAACGGCCACATCCGCGCCCCGCTGGTCATCGGTGCCGGTGGACACTTCTGTCCCGTGGCCCGGCTGCTGGGCGCCAGACCGGGCAGCGCAGAGGCGGCGGTGCTCGCCAAGGAAACGGAGTTCGAGATGACCCCGGAACAGGGCCGTGACTGCGGCATTCGTGCCGACGTCCCGGAACTGTTTTTCTGTGAGGACCTGAAGGGCTATGGCTGGGTCTTCCGCAAGGGGAACTGGCTCAACATCGGCCTGGGTCGACAGGACAGTCACCGGCTCGGCCATCATCTGGACGTTTTCCTGGACATGCTGACGCGCACCGGCAGGATCCCGTCACCGGTCCCCGGCGGATTTCAGGGACACGCCTATCTGCTCTACGGAGACACCCCCCGACGCATCGTCGACGACGGGGTGCTGCTGGTGGGCGACGCCGCCGGGCTGGCCTACGTTCAGAGCGGAGAAGGTATCCGGCCGGCGATCGAATCGGCACTGCTCGCCGCCAGCGTCGTCGCGCAATGCCGCGCTGGTTTCGACAGTGATCAACTGCAGCCCTACGCGGATCGACTGGTGCAGCGCTTCGGCCCGCGCGACCGCCGTGTCGCGGCGGCGGTCACGACGGGTCTCCCCGCTCGTGTGAAACGGAGTCTGGCGGCCCGGCTGCTGGCTTCGCAATGGTTCGTGCGCCACTGGGTGCTCAACCGCTGGTTCTTCCACCGGGACCAGCCCCGCCTGCAGGTCTGATCCCAATCGTTTCAGGAAGTCGCCGCAACAGCCATGCATCCAGGGAATCGCGCGGGTCTCTCGTTGGGGTCGGGGCCACCAGCCCACCCTGTGGGGGAGCGCACCGGGCCCTGACACGCCGTCGGGCGCAGTCAGGCTTCCGTCAGCGTCAGCAGGATGTCTGCGTACCAGGCGCAGTTGAGTCCGAGCGCCTCGTCCAGGACCAGATCGCGGGTACCCACATCGATTCGTGCCGAGTGCACACCGAGCAGCAGCCACGGCGGGCCACCATGGGCAGGATCCGGGTTGGGTACCCGCATCACGACGGGTGCTCCGCTGGTCCCGCGGTGGGTGCGGGCGTCGGTGAGGAAATACCCCTCGCCCTGGAAACGCAGACCGAAGGAGGAAGCGACCGCGGCGTGGCGGACGACCGGCATGTGATGCAGCGTGTCGTGAAAACCCAGTGGAAAGCCGACCACCAACAGTGAAGTGCCGACCTCGATCTGATCCAGTGGACTCAGCAGATGCTGCGGCGTGAATGCGCTGTAGTGGGTCGTCGGGGGCAGGGCGTTACGGTCCAGTTCGATCACCGCGACGTCGATCTCCCCGGACTTGTCCAGGGCCTGGCGCCAGACGCTCTGGCCCTCCTGGTACAGGGGAATCGAGAATCCCGTGGAGCGAGCCAGGTTGTCCGCATCGATATGCAGTTCGATCTCGATCCGGTTCGGGAAATGCTTGCTGGGCTCGTCGAACATCACGTGCCGGCTCGTGACCAGGAACAGACGCTCGCCACGGGCAAAGAAAAAGCCGCTGGCATTGGTCAGCAACAGCTGCTGGTCGAAGGTGGAGATCCGCGCCGCGGTCAGCAGAAGGGGTTCGATCATGGACGGGTCGCCGTGTTGGGGGCGAAGAAGAGAGCGTGCAGGGGAAACCGGTTCGCTGCGATCATCATCCCTGCACTGGGGTCATTGTGCCATGTCTGGCGCAAGCGGTGCGGGTATAATGCCGGCACTTGCCCGTCCGGGCCCTGCGACAAAGACTGCACTGCATGAGCAACAACGAAGCGGCGGCCAGCAACTTCATCCGCCAGATCATCGACGAAGACCTCAAAAGCGGCCGCAACGCCGGCCGCGTCGCCACCCGTTTTCCGCCGGAGCCGAACGGCTACCTACACCTGGGGCATGCCAAGTCGATCTGTCTCAACTTCGGTATCGCACAGGACTATGGCGGCACCTGCAATCTGCGCTTCGACGATACCAACCCCGAGAAGGAAAACGTCGAATACATCGAGGCGATCAAGGAAGACGTGCGCTGGCTTGGCTACCGTTGGACCGAGCTGTTTTTCGCCTCCGACTACTTCGAGCCGCTGTACGGCTTTGCCGAGGACCTGATTCGCGCCGGCAAGGCTTACGTCTGCGATCTCGGCGCCGAGCAGATGCGCGACTACCGCGGCACCCTCACCGAGGCGGGTCGCGACAGTCCCTTCCGGGAACGCTCGGTGGAGGAGAACCTGGATCTGTTCCGGCGCATGCGTGCCGGCGAGTTCGAGGATGGCGCGCGCGTGCTGCGCGCAAAAATCGACATGGCGTCGCCGAACATCAACCTGCGCGACCCCACGCTTTACCGGATCCGTCGCGGCGCCGTGCATCACCAGACCGGCGAGGCGTGGCCGATCTATCCGATGTACGACTATACCCACACCCTCTCCGACGCGCTGGAAGGCATCACGCACTCGTTGTGCACGCTCGAGTTCGAGGACCATCGGCCGCTGTACAACTGGTTCCTGGAGAATCTGGACGTTCCGGCACAGCCGCGGCAATACGAGTTCGGCCGCCTCAACCTCGAATACACCGTACTGAGCAAGCGCAAGTTGACCGAGCTGGTCGCGGAAGGCCACGTGCAGGGCTGGGACGACCCGCGCATGCCCACCATCGCGGCCATTCGCCGGCGCGGCTACCCGCCGGAAGCGGTGCAGGATTTCTGTGACCGGATCGGCGTGACCAAGTCCGACGGCATGGTCGAGATGGCGCTGCTGGAAAACTCGGTCCGGGAAGCGCTCGACGCCACCGCGCCGCGCGCGATGGCGGTGCTCAATCCGCTGAAGGTCGTGATCGAGAATTACCCGGAAGGACAGGTGGAAGAAGCGGTCGCGGCGAACCATCCCAAGGACGAGGCCATGGGCAGTCGCCTGATCCCCTTCACCCGCGAAGTGTATATCGACCGGAACGACTTCATGGAAGTCGCGCCCAACAACAAGTACAAACGGCTCGCGCTCGGCGGCGAGGTGCGCCTGCGCAACGCCTATGTCATCCGCTGCGACCGGGCGATCAAGAACGAAGCCGGCGATGTCGTCGAACTGCGCTGCAGCTACGATCCGGCGACTCTGGGCGCCAACCCGGAAGGCCGCAAGGTGAAGGGGGTGATTCACTGGGTCTCGGCGAGTCACGGCGTTCCCGCCGAAGTCCGGCTGTACGATCGCCTGTTCACGGTTCCGAACCCGGGTGCGGTCAGGGATCACGACTGGCGGGACGACCTGAACCCGGAGTCGCTGATCATCCTGCAGGCCGTGGTGGAGCCCATGCTTTCCGGGGCATCCGCGGGCGCAAGCTTTCAGTTCGAGCGCGAGGGCTACTTCTGCGTAGACAGCAGAGATAGCGCCCCGGAGCGACTGGTCTTCAACCGCACCATCACTCTCCGTGATACCTGGGCCAAGCTCTCTGCCAGAAGCTAGTGGGCCATGCCCCACTGGGGGGTTTTTACACCCTTAGGAAAAAACAGAGGGCCTTCGGGAGGTGGCAGACTTATCCACAAAAGCTGTGGATAAGTCTGTGGAAAGAACTTGCCTCCTGTCCCCAGTCTCCTGTCCTGAAAGGACTTATGTCGGACTGGTCAAAAAACGTTCAATCTTCATTTGTGCATCAAAAACAAATAGATGCGATTTTTTCATGTGGATGGCGAGAAGAAATGAAGGCTAACTCGCATTTTTCCGCGTTGGCACGAACCTTGTGCATAACCGTCTGCAGGCGCCGTCGCGACGGGTGGACAGGCACTTAGTCGACTTTGCTGTTCGATGGGTAGAACTACGAACCCGATGTCTGCCTCTCTCGCATTCACTGCGTACGCCTTTCCGGCCCATGCGGTCCGGGCTATGCCTTGCTGCGTCCTCGGACCGGTGGCCACACGCGCCCTCGGCCTGCTGCCTAAGGCACGATGGTCATCCCTTGCAGGCTCTTGCGAAGGATCTCGGCGGAGGACTCTAGCCCCGCCCGCTCGGCCTCGTTGGCTTCCGGGGGAAGGCGGTACTCCACGCCGTGCGCTCCCACGACACAGGGTACGCTGAAGCACACGTCGCGCTGACCGTAATCGCCCTCGGGGTTCACGGATACGGGCAGCACACTGCGCTGGTCTTCGAGGATCACCCGGACCACGTAGGCAATGACCAGGCCGATCGCGGTATTCGTGTAGCCCTTGCGGGAAATGATGTCGAAGGCGGCACTGCGAACGCGCTGGAACAGCGCGTCCATGGGTTCGTGCTCGAAACGCCGTCCGTTGATCACGTGGTGCATGATCGACAGGCCGCCGATCATGGCGCTGCTCCAGATCGGCACCTCCGAGTCACCGTGCTCACCGAGGATGTAGGCGTGCACCGAGCGGGGGTTGACCTCGTAGCTGTCTCCCAGGAGTGCGCGAAAGCGGGAGGTGTCGAGCATGGTGCCCGTGCCGATCACCCGGCGCGGCGCGCGATGGCTGAGCTGCTGCATCACGTAGGTCAGGATGTCGACCGGATTGGTCGCGATGACGAGGATGGCCTCGGGGGCGTGGCGATCGAGTTCCTCGGCAATCTCCCGGAAGACCGCCGCGTTGCGGTTCAGCAGGTCGAGGCGCGATTCCCCCGGTTTCTGGTTCACGCCGGCGGTGATCACGATGACCTGGCAATGGGCGAGATGCTCGTAGTCCCCGGCGCGAACGGATACGCGGCCTACCAGGGGCTGGCCGTGCATCAGGTCCATGGCCTCGCCCTCCGCCCGCTGATGGTTCTTGTCCACCAGAATGATCTCGCTCGCAAGCTGACGCTGGAACATGGCGTAGGCCGCCGCTACGCCCACATGGCCAGTACCGATGATGCCCACCGCGGATCTTGCCATGACACTGCTCCTGTTTTGGACGTCGGGGTGGCGCGTTGCTTCAACCCTGGTGAACGTCGCCGTGATCGAGGGGTTCGACGGTCCCAGTTTCGCGGTCAGGCAGGCGTTGTTCAAGCCGGACCGGGATGCCGGGGTGCCAGGCACTGCCGCGATTCACGATATCATCGGCAGTCCATGACCATCCTCCTCTGGATCCTCGCCGCAGTGCTCGTGGTCGTCGGTATCGCGGGGCTGGTGCTGCCCGCGCTGCCAGGCCCGTTGCTGCTGTTCGCGGGGCTGTGGGCGGCTGCGTGGGCCGAGGGTTTCGTGTACGTCGGGGTCAAGACCCTCATCGCTTTGGGACTGATGGCGGTACTGGCGTCGGTCGCGGACTTCGTCGCTGGCGCCTTCGGCGCCCGCCACTACGGGGCCTCGCCCCGGTCGGTCGTGGGTGCGGCCGCAGGTGCGGTGGTGGGCATCTTCTTCGGCTTGCCGGGGCTGCTGCTCGGACCGTTCATTGGGGCCCTGCTCGGCGAACTGTCGGCGCGCCGGGACCTCCTCGCCGCCGGCCGTGCTGGCTGGGGCGCTACGTTGGGCCTGGCACTCGGTACCGCTGCCAAACTCGCGCTCGGCTTCGCGATGCTGGGGTTGTTTCTGATCGTGCGGTTCTTCTGAACGACGCAGGCCCCGGCAGTAAGGGCCTGAGCCAATCCGTCGGCCAGCCCGGGAAGGATGGCAAGAACCGGGTTCCATCCCTGGTTCGCCAGCGTCCCCACGAACGGCATCCGGGCGTTCAGCGTTCCGCCTGCTGATCTGAGATCAGGGTCTCCGCGCCGGAGGCACCGCGCGCGCTGATGGTGAAGGCGAAGCTGCGCAGGTTGGCCCGAAGCGTGGCGGTGCTGCCCTGATGATGCCAGGACAGATGCAGACAGTCCGGCGCGGCGGGGTGGACTGTCAATTCGCCGTTGAACGCGTTCGAAGTGTTGCGCAGCCGGATCATGGTCAGTTGCTCCTGGACCACGGGCCAGGCGAGACGGGCCTCGATCTCCTCGTTGCTCAGGTTGGTGCGGTTGATCTCCTTGTGCCCGGCAGCCCCACCGCTGTCTGCGGCGACATGATCGTTACGCCCGGCGAACAGATCCAGGTACCAGATCTGCGGGATGCCGGGCATGAACAGTTGGATGGCGCGGGCCAGCAGGAGCTTGCGATCGTCTTCTCCCAGGGCGCTGTAGAACGTGGCGTTGACCTGGTAGTAGGCGATCTTCCTGCCGTCGGGTCCGTACAGGTTCTTGACCCGGCCGCCGCGGGCGATGATCTGTTGCACCACCGCCTCGATCTCGGGGTCCCCGAGCAGTCCGGATTGGTATTTGCCGTCGACTTCGGCACCGCGCAGGTCGAGCACCGGGATGCCGTCGTGGCAACCGAGCATGTTGATGGTCTGCAGTCGCTCGGTCTTGATCTCTTCGATCCAGCGCAGCAGCGGCGCACTGACGGCCCGCTCCAGCGCGTCGATGACCAGGCCCGGGAGGAAGAAGTCGTAGATCGGGTAGCCCTCGTGAGCGACTTCCCGATGCAGGCCCTTGCCGTACTCTGCGTGCACCTCCGGAAAGATCACCAGGTCGTATTTGCGCGCCATGTCCCGCAGACGCTGCAGGTAGTCCCAGGTCCCCGGCTTGTTGAAGAAGTTGGGCCGGCCGGGTTCCTTGTGCAGATAGGCGAAGGCATCCAGACGGATGATTCTGGCACCATACTCATGCAGTTGCCGCAGCGTCTGATCGTAGAACTCCCAGACCTTTTCCGAGCGGGCGTTCAGATCCATTTGTCCCAGGTAGGAGCGGTGACCTTTCAGGATCGCGTGGATCTCATCCCGCAGATAGTCGTGGCCATCGAGATAGATTCGATCGATGTTCGGTTCGGTCTCGATGGCTGCATTGATTCGGGTCGCGATCTGCGCGGCCGTCTCCGGTGTGACGCCGCTGAGGCCGGTGAATGCGGTGGCGGAAACAGGCCGGTAGTTGACCTGCTGGTAGAAGGTGTTCCAGTAGGGCCGCTCGGAGCCATCGGGAAAGCCGACCTTCAGGATCGGAAGGCCGGGCTTGCGCAGGAAGAGTTTCTGCAGGTGCTCGTCGTGCGGTATCACGTATCCGTCGTCGCCCGGATTGCCGCAACAGCTCCAGAACGCGTTCCAGTCCACAAAGAAGTCTTTGTATTCGGAGGCATCGCCGTGCTCCAGCAGATCCCGGAACTGGGGCGATGCGACCGAGAGATGGTTCAGGATCAGGTCGAACTTGAACGTGATCCCGAGCCGATCCAATTCGTCCAGATCCTGCGGCACAACCAGTTCCTGGTTGATGCCGTAGTCGATGATGGAAAAGCCGCGATCGAGATCGCTGTTGAAAAAGGTCGGCAGGATGTACAGCAGCGAGAACGTGTCCGCAAGCTCGGGCCGCTTCAGCAACGTGACGAGGTCCGACAGCTTCCCGCCGACGCTGTCGGGGTAGGCGTTCAGCATCACCCCACGCGGGAGCAGTTGCTCGACCGCTTGGGATTCGATGGCCGGGGATTCGGTGCTTTGGGGCTCGCGGTGCATGGCTGGCCCAATTCGCTGATGTGAGTGACGGGCGGATACGATATGCCAGAGCCGAAAGGCCAGGCCACGCGCACCGTAGACGAGATGCCCACGGCAGGCAAGGCCGAGCCTCCAAGGCCTGCTGGAAAATAGCGGTTTTCGGCCGTCGACCGCCGAGGATCCAAAGTCTGCCCATCGCACCCTGATGGTGCTGCCGGACGCGAGGAGTGCACCATAAACGCGCCGCACCGCTGGACAGGGCCCCCGTTTTGGGCGAAAAGGGAACCGGGTACGCCGAAAAACCGCTGGCCCACCGCTTGCAGGGCAGAGGTGCAGGGCGTCACGCCTGCAGCAGAACAATGAAAATGCGGCTCGGAAGGACGACCCGCGAACCCGCAGACCGGATCGAGAAGGGGGGAAGTCATGATCCACGGACTCATGGTGTTCAACGACTGGCTCAACAACATCGTTTGGGGCCCGCCCTTCATGATCCTGCTGGTGGGCACCGGCGTCTACCTGACCGTTCGGCTCGGGTTCTTCCAGTTCACCCACCTGCGTTTCGCCTGGCAACGCACCTTCGCCACGCTGTTCCGGAGCCGGCGGAAGGAAGAGAAGGGCGTGATCTCGCCCTTCCAGGCGGTCACCTCGGCGATGGCCGCAACCATCGGGGTCGGCAACATCGCGGGGGTCGCTACCGCGATCGCCCTCGGCGGACCCGGGGCCATTTTCTGGATGTGGATGGTCGCGCTTGTGGGCATGGCCACCAAACTCGCGGAGGCCACGCTGGGTGTGAAGTACCGGCAGGTCGATAGCGAGGGCAATATCTCCGGTGGCGTCTTCCACTACATCGAAAACGGGCTCGGAAAGCGCTGGAAGTGGCTCGCCCTGCTCTATGCAGTCCTCGCCGGCCTGGCCGCGTTCGGCATCGGCAATATGGTGCAGGCCAATACCATGGCCCATGCCCTCGAGACCGGCATGGGCATCCCCAACTGGGTGACCGGCATCGTGGTGATGGTCCTGGTGGGCCTCGTGACCCTGGGTGGCATCAAGCGCATCGCCATCACCGCGGCGCGTATCGTTCCGACCATGGCCCTGATCTACGTGATCGGCGCCATCGGCGTCCTGGTGAGCTTCTACGATCAGATACCGGCGGCTTTCGGCCAGATCTTCGCCGGTGCCTTCACGACCTCGTCCGCGATCGGCGGCTTCGCCGGAGCGACCATGGCGATGGCCATTCGCTACGGCATTGCCCGCGGCATCTTCTCGAACGAGGCGGGACTGGGATCGGCGTCCATCGTCCATGCCCAGGCCAGGAACAAGCCCTATGCGCAGGGCCTCTGGGGAATGTGGGAAGTCTTCATCGATACCCTGGTTGTCTGCACCATGACCGCCCTGGTGATTCTGGTGACCGGCGTGATCCAGACCGGTCAGACCGGCGCCGAACTGACCAGCAGCGCGTTCGCCAGCGGCCTGCCGGGCCTCGGCGGATGGATCGTGCTGGTCTCGATCGTGCTCTTCTCCTACAGCACCATGCTCACCTGGAACTTCTACGGGGAAAAGAGCTGGGAATACGCCTTCGGGCCAAAGGTGGTCACCCCCTACAGGCTGATCTTCATCGGCTTCCTGTTCCTGGGCGCGATCGGCGGACTGACCACGGTCTGGGATATCGCCGACACCCTGAACGGGCTGATGGCGGCGCCCAACCTGCTCGCGCTGATCCTGCTGGCCGGGGTGCTGGTGAAGGAAAAGGTGAAGTACATGAAGGAGCAGAGCGAAGAGGCGGCCCGCAAGGACGCCGACGAGAAGGGGCCTTCGGACGGGCAGTGATCGGGGCTTCGGGGCGGGTCCGTGCGGCCCCGCCCCCTTGCTGACGGATGTCCCGGCGCCACGCGACTGCAGGTCATCCGGATCGGCTCATGGAACCCATCATCGAACTTTGCCCGGTCGATCCCGACACCCTGCGGGAGGCGCAGCGGCTGGGCCTGCATCCGGTCGTGACCCGCGTCCTTGCCAACCGGGCGAGCCGGGCCGGGGTGGCACCGGACTGGTTGCTGGACTTCTCGGTGCATTCCCTGGATCCGCCGGACGGACTGCCGGACATCGACGTCGCCGCCGAGCGGATCGCCCATGCGGTGGTGGCTGGGGAGGTGATCGCTCTCGCGACCGACGCGGATTCCGACGGGGTGAACGCCAGCGCGGTACTCACCCGCGCACTCACGGAGCACTTCGGGCACCCGGTGGATCGGGTCCAGCACTACATCGGGCTGAAGCTGACCGAGGGCTACGGGCTGTCCGATTCGGTTTGCGAGCGCATTCTGGCGGCCGATCCGCGACCGGCCCTCGTGATCACCGCGGACATCGGCTCCTCGGACGGCCCGCGCATCGCGCGTCTTGCCGAGGCAGGGATCGACGTCGTGGTCACGGATCATCACGGCATTCCACCCGAAGGTGGTCCGGATGCGGCGCTGGCCTTCGTCAACCCGCAACGNCCCGGGGCCCGCTACCCGGACCCGTTGATCGCCGGCGTGATGGTCGCATGGCTGGTGCTCTGGGCGGTCCGCCGGCGGCTGATCGAGATCGGCCACCTGCCTTCCCGGACACCCAGCCTGGGTACGCTCTTCGGCTGGGTGGCGACCGGGACCGTTGCGGATGTCGTATCGCTGGCCCGCAGCCGCAACAACCGCATCGTCGTGCGCGCCGGGATTCCCCAGATCGAGGCCGGGACGCACCCGTGCTGGCGAGCCCTGCGGTCACACCTGGGTGATCCTGACAAGCCGCTGACAGCTTCGGACCTGGCCTTCGGCGTCGGTCCGCGCCTGAATGCGGCCGGCCGGTTGCACGATGCGATGGCCGGCGTACGTTTTCTCCTGGCCGAAGACGATGCCGCGGCAGACCTGGGTGTAGCGGTCTTGAACAGCACCAACGAGGCGCGGCGCGCGATCGAGAAGCGGCTGACGGTCGAGGCCCTGGCGGCGGCGGAGGCGCTGGTCGAGGCCGGGCGCTCGGCACTGGTGGTGGCCCTGATCGACGGCCACGCCGGGGTGCACGGCATCGTGGCATCCCGGATGATGCAGGCCTTTGCGCGGCCCGCCGTGTGCCTCTCGGCGCAGCAGGGTATGCCCGGGATCCTCAGCGGGTCCTGCCGCAGCATCGATGGGCTGCCGATGCTGGAGGTCCTGCAGGCACTGGAGCGGGCAGAACCCGGTTTGTTCCTGAAGTACGGCGGTCACGCCGGAGCAGCGGGGTTGACCATCGAGGAAGGACGGCTGGCAGGCTTCGAGGCCGCCTTCGAGCGGGAGGTCGCCCGGCGCCTGGACGGGATCGCGTTATCTCCCCGGATCCTGGTGGACGTGGACCTGGTCCCCGGTGATCTGGGTTGGCCTTTGCTCGATGGCCTCGCGGCGATCGGGCCTTATGGCCGGGAGTTCCCCGAACCCGTGCTGCGTTCGTTCTTCCTGGTGCACGAGGCGCGTGAAGTGGGGGCGGACGGGGGGCACTGGAAGCTGACGCTGAGTCACGGCAGCCAACGCGTCGACGCCATCTGGTTCAACGCGGGCCGCGATTGCCCGGTCCCGGTGGGCGCAGAGGCGCGCCTGGTGTTCACTCCCGAAGCCAACTGGTGGCAGGGGCAACGCCGCCTGCAGATCCGCATCCAGGGGCTGCAATCCTGATCGGGTTCCCCGCAGATGTGCGGAAGCCACACAACCTGAGTACGCGCATGGAAAAAAGATCGCCTTCAGGCGCATCTTTCACGCTTACGCTGGTCTCATTAGTTGTGCACAATGGTATCGAGGCGCGAGCAACAGCGTCGCTTGCGAACCCCTACAGGAATCCCCATGGCTGAACCCAAACCTCCGGTCGCATGGTCGAACGCGATCTTTTTCGCATTGACCAACGTGGCCGCCGTCACCCTCGTCCCCTTGTGGGGCATGACTCAGGGCTACAGCGGCGCGGCCTGGTTCTTCTTCGCCGCCTTTCTCGTCCTGGGTGGCATGAGCATCACCGTCGGGTATCACCGCCTGTGGGCGCATCACACCTTCAAGGCCCGGGCGCCGCTGCGTCTGGTGCTGGCGATCTTCGGTGCCATGGCGCTGCAGAACAGCATCTTCAACTGGGCGGCCCGGCACCGCGTGCATCACCGCTATGTCGATGATGTGTCGCGGGATCCCCACTCCATCAAGCGCGGCTTCTGGCACGCCCACATCGGCTGGATGCTGCGCGAGTGGCCCACCACCCAGGCCGATTACTCGCGCGTCAAGGATCTGGAAAAGGATCCCATCGTGATGTGGCAGCATCGGAACTACTGGACCCTGGTCTGGGCCACTAACCTGGGCCTGCCGCTGGTCCTGGGCGTGTTGTTCGGCGATCTGGTCGGAATGCTGCTGCTTGCCGGCGTGCTGCGCCTGGTGCTCAGCCATCACTTCACCTTCTTCATCAACTCGCTGGCACACATGTGGGGCAAGCGACCCTACAGCGACCAGAACACGGCCGTGGACAACGGCATGGTCGCGTTGCTGACCTGGGGTGAGGGCTATCACAACTATCACCACGCCTTCCAGGCCGATTACCGCAACGGCGTGCAATGGTGGCAATACGATCCCTCGAAATGGCTGATCAATGTATGCGCGTGGACGGGCCTGGTCTATGATCGTCGCCGCACCCCCGCATTCAAGATCCAGCGGGCCCGGCTGCAAATGGACCTGCTCCGGCTTTCCAAGCTGGCGGAAGAAAGGGCGGTTCAGGAAACCTGGCGCGAGGCCATCGAGCGCGAATACCAGCGTTTCCGGGACACCGTGAACCAATGGCAGGAAGTGCAGGCGCGCAAGGTCCAGGCCGGCAAGGAGGCCATGAGCGACCGCTGGCTGCGCACCGAGCTGAGAACCTCGCTCAAGGAACTCGAATACCGGCTCAAGATGCAGCGGCGCCGGCTGCGGGCGCTCACCGCGGCCCTGAGCCCCACCTCGGTCTGACCCGGCGGCGCTTCTCCGGCATTCGGAGTCGATCCGTTGCAGGGCATGTCTGCCAATGGAGGTGCGGGCATGGGTTTCTGGAACAACATGGCCTACGCCATCCGCAATACCCGGGCCGCGCTAGCGGCGCTCGGGATGCTGGTGGTACTCGGGGTGCTGCTGTATGGACGCTGGTCCGCGCCGGAGGTGTCAGGTACGAACGTGATCTCCGTGCCGGTGATCGA
>SL_3KL_010_SEDDRAFT_10001180_pt1 | contig 23421 bp, 13 predicted proteins | sample SodLakKL_010_SED_2_FD_10381 | JGI IMG/M metagenome (IMG submission 10381) | reverse complement strand
CTCATAACCCGAAGGTCGTAGGTTCAAATCCTACCCCCGCCACTATTAAAAAGCCCTAAAGTTATATATATCAGATACTTTAGGGCTTTTTTGTTTTGGTTCTGTAAAACTATGGTAAAACAATTTTTTTAAAATCTGTTCTGTAAAACATCTGATCTTGAGGATACTATCCAAATCCCAATCGAAAAAAGGAGGCCAACGCCTCCCTAATTTACTCCTCTTTTCATAGAATACCCACAATCTCAGCAATATTTGGAAGATGATTCTAAAATAGCTGCTGTTATTTACTTAAATACAGTGAATGACCATTTCTACTACTATATACTTCATCCACCCCATATTTTCAACGATTCTATCTTTGAGTATAAGGAACTCACCTCAGTCTAAATGATAAAATTTTTTTGCTTCTGTATATAATGAACTTCCACAAGGCAATTACAATTGATAATTTCAAAAAAAAATCCCAAACAACTTTCAATTGCCCGGGATTATGTTCCTTTATGGAACGTTTCATCATTTGCCCTCATAAATGGAATTATGAAGGCTTCATTCCAGCTACGGAAGTTTTGACAATTTCATCGATAATTCTTTCCAAATAACGGGCCAAAGTTTTTACATGCCTGATAATCAGCGCTCTCCAAATCAGCAGTTCCAAATGCCGCCCAGGCACTCGGCCTGAACACACGGTCTTCCGGGAGATTATGCATTGAAACCGGAATTCGAAGCATGGATGCCAGCGTAATAAACAGTTCTCCCACATGCCCATAGCTGATCACCCCATGGTTTGAACCCCAGTTATTCATCACTGAGTACACATCTTTAAATGCCCCGGTCCCTGTTACATTCGGTGCAAACCAGGTGGTTGGCCAGGTGGGATCTGTACGGCGATTCAATACATCATGAATATCTTCTGGCAGCTTCACTGTGTAACCTTCCGCAATCTGCAAAACCGGCCCGATTCCTTTGATCAGATTGATCCGGGTCATCGTTACCGGCATCTCACCCTCAGTCAAAAACTGTGAAGAGTACCCACCGCCCCGAAAATATTCCAGATTTGCCGGACACCACCGCGTAGCTTCAAGACAGTTTTCTGCTTCTTCCACGGAAACTTCCCAGAACGGTTTGATGACCGATTCGCCATTACTTTTGTGCTGCCCGGTTCCGTCAAGTGACGCAGATCCGGAATTCAAAAAGTGAATTATACCTCCGGATGCTTTTCCATTGAGTTCATAGCCGGTTACACGCTTCACGGAATCGGGGCTCCAATAGGTTCGAATATCACCAAAAACAGGTGCTGTATTGGTTAACTGATGGCCCATCAGCATACATACACCGTTCAGAGTGTCATTTTCTGTAGCAACGATAAAAGGTTCACGAATGCCATTCCAGTCCACCGATGAATTCAGAATTGCCTCGGAAAAATCTCCATTTGGAAAGTGATCGGTCCACTGCCTTTGTCCTTGAAAACCGGAAGCAATCGCGTTATGCCCAAGTGCTTCTTCCTCATAACCGATCTCCTTTAATTTGGGATTTCCGATCATCAGATCACGAATGATCAGCGTCATTTTTACCACTGTTTGCCAGTTTTCATCTTTCTTTTCCCTGCTTTGCTGCCGTTCGGGAGGGTTAATGTTCTCTCCCTCCTTACAATAATCTTTCACCCATGTCAGTGCCCGCTTAAACTCTTCCTTGTCATAAATTTCCTCATTGATGCGCCGCGTCAGCTCCGACATATCTACTGCTTCGCAGCGCATGCCGAAGTAATCCTCAAAAAAGTCTTCCTGAACCATCGAACCAACGATTCCCATTGAGACCGATCCGATTGCCAGGTACGATTTACCCCGGAATTCTGCCACAGCCAGCCCGGCTCTCACAAAATCGAGAATTTTTTTCTTTACGTCTTCCGGAATGGAGTTGTCTCCGGCATCCTGAACCTCACTGCCATAAATACTGAATACCGGCAATCCTTTCTGATCGTGTGCTGCCTTAGTCGCTGCCAAATACACCGCTCCGGGGCGTTCACTACCGTTAAACCCCCAGATTGCTTTTGGATACCAGGGATGCATATCCATCGTCTCCGATCCGTAACACCAACAGGGTGTTACCGTCAGCGATACACCAACACCTTCTTCCTCAAACTTTTGTGCTGCCATGGCCGCTTCAGCCACTCCCCCAATGCATTGATCAGCAATTACACACTCCACCGGTTTGCCATTAGTATGTCGCACATGTTCAGAAATATAGGCTGCGGCTGATTCTGCCATTTTCATCGTCTGATCTTCCAGAGATTCCCGAACACCCCGCCTCCTTCCATCAATTACCGGCCGTATGCCGACCTTCGGTAATCTTCCAATCAGTTTTTTTGGAACAGAGTTTAGGCTTGTTTTTTCTGATACTTTTACTTTTCCATGTGTTGAATTCGACATAATTTCAATTTATAGTTGATCTATATGGTGAATGAACTTTTTCCATTTTCAGCTATCCTGCATCATTGTGTGGTATGAACGCTCATCAGTATACATTTTGTGAAAAACCCGGTACTTCTTATCAAAATATTCCGCCCGATTTCCACCGCCGGATTTAATGATTCGCCCAGCATGATTCATGCTTTCCATCGCAGCAACTATGCCGGCAAATTCACCAGAGGCCACAGCACCCAAAACAGCACTGCCCAGTAGCACTGCTTCTCCTTGCTTAGGCAGCACTAACTCACACCCGCAAATATCGGCATGTTGCTGAACAAAAAGTTCATTTTTAGTCCCACCCCCTGTTGCCATGATCTGGCGAATGGAATAACCGCTTTCATTGAGTGTTTCAATGATATGACGGGTACCCAGGGCGACCCCCTGAATGGCTGCCAGATAGAGCAATGCCAGATCATCTTTAGTAGATGAAAGCTTCAAACCACTTATCATCCCGCTCAATGATGGATTGGCACGAGGTGAGCGATTCCCGTGAAAATAAGGAAGCAGGTGAAACTCTTTGGTAAGCAGGCCCGAGTGTTCAAGGCCGAGTTCATTCGTCAGCCGGTCGATCCGCTCATTCAAAAGATCGTAAACAGTGCAGTTCTCCTTCTCAGCCTGCTTCTCCAGGTCACTGGCATGATGAGATGAAAAAATAACATGATCGATCAGCGCACCGGTTGCTGACTGCCCTCCCTCATTCAGCCACAAACCGGGAAGCATGGAGGAAAAATAAGGCCCCCATACTCCATTTATAAACCTTGGATCCGGTGAAACGGCCATATGGCAACTTGATGTACCCCCGATCAGTGCGATTTTCTCATTGAATCGGCCGGGACTCCTTCCCTCCGTGTTCATCCCGAGAAGCCCTAACCCGCCAGCATGAGCATCAATAATTGATATACCAACCGGGGTTCCAGGTTTTAACTCAAAATCAGCAGCAGCTTTTTCGGAGAGTCCACTTCCCGCTGCTTCACCCACAGGCCGTACTTTCCGACCAATACGTCGATAATTTTCATCAACAAGATCACTCAGGCCGATCTCCCGAAAATAGGAGTCGTTCCACCGGCCAATGCTTCCTTCGGTTCGGGATTCTTCATGACATAGATAAGTCCATTTGCATGTGGTGGTACAGGCTGAGCGGACATCCTCACCCGTAGCCCTGTATACCAGATAATCAGGAAGATCAAAAAAAAGAGCTGCTTTGTTCCAGGTATCCGGCATGTGCCGTTTGAGCCAGAGAAGTTTGGGGGTTTCCATCTCCGGGCTGATGATCCCACCAACATATTCCAATACTTTATGGCCGGCTTGATTAATCTCCTCCGCCTCTTTTTTAGCACGGTGATCCATCCACACGATGACATTTTGCATATCCGAACCATCAGGACTCACACTCACAGGCCGGTCACCTTCACCCAAAACCACCAATGAACAGGTCGCATCAAAACCAATTCCTTTAATATCCACCGGATTGATACCTGCATTTTTAACAGCTTTTTTCACCGACGTAGTACACGCTATCCAGATATCTTCCGACGACTGTTGTACGAAATCGACCTTGGGATGCCATATATTGATCGGATGACTCGCCTGACCAACCATATTCCCATTTCCATCAAAAATACCGGCCCTTGCCGAGCCTGTCCCTACATCAATACCTAAAAAATATTTTTTCTTCATTTCATTTCACACTATGTCATTGCAATCACCCAAACAGAAATAAATTACTAGTAATGTAATCGTTTACATTACTTCATATAAACAAACTTTACTGAATTTGTCAACATCTTGGACACTAAAAAAGGTTTCTTACAACTATTTTCATTTAATAGAGCCAAAAAAATCGGATGAATCCACATCAAAAAAACTTTCAGTTTTGGGTCTAACCATTGCCAGTAAATCCCCTTTTCTTCTCTATCCGGTTGTGGAAATATCTTCAAACTTTTCGGATGGATTGGTACAGTGCATAATCACCATTGACAAACCTGATTCAAGCTTTTCGATGGTTTCAGTATATTTTAGCGTATAAAACTGTTGAAACTCTTTATCTGAAGCTTTCATCATATCAGAGAATTGCCATCCGTAACTCACGTTGTGCAGATCACAAGGAACCGGCACCTCCTTCTCCCACACCTGCCTTCCATTTTCAGAAACGGAGATTTCCATCTTTTCTTCCCAATCCCACTGATGTTTCAGTTCCTTAATCGCTTGTATCCTGTAGTCATACGTAAGAAAAGAGTTGTGGCCACCCGGAATCATGACTGGTATTTCAAAGTCTATGCCTGAGTTATTATATACTTGCAAATAATCTGGATCAGCAAACAGTGTTCCCATTTGTGAATCCAGAAGCGTTAGCTGAAACCCCATTCCGATAGCAAATTCACCCTGTGCACGGATCTCTTTTTCTATTTCTTCAGGAGATGCATTTGCTACCACATCACTCACCGATCCCCATAAATACCCATGTTCATCTACAAGTCCGGATACGGCGGGTTTTCCCATCACCGGCCCCCACCGATAATCATCCCACTCGGATGTGATTGTCAGGTGATAGCCCGCATCGGCTTCCGGATTTTCCCTGATATAACTGTCGATACCCGGAACCCAGGATGTTGGCATCATTACACTAAAAGAGTTGGCCACTCCCTCCTCAATCGAATGAATTGACCCGCGATTTGAACCCCAGGACAACCCTGCATCATCCACATATATGATCAATAAACTTACATTCGCCGGGTACCCCAATTTCTCAGAATAGATTTGATCCTGTGCAAGGAGTTCAATCATTGGCCAGACAAATATGGCAAGTAGCAGCAAGAAAAATCGAAAAATTCTTTTATTTGTCATTTTAAAATACAGATTCCGTTTTATTGGAAATTTTCTGAATACAATTTAGATAAACTACAATCCCGATAATTTTACATTTTACGGGTTGATACTGACAGTGGTCTGAGAGCTTGAATTACAACAAATTCATGTTTTCATCCCAAACTGCAATCCGGTTTCGATCTTCCTCTCTGATGCATTCGTCCAGAGTTTTTTGATCATACTCCAGGCCGTGCTTCTCCAGAACATCTTCGGGTACTCCATCCCAGAATCCCGGCCGGTTTCCACGGTAATCCAGGTACTCTATACCGATCTGTGATGTAAAAAATCCCGTCGCAGTCAAATCACGCATTCGGTTAAAAAAACGAACTCCATACTGCATCTCGGGAGCAAACTCGTCTGGCCATGCAATTTCATCAATCATCTCAAGTCTTTGATATTCGCTACAATCCAAAAACTGACTTCCAAATCGTGTGTTACATTGGCTGTTAAGCCACATGAGTCCGCCCCGGGTTACAAGCTGTAATTGTGGCTGATCTTTCATCATAAACTCGATAAAGTCGGGTACGCCCGCATCAAGGGCACCGCCTGATTCCTCATCAGAAGGTATGATGATTTCGGTCAATACTCTCACCATTTCAAATTCTATATCTGTAAAAAATCTCTCCTCTATAAGCCGGGCATCGCGTTGTTTTTCTTCATCAGTCCGGCCATAACTAAGTTCGTTTTGAGCCAATATTTCACGGCTGATCTCTTCGTCTTTGGTACTGCAGCCGGTTGCTAAAAAGAGCCCGGCTCCTACACTACCGGCCAGCAACAGTTTCAGGTGTTCTCGTCGGTTCATATTATACGTTTTAATGTATTATTATTAACGGTTTGCACTATCACATGACCAATGCCATCCTGGCCTTAAGTATTGGTATTGTTCCAGACTTAACGTTGATTTCACATGTGCATGGTTTGGGTTCGGCAGACAACGAGAGTGCTCGTCAGTCGAAATTAAACGTTTTAAGATTTATAAATTTCCCTGTTTCATCTGATCCAGAATGTAGTCAGATGTTCTCCAGGAAAGAGCCATGATGGTCCATGTGGGATTTTTATCTGCTTGGGAGACAAACTGCCCCGCATCAACCACAAACAAGTTTTTACACTCGTGAGCCTGGGCGTACTTGTTAAGTACGGAACTGCCGGGATCATCTCCCATCCTTGTAGTGCCTACCTCATGGATAATTCGGCCTGGAGCTTCCAGTCCGTATTGAGAGTCGGCACCAGGTTTTTCACCGAGTGGAATTCCGCCAAGACTTGTCAATAATTCTTCGAATGTTTCCTGCATGTGACGTGCCTGTTTTAATTCATGCTCAGTCCACTGGTAATGAAACCTGAGAACGGGTATTCCATACTTATCAACGGTATCGGGGTCGATTTCACAATAGTTGGAGTACTGTGGAATACTTTCACCCCGGCCTACCACACCGATTGTAGATCCGTATAATTTATAAATGTCCTTTTTCAGGCCGGTTCCATAGCCTCCATTTTTTGAGGGATTTCCAAATTCATCCGTAATATGCTGTCTCATCGAATCCATCCCGAAACCAACACCATAAAGCGGCATGCCCATACCTCCTCCGAACTCCAGATGATAACCCCGGGGAAAGTCAAGCTGGCTGTTGTCGAGCCACCAGGGAGAGTAAACATGAATTCCCCTTGCTCCATCTTCATTGTATCTGTCACGGTCGATTAGTGCCGGTACTATGGCTGAACGGCCCGCTCCAGTGGAATCGTGAAGATACCGTCCAATCAAGCCACTGCCATTTGCTAAACCGTCGGGATACCAGTTCGATTTGGAGTTAAGAAGTAGTCGCGCAGTTTCACAGGCAGAGGCACCCAACACTACGGTTCGCCCCAGTATGTGGTATTCCTGCATATCCAGAGTATTCACATATACGACTCCGGTTGCCAATCCGTCACCATCAGTAGTAACCTCGCGAACCATTGCATTCGTATAGAGGTCCACATTACCTCGTTTCATAACGGGCTGAATGAGGCAAGTTCCGGACGAGAAATCAGCCAGTACATTACAAGCTCGGTTACACTGATTGCAATAGAAACAAACTCCTCGCTCCTGATTGATGCGTCGTGTGAGAACCGATTTTCTTGCGGGTATCACTGGAATTCCGGCCTTTACCCCTCCTTTTTTGATATAAAGTTCATGCAGTCGCGGTTTGGGAGGCGGAAGAAAATAACCATCGGGATCATCTTCCAGTCCCTCTTTGGTTCCGAATACACCAATCAGTTTATCCACCTTGTCATAATATGGGGCAATATCTTCGTATCCGATCGGCCAGTCATCTCCGAGCCCGTCGATGCTTTTTCGCTTAAAATCTTTCGGACCGAACCGCAGAGAAATCCGCCCCCAGTGATTTGTTTTTCCACCCACCATCCGCGAACGAAACCAATCGAATTCTGTACCATTTTTACGTGTGTAGGGTTCACCTTCAATTTCCCAGCCTCCCCAGGCAGCATCAAAATCGCCAAATGGACGAATCGTCCTGGCGCCTCTTCGTGGCGATTCCCATGGCCACCGGAGCTGAGTTCTGTACTCTTCTTTTTGTGGATCAAAGTCCCCACCGGCTTCCATAACAGCTACCGATAATCCGGCATCGGCAAGTACCTTAGCAGCCATTCCGCCTCCGGCTCCTGAACCTACAATTACAGCATCATACTGATCTGCTGATGATTGTATTTTAAAACTCATTGTTCATTTTTGTTTAGTTTTAATAATTGACTTTATAAACATTAGATTTTATAAGTCTAAAAAAGTATTTACCTCATTGTATTGCGTTGGAAGATAAACCGCACATAATGTAAACGATTACATTATAATAAAAAAAATTAGTATAAAAAATTATTTCTGAATCCAATTCTGACTGTAAAGTAATCGGCCTTTAAAATAATCATGAGAAAAAATAAAGATCAGCTTGTTCAAGACCACTTAGTATTATATGATCGGAAATAATCTATCATATTCTATATTATCATTTGTTGGATAATGGCGGAATAGAAAAAATGACTCATTCAGAGGATGCTCTTTGTGATACAATTCAGTAATTAATGGACGGTGAAATTCATATTTCAATATCTACTTCAACGGTTGATTTTTTAACAATTTCAGGATGGCATTATTATAAAATAACTGTTTACTTTTTGACGACTTGACTTTGGAGTCAAGCCTCCAAAGTCATCAAATATACCAATCCAGACTGATCTATATCCATAATTTTGCCTAACATAAATTCTGTCTTCACCTTTAGGGTATCCACATAAATAAACAGACTTAGTTTATTATCGGATACATATTTCTCTTAATCAGATGCTTTATAAACCACATACTCAAAAGCATAATAATTTTCTTTTGTAATTTCAGGCTTCCAGTCTCCAAGCTCAATAGTAGACCTTCCCTCAGGTAAATAAATATTATCAATTTCTTTTTCGGCAATAATCTGGCCGCTCATATCACGAACTACAATCTTTAAATTTACAATTTTTTCTGGTCCAGTTTGTAAAATCATCAATGGTATAACATCATTGGGACCATATACGATATCAACATTTTTACTGCCTGCTAAAACATTTTGAAAAACCATTTTTGCCGCATAAAAACTCAGTTTAGGGATGTTATGATAATCAACAAGCGGTTTCATATATGTTGCAGTATTTCCACCCCCTCGTAATGGACACCAAAAAATTCCATCAAAATTGAACCATCTTTTTTTACGATATCCTTCGTATAAGCTTAGGGCTTGCCACGCTTGGCTTTCAAGCCACTCATCAAAACGAAGTATCCTGCCAATACTTCCGATATCATAACTCTTTTCATATGAATACATTTTGTAGTATGGTTTACCCCGATAATTTTTCCAATTTGGTTGCCCAATCGTCTCTTCACTCTCAAAATCGAACCATGCATGTGAAGTGCTATTTAGATATTCCATTCGAACGTCATACTCCATTCCTCTGAATTCATGCATTCCGGGAAATTCTCTTAACGATTTCCATTCCTGGCCATACCCTAAAACTCTTTCCATAGTCCCTCGAGCAAGTAAAGGAGATCGCCAGGAAGATATTGTTGAGTCGTCTTCTGCCGGATACCATGAATTTCCAATGGTTTTGGTAAATTCTCTTCTCATATGAGACATATCTGCTGCTGGTGATATAAGTCGTGTTTTGTCTACGTCCGAAATAACCTCAAATACTTTTTGAAACCATTCAAGAGGATAATTGTGTGGATGATTACCCGGTTGCCACATGACAATACTTGGATGGTTTCTCACTTTTTCCACGAATTTTGGTAATCCTTCAAAATCAAACCCTTCTATAGATTCTGTCCGTACCCAAGCCGGTGTTTGCCATATAAACATTATACCTAACTGATCTCCAATTCTGGCAAGTCTTGGATCATTGACACCCGACATCAATCGATCATGGACCGACATTCGGATTGCATTCCCGTTCATTTTTTTTGTTAATAATATATCATGTATCCATCTTTCTTTAGGAGGGCTAAACATCCATTGAGCAATGTGCTCCAACGGGTAGTGATGACCAAATAACAAAGGTCCTTTTAGAATCTGTGGCTGGCCGTTTATTCTGAAAATTCCACCTTCTTGATCAATTGTGCGAAGGCCAGTGGTCAAAACAAAATCATCAACTTCTATACCATCCTGATTGGTCAAGATCACATGAACTTTGTAAAGGTGTGGGTTTTCATATGACCATAATTTAGGTTTTGGAATAAAAACCTCATCAACGAAATGAGTATTCAAATCTTTTTGCAACTCAATAGTAAATATTGATTCTGCATGGAGGTCATTAGATTCTTCAGGGAACCAGGGGTAAACGCGAGTGATTAATTTTCCCTTAAAAAAATCATCATTCTTCAAGCCTAAACGTGTTTTAACTCTAAGTGTAGCCCCGTTATCAACTTGTGCCGTATAGGCAAAAACATCATCGATGTATTCGTTTTCTGTTAATTCAATGTGCATAAGACCTGCAAACCAGCCCGTATATGGGTCTGAACTCATGTGATCCCTGACAATTTCTGTTTTGTATGGATCTACCCTAACTGCAATTAAGTTAATACTTTGCTCTTCTAAATAGTCAGTTATATCTACATTTTCGGGGTGTCTGCCCACCTTTTTTACAAAGTTCCCGTTAATGTAAATATCAGCTGAAGGTCTTACAGTTTCGATATTTAAAATAGCCCGTTTATACCGGTTGATCTCAACTTTTTGTCGAAGATAGAGTGCTTCTCCTTTATATCGTTCACCTCCATGGGCGTATCTTTCATAAGGAATATTATCCCAGTTTTTATCATCGTAATCGGCATAATAAAAACCTTCAGGATGATCTCTTACAGAAAAATTTTCATCTATTATGGAATGAATTGAAAATGGGTATTCCCGTACGCCATGCCCGGTATCATAGTGAAATCCCATTCCATATATAGAATAAAGCTTTATTGGGCTTTTTGTATCAATTGTAAAAGATCCAATAACATTTCCCGCGTCTGTTTCAGGTTGTTTTGAAAAAGGCACAAAATCTGCAATCATCTCTTCATTAACATAGAAACTGAACCTTCCGGTTTCCGGGAATCTATATGTGGCAGGTACACCGTCATCTTTGTCACGATCTAATACACTCCCTCCATCTATATCCACTTCTATTTTAAAATTATACTTTTCTCCTGGCTGATAGGATGAATTTGTAATCTCTTCACCATCAGACATGAAGTATATACTTCCGGCCTCATTAAATCCTACTTCAATATGCTCCGTCAAATAAAAAGACACCCGTTTTCCAGGGTCAACTGCTTCAACAGTCCAGGATAGGTTAAAACGCCATGTTTGTTCTTCAAACTTTTTTTTAAAAGTACCCTCCGACAAAACCAAATGGCCGTTTTGTAATAAAACACCATCTTTCTCTAACCAACTATCAATTTTTTTAATTTCTTCCTCTCGTTGACCATTACGATATCCCATATATTTCCAATTATCTAATGGTATTATACGCCGAACTTCTGGCATAGGCTGAGACTTTAAATTCAATAATCTTTGTTTAATTTCATTTTCAGAAATAGCCTGTTTCGTCAGATCCACATCATTAGAAAACTTTTTTGCATAATTGCCCCATGTTTTCAAAAATTTAATTCTTTGGTCGGTATCAAAAATCTCATTTTCACCTTTAAAATCAGTAATTCCATTCGCTTTAGGATTATTTGTAACATATCGCAATTCAAATGATCTCGAAATTTCGTTTACATTTTGAATACTGTTATTCTGTAAATATGATGTATCTAATAATTGTTGAGTATTGCCTGTAACATGTTGAGCAAAAACAATCTTTGTATCTGTTAAATATAAATTAATACTTCCTGCAATTAACCAAACGATCATAATACTTAGAACGCTAAAAAATCTTTTAAACCCTTTTTTAGAATGCATATATTCTCCAATTCTGGTAAGAAAACTCATAAACTAATTATGTAAGATTATTTTAAATGGCCGGATTGGTGTTGCATAATGTAATCGTTTACATTATATAAAGTATATACACATATAACAGATATATGTCAAGAAAACAGTTTAAAAATCCAAGTATTTGCATCTGGTAAAGATTTGCCATTTCAATACAAACTATTGACATATAAGTACAACTAACTATCATGAATAACACACTTAAAAGTGAAAAAACCAGAACTTATGATGCCATTGTTGTTGGAACCGGAGTCAGTGGCGGATGGGCTGCAAAAGAACTTACTGAAAAGGGTTTAAATACACTTGTGCTTGAACGTGGTCGTATGGTTAGACATGTTGAAGACTACCCTACTATGCTTAAACATCCGTGGGAGCTGCCCTATGGAAATGAACTGACCCACAAGGAAAAAACAGACATATATCCGGTTCAGTCCCGCACCGCCTATGCCGTAAAACAGGATACTAAACATTTCTTTGTAAGGGATAACGAACACCCTTACATCCAGAAAAAGCCGTTTCTCTGGACCCGGGGCTATCAGGTTGGAGGCCGATCACTGATCTGGGGTCGATGGGCATACCGCCGAGGCGACACCGACTTTGGTGTCTATGAGCGGGACGGAATTGGTATAGACTGGCCAATTCGCTATCGAGATCTGAAATCCTGGTATGATTATGTGGAAGCGTTCATCGGGGTCAGCGGAAACCGGGACGGACTTCCTCAGATACCAGATGGCAACTTTTTGCCGCCCTGGGAAATGAATTGCCTTGAAAAACATGTAAAACAAAAACTTGATGAACACTATACCGACCGGCAACTCACAATCGGAAGGACCACCAATCTTACCCGAACTCATGGCGGACGCGGGCGCTGCATGGCCCGTAACCTTTGCCGGAGGGGATGTCCCTACGGTGCCTATTTCAGTAGCAATTCCTCAACCCTTCCTGCTGCAGCGGACACCGGGAACATGACCCTGCGGCCGCATTCCATTGTTCATACTATCCTTTATGACAAAGAGAAACAAAAAGCGTCCGGAGTCCGGATTGTAGACGCTGAAACCAAAGAAACCATCGATTTTCATGCTGGCGTAATATTTCTTTGTGCTTCTGCCCTGGGGTCAACATCCATCCTTTTGAACTCTCTTGAAAATTCTTTTCCTGATCACATAGGCAACGGCAGCGAACAGCTGGGACACAATCTCATGGATAACCATTTTGAAATCGGTGCTACGGGCACCTTTGATGGTTTTCAAGACAAATATTACAAGGGCCGAAGGCCGGTAGACACCCTTGTACCACAATTTCAGAACCTTAATGAAGAAACCAAACGAACCCGTTATGCCAGAGGGTTTTCCACCTACGGGTGGGCCAGCAGAGAGGGAACCAGCCAGGGTGACTCGCTCGATTTCGGAGCAGATTACAAAGACAATGTCACAACACCCGGAAACTGGCGAATGACATTCCTTGCTTTTGGGGAGTCTCTTCCTCGATACGAAAACCGAATCTTCCTGGATCATGGAAACAGGGATCCATGGGGGCTTCCAAAACTCGTTGTTGACATGGAATTTGGAGAAAATGAGTCCGAAATGCGCAAGGAAATGGCTTCATCAAGTGCAGATATGCTTGAAATGGCTGGATTCAGAAATATTGACATTTTTGATAATGACAGTCCTCCGGGCCTCAGTATTCATGAAATGGGCACAGCCAGGATGGGGCAGAACCCGAAGACATCGGTCCTGAACAGGTGGAACCAGATGCACGAAATCCCCAACATTTTTGTAACCGACGGCTCCTGCATGGCCTCAAACGGATGGGGAAATCCATCCCTTACCTATATGGCACTTACCGCCCGGGCCTGTGATTATGCCGTAAACGAAATGAAAAAGGGGAATATCTGATGGAAAAAATCGACCGAAGACAAGCAATCAAAAAAACGGTTCTTATTGTAGGTGGAGCTCTCAGCAGTTCTCTAGTAACAGCAGTAATGTCGGGGTGCCAAATCAAACCATCTGGAAACCGAGGCCTGAAATTACTGTCTGTTCGTCAGATGGAGGCAGCCTCAGATCTTGCCGAGGTGATTCTGCCAACTACAAAAACACCGGGTGCCAAGGATGCTATGGTGGAACATTTTGTTGATCTTATGGCCGCAGAATGGATGTCATCTGCTGAAAGGGAGATTACATTATCCGGGCTTGATCGGCTGAATGAAGAAGGTTTTCTAAATCTTACTTTTGATGAACAGACCCAATCAGTTCACAATCTTCTTGAAAAAGAAGAAGGGAGACGTTTCTTCAGGCTGTTTAAGCAGATTACACTACTCGGTTTCTTCACATCCGAAATAGGTGCTACACAGGTTCTGCAATACGATGAGATACCCGGGAGCTATTCAGGCTGCGAAAATCTTGAAGATACAGGCGGCATAACCTGGGCGACCTGAAAGAGTTATTTCACTGTCTTTCAATTCAAATCAAAGCTCAGTATTCCCAACTATTTCCCTGATTCCATTTTCAAGCCTGTAAATGTTTTCTATTTCTTCATCTGAAAGGGTACGGTTAAAGATCGATAACTCATCAAAATAGCCCCTGTAATTGTACCCCAGCCAGATAAATACTTCGGAAGGATTCCATGTGAATGTCTGTTTTCTCCCGGTCAGTTCTCCTATTTTTTCACCGTCCAAATAGCTGAAAACAGTTCCGTTTGCTTTACCAGTATTAAAGTTGCTGAACGTAAACGCTATATGGGTCCATTTATCACGACTGAACGGCAAATCTTCAACATCCACCATTGGCCTCTCCTCAACAGAGACCTCATCCCATTCCCGTTCGCCCGGATCCCAAACTTCCCGGTCGGCAAAGATGGCGAAACGGAATATTCTGGGATCAACATCAGTAAAGTCAACAAACATTGCACCATCATTCCATGCACTGGCTGTGATCTGAATGGGGTCTGAATAACCTGTATGGAGGTCTTCAGACGGTTCCAGCCGAAGCCAAAAAGAAACCGTTCCGTTCCAATTTTCCGACTTGTACGGCATATTCTCTTCACCTTTATAGAAAAGAATGGGTTCGTACCGGCTGTCGATCCAAAGGGCATCACCATATTTTCCCTCTCCTTCATGAATCTGCAGGTACTCACCCGAAGTATTGAGTAGTTCATTTTCCAGGCGTCTGCCCCAGGAAGCGGCCGTATAAAGTTTCGGATCACCCTTTGCATAATCAGCCTCAAATGAATTGTCAAAAGACGCATAAAAGGTAAGTGAGTTACGGAGATCCCGGTGGGTGTCATTTCCGCTATCACAACTGGCCAGCAGCAGTATTGAGATAAGTGACAGTGAAAAAAAGGGAGATATTTTGGCCATTGTTCAATGTGTTTAGTTTTGGTATTGTCCTGAAATCAGTTAACTTTTTTTTGAAAACTGTAAAAAATTCTCAGAAGGTCACCTTTCAGCGTGCAATCAAAGCCACTGTTACATCCGAATTAAGTACTACCCACCATCGATTTCCGTGACTGTTGTCGAAGCCGACTAAGGGGTGGCCATCACAGGTTTCATCGCGAATAATCTCCCTATCTTCTTCAACAAAATCCTCTTCATATGTGGCATTCAGTATACAATCGGCTTCCGAAAACGGCTGCCAGGATTGCCCGTCAAAGTAACCCAATGTAACGTCTTGCGAACCGAAATCCTGAGCTCCATCGAACTGCAGTACATACGTATCTGCCACGGCTTTTTCAACGTCCCAGCTTTTTGTGGCGGCAGACGGCAGGGTGTGTGGCTGTTTGGCTGTGCCATCGGGCTGGCTCTTGTCATATCCTGTATCAGTTTCTATATCTTTAACTTCGCCCCAGGCACCGTTATACACACCTGAATGCACCTGGGTACCGCTGACAATCATAATGTCTGAAACCGTTTCTTCTGTTTTCGGCAGCCAACTCAGTGTAATATGTTCCTTGAGGTCGATGGTTGTTGCCGGAATTTTGACCTCGTATTCATTGTCACCCGGTTCCAGACGTTCGTTCCTGTTCAGGTTGGGATCCCACGGACGGTGATCCTGAAAAAGATACTGATAGGCCAAACGTGCCAGGTCCATCTGGCTTTCCGCACGGCTAAATCCTGGCCGCAGGCTCAGCGAACGGGGAGTAGTATCTACTCTGTTAAACGTGTTATTGGTCCCATCGAGCAGCCTGGCAATACTGCCATCATCAGCAAAACATTCATTGGTTCTGTATGAAGCATTATAGATCATCACCGGCCGTGTGGTTTCGGGAATGGTGTTGGGGTATACGATCCGTTCACATCGATTGGTGGTTCTGGAAAAACGATCCATAAGAGTCCATTCAGGATTTTCCAGCTCTTTACTGCCATGATCGTTGTCGGTTACCGTATGGGATGTAAACCAGGACTCATAATCTACCCGGCTGTTATCAAAGTACAGTACGGAAGCGTTCGCATCCAGTGCCTCCGATCCGTTTTCCATTGTATTCATTTTATGCTGGATTATATCCTGTACAAGTTCGCGCTCTCCATAACGGAATTCATAACCCTTGTAAGAGGCATTCCCGGAAACAATTTGTGTGTATTGCGGGAGTCGGTAATTTCCATCTGATATCATCCATGAGTCTGCGTCAAGATGAATCGGTGCTTTGATAACCGAACGCTGATACATATGTTCATGCCCCTGTGCCCAGATCACATCGTGTTTTGAGAAAAAAGACCTGATTTCATCCCACTGATTCATCAACAAGTCATTGCCTTTGGTACCTTCCACAATCATTTCTCGGGTTTGTCCGTATTTTGCACCGATCAGGCCGTCATGACTGGCCATAACAATATGGTCAACGTCATTACGGTGGATTTTCACCACTTCCTTGATCCACTGAAAGGCGATTGGCAGATGATAATACTTCATCACAATCAGAAGTACATTTTCTCTCACTACATAATAGTTCAAATACTCTGCACCAGTCATATGAACCGCATCTTCGGGAATGTAATCTTTCATATTTTCGATCCACTCCACAGTATAGGCATAACTGCGTTCATGGTTGCCCATAAGGGGCAAAAATTCCATACCGGCATCACGGTACGTTTCCGCGGTTGAGGTCCACTGTTCAAACTCCAGTGTGGTACCATGATTCGTCAGATCTCCAACCGGAATCACAATATCTACACCCAGTTCCTGGAATTTTTGAAGAATGGCATCCATCGGGTGGATTGATACCATAGCCCCGCTGCCTTGTGTATCCGGCAACAAGCCTACTTTCAACGGGTTAAATGAATCTTGTGATTGACTGTTTTCATTTTCAGAGGTCTGGCAGGATATGGCAAATACCGACATCATTAGCCATAGATAGATTTGAAAACTTCTCTTTTTTAAAAGCATATGAATATTTTTAATTACTTTTCAATGGTTTGATGTATTCGTTAATAGGATTTTCACGGTCTTCAATGACCAGATTTATTTCAAGCATCAATCCATATATTGTGCCGGGTCTACAATCGATGCCGCGATATATCGGTATGGAGTAGTATCATCACGGAGGGTGTGATTCCAGTAATAGACAATAACCAGTTTCCCGTCTTCACGTTTTACCATTTGGGGGTAGCCGATATCTGCATTGGCTCCGTCACCATAGCGAACCGGAATTTCATGTCCCCAGGATGTGCCGTTATCGGAACTGATCCGCATGGCGATTCTGGAACCGTACATACTGCGATAGGCATACGCTACGGCAAGCCGGCCATCATCAAGGTGAACCATCGAAGGCGGTGCCCCGTAGTGGCCGGTATCATTTACCGGTGCTGTATCCACAGACCAGGTTTCGCCATTGTCAAGAGACCTGAATGCTTTCACGTAATCTCTGACCGGCTCGGTTTCCCGCACCCTCAGGACTGTTAAAAGCTCGTTATCTGATAAGCGAAGTGTGGATGGCATGATTTCAAACCCGTCCGGTTCTGGTCCCAGCCATGATACCCGTTCCCAGGTCACACCTCCATCAGTGGTTCGGGCATGAAGTACCCTGCCCTCCCGGCCATTTTCTTTCGCGGCGTTGTGAAAAGCACTCATCTCCTGCGGGCCATTCACCAGATAGTCGGTTCGTGTACCGATTCCATGCGTATCAAGATCCGGATACTGGTACGGGCCATACCAGTGATGCCCCCTGTCATTTGAATAATAGAAGATGGACGGCCCGTTGTGATAATTATACCTCATCCATGTCATAATAAAATCCGGATTTGTAAAATCCTCAACCGGTTCTTCCATAATGGAGGGTTCTTCCGCAATGTCATCCGGCAAATCATTATCAAAAGCCCAGCCGGTTTGTCCCAGTTCATAGGCACTTTCAATGGTCCAGGTTTGGCCTCCGTCCTGACTTCTGGCATATTTATTCCGGGCTGTTGTACGGTCGTAGGTATGGAAGCCTTCAGTATCCATGTAAGCCGATTCCACAAAACCCACCAGGATTTCATCACCCCAGCTCCAGATACCATTGTTTGCCGGCCAGCCGGCAAAACGGCCACCCTGGTAATAAACCGTTACATGCTCAATTCCGTCCCAGGATTTCTGAACAGTCCGTTCTTCAGAATGGCTGTCGGCTTCAGAGCAGGAGGAAAACAAAATCATTAACATACTTAAAATCAATAACACTGTATGTTGAGGTACCTTCATAATATTGAATATGATCATATTGAGGATAATAAAAGTTAAGGTTGTAATCGTTTACATTAAAATCTGAAAAATAAAAACAGATTTAGATTGTCAATTTATTTTTTAATGGATAGCAGAAAACCGGTAAGGAAAATAACCAGTGTTCCCACCACAATCGTTAAATAGCTGTGCAGTGGATTTTGCCAGGTTTCCAGCCAGCCTCCGAAATAGACGGGTGACAAACTCATCCAGATAATAACAAGCAATCCCAGCAAAACACCAATGGCTGCTTGTGCATTTTCCACTTTTACCGAAAAATAGCCAAGCAGAAACAAACCCAACATACCGCCACTAAAGATACCGGCCAGATTCCACCATATATCGAGTGCACTTTCAACCCTTATGATGTAGAAAGATATCAAAATTCCCAATACACATATCAAGGCAGATGCCGCATAAAGCATTCGCACAGATTCTGTTTCGGTGACATTTTTTTTATACCGGCGGTAGAAATCATTCAGAATTACCGTTGCCCCGCTGTTCAGGCTTGTAGATATGGTACTCATGCCAGCTGCAAAAATAGATGCGATCAGAAGACCGGTAATACCAACCGGCAGCCCGTTTACAATAAAGTAGGGAAACACGCTGTCGCTCATACCGGCTTCGCCAAATTCAGCAGGAAGGAGATCCGGGTAGACCTGATAATAAACAAACAGGCCTGTACCTATCATAAAAAAGAGCAATGACACAGGAATATATAACAAGCCGCCGCCAAATGCCGATGAGATAGCTTCCTTTTCATTCCTGGCACTCATATAGCGCTGAATGTAGTTCTGGTCAATTCCATAATTCTGAAGATTGATAAAAATGCCATAGATAAAAACCACCCAAAATGTAGATTCAGTCAGGCTTAGCCCGAAACTTCCCAAGCTGAATTTGTCGTGCAAGCTGGCAATTTCAAAATATTGCACCGGTCCATCCGGCAGGGAAAACATCAAAATACCCAGGGTAACCACCGCTCCGGCTATCAAAATAATGGCCTGAATAGCATCAGTCCATATCACTGCCTTTATCCCGCCAAGAATAGCATAAACCATTACACTGATTCCCGTAATCACAATGATCATCCGCATGTCCCAACCCAGAATGACATACATGGGCAGTGCCAGCAGGTACAGAATAACTGCCACACGCATAACCTGTGTAAGAAGCCAGAAAATGGCAACATAGTTTTTGGCCCAAGGCCCAAACCGTTCTTCAAGATAGGTATAGGCCGACGGGCTGCCCACACTCCGATAGAGCGGAATAAAAAATCGAATGGCCATATAAATGGCCACCGGTATGCTGAGACTGAAGACAAACGGGTTCCAGTTTCCAAGAAAAGCAGCTCCCGGCAATGCCAGATAACTAATACTGCTCACAAACGTCGCAAAAATTGACAACCCGATCACCCAGGCCGGGAGGGTTCCTGATCCTGTGGAATAGTCGGCCGATGTGCGCTCTTTCCTGTAAAAGGAAATTCCGAACAGCACAATTCCAAGCAAGTAGACCATAAAAATGATGATATCAATGGTGCTCATAAATCAGGTGTGTGAGTTAAGTTTATTGTGATGTTGGGTTTCATACAAACCTCCAGGGTTTCTCAAACCTTGGAGGTTTTGCCTGATAGTGCCGCTAGTGTGCATCCTTCAAAAAATCATTCATCGGCAGAGATGACCAAAGTTCCATTTTCAAAGGTTGCTGTTGAGTACCGTTCATCACTGAACAGAAACTGGCCGGACCGCACATAATCCTCGTCAAATATGATATGGCGCATGGTTGATTTATTATTGTGTGAATATCCGAGATGGATCATACCATCACTTGCCTGGATTAAATAGGGATAATCGTACCGGCCTTCAAGGTCGGTTTCTACATCCACCCAGTATGGCCATGTCTCCCCTCCGTCTTCCGACAAAGAGAGACGTAATGGTGTCCTGGGTGAGTTAACAGTGGGATTATGGGCCATCAGCAAATTTCCGCTTTCAAGTTTAACTAGTGCGAGTCTTGACCATGGATTGGGAAGGTCGGTCTCTTCTGGTTCGGACCAGGTGCGCCCGTAATCGTCCGAACGAATCTCCAGAATTTGTCCTGAATTACGTATATAAGCCATTAGTTTGCCGGCTTCGAGCTCCACAACAGACGCCATGATTCCCGGTTTCGGCCAGTTTCCGGGATCGGACGGATACACGTTCCAGGTTTCAAACCCATCATCCGAAATCATAAAACTGACACCATTCGGTGCACTTTCCCGGTAAATCGGCAGCAACACTTCGCCATTGCTCATTTTTACCGGGTTAGTTCCAAACATCCAGCCCCAGTCCTGTCGCAACCTTCGTGGTTCCGACCAGGTATGACCGTTGTCGGCTGATATAACAAGATCCAGTGTGGAATCTTCATGCCCAAGGCCTTCCAGGGTTGTATAAAAAAGGTACAGCATCCTATCGTCCACCCATAAAATGGAGTTGTGAATTTCAACCGGGTCATCCCGTTCCATTACTTCTGGCAGACTCCAGCTTTTTCCACCTGTGTCAAACCGAGACAGAAAAAGCCGGCTTGCGGGATTTTCACCCCATTTGGTTTCGGAAACAGGCCCTTCAAGTTGTTGTGCATTAAATGAAAAAAGAATGTTACCATTGGGCAGTTCCGCCAAGGAAGCCGCATGAGAACCAACCGGAGACTGTTCAGGGTCTGGCAAAAACAGATCCTGCCTTAAAGCATACCCCGGCTCTCCCTGCCTAACCCAATCTTCATTAAAATGAACCCATTTTATGGTCCGGTGCCTATCCTTCCGGCCGATATAAAAATGGCTGAAAACCACATGAACAGATCCGTCGTTAGCCTGAATTACTGCCGGATAATGGCTTGTCGTGGCATTTTCACCCACATCCCGTTCGATAATGCGTGTCCAGCGCCAGGTTTTGCCTTCGTCATCGGAGATAGAAACGGCCAGGCTGTTCCGGCCGCTTTCAACATTGTTATAGACAATCAGCCAGTTGCCGTTTTCCAGAGTTACAAGATCCACACCACTTCCAGGATTGGGAAGCTCCGAATAGGTAACCGGAGCCCATGTTTCTCCTCGGTCAGATGAATGGCTGGTGTGCATCCGCTTGGGCGGGGGACCGTTATCTCTCATATAGATTACCAGGTCTCCGTCTGATGCACTGGCTATTGCCGCCTGGATGTTCATCACGCCAATGATGGGTTCACTGAAAGACCAGGTTTTGCCACCATCATCGGTTATCGCCATCAGAGAGTTCCAGAATCCGTCTGAATAGAGCGGCAGAACCATTCGTCCGTCACCCAGAAAAACCGGTTTGTTATACGTCTGCCAGCCAATGCGTCTCATCAGTGGATATCCCAGATTTGCAGATGTATAGCTTCCGTCTTCATCAGAAATACGGCCGCTGCGAACCAGATGACGCCCTTCGGCACGGTACATCATCTCTTCCACTCGCTCGTTGAACCAGGCACGGCTGCCCCAGGTGTTTTCATCGCCTTCTATAAATGATCCGATTCTTTCAAGATAGTCCCGATAGTCCTCTGTTTTTGTTTTAACGGATTGTACAAAACGGTCTCCGGGCTGCATTCCGCGTTCGGTTTTATCCCCCGGTTTCACATGCAGAACATCCTGCCAGTCCCATTCGGGAGGCCCGTCATCCATATAATTTGTGCTGATCCGATACTTTGGAAGAGATGTTTCCCACTGATTGGCAAGAACAGTGTACCAGGCCAGCCAGAGCCGGTCATCCTCGTCGAGGAAAAGCACCGGATTGATATCCGGAAACCCGGGGGTATCGGCAAGTTCGAATGGTTCGCTCCATGCCTCTGCAGCCATACTGTATCGTGCCCCGCGAATACGTACATCATCGGCCCAGCGTTCACCCGTGCCTTCAAACCATGCGGCCATCAGATCTCCATTGGGCAGTTCAACCACAGAACCTCCATGTGTATGCAGGCTAATCGGGTCAAATATTTCTGCTGACTGGAAGAAAGCTTCTCCATCCGGGACACCCTTGGCCGGGTCTTCAGCATGGCAGGAAATCAACAAAAGCAGTGCCAGTATAAAAAATAGATGTAATACAGGCGTTTTTTTCATAAACTAACGGCTTTGTTTAACGCTTCCAGCGCTTTTTTAACGGTTTCCTTTTCCTCCCTGCTGTGGCTGCGGCAAGGCAGTGCTATTACATCACTGCAGATCCCTAATACCGAAAGTGCACTTTTCACACCCTGCAGATAACTTCCCGGGGAACTGCCGATGCCGTAGAGAGACGAACTGACCTGTATGATGATTGTCTGGATTTGCTTCATCTGTTCAAAATCACGGTTTACAGCTGCGTTATACATCTTCACGTAGATTTCAGGAAACAGATTTGCTCCGCCGTTGACACCTCCGTGTGCTCCTGACAAAACAGACTGCATTAGCAGTTCTTCAGGGCCGACCAGCAGGGAAAATTCAGGATGATTTTCCATCAGTTGAACCACTTTCTGAAAATAAACAAGATTGGCCGAACTGTCTTTCAGCCCAATGATATTGTCATGGCTCGAGAGGTTCAGAACCGCCTTTTCGGCGATATTGACTTTCGTATGGGATGGCATATTATATAGAAAAAGCGGCAGCGGAGACCGTTCAGCCAGCTCATGGAAATAATCTGTCAGTTCAGACTGGTTACTTGTAAAATAATAGGGAGGTGCTGCAACAACAGCATCGGCTCCAAATGATTCCGCTTTTTCAGCCAGTTTTACACTTTCCGTTAATGCGGTGTCCGTGATCCCAACCAACACCGGCACGCGTTTGTTAACCTGGTCGCAAACCCGCTCAGTGATTTCATAGCGCAGATGATAACTGAGGGATGGGCCCTCACCGGTTGTACCGAGGATAAACAGGCCGTGTACACCCCCTGAAATCAGATGCTC
>SL_3KL_010_SEDDRAFT_10001179_pt1 | contig 23424 bp, 17 predicted proteins | sample SodLakKL_010_SED_2_FD_10381 | JGI IMG/M metagenome (IMG submission 10381) | reverse complement strand
AATGTTGTGAAACAGATGGGCGCAAGGGTGGATGTTACGGAACGGGGACTGGTTATTAGTGGCGGATTATCCCTGCCGCATGCAGCGCTGGACTGTGGTGAAGCCGGATTGAGCATCAGGATGTTCTCGGCGGTTGCCTCTGTTTTCGATAAACCTGTTACCCTTTCGGGGAAGGGTTCGCTGCTTCGAAGGCCTATGAATGTTGTGGAGGAATCACTCCGTGCAATGGGAGTGAAGTGTTCCACCAATGACGGCTATCTGCCACTGACCGTTCACGGTCCCGTCATAGGCGGTGTGGCGGAGGTGGACGGATCATTCAGCTCGCAGGTGCTTACCGGTATGCTGATAGTCGCATCTTACGCAAAAGATGATGTAAGAATAATTGTAAACAACCTTAAGAGCCGTCCATATATAGATATCACCCTTAATGTAATGGAAAGCTTCGGGGTGGTGGCAGAGAACATCGGTTACAATGAGTTTATAGTTCAAAACGGACAAAAATACATACCCCGGCGGTATGTTGTTGAAGGCGACTGGAGCGGGGCGGCATTTCTTCTTGTGGCAGGAGCAATTGGCGGCGAGGTAGTTGTAGATAACCTGGAAATCAGTTCGCCCCAGGCCGACAGGGCAATAACTGAGGCACTAGAAAGGGCCGGAGCAATAGTATCATATGGCAAACAGGAAGTCACCGTCAGTAAAGGCCATTTAAAGGCTTTTGAGTTTGATGCAACCCACTGCCCTGACCTGTTCCCGCCTCTAGTATCTCTTGCGGCCTATTGTATGGGTGAAACAAAGATCAGTGGAGCCTCAAGGCTGATCCATAAGGAGAGCAACAGGGCCGCTACTTTGCGGCAGGAGTTTGCAAAACTTGGTGTAAAGATTAATGTGGAAGATGACCTTATGACAATCTCCGGGGGTGGATGCAGAAGTGGTTCAGTACACTCCCACGATGATCACCGGATTGCAATGGCATGTGCAGTGGCTGCAACGGCAGCTGAAGGACCTGTTATAATAGGGGGGGCCGGTGCAGTTGCAAAATCGTGGCCCGGTTTCTTCGAAGACCTGGAAAAACTGATAGAAAAATAAATTAATTTTAATTAACCAATTTTATACAGATGAACAGTACCGGAAGAGTTTTCAGGGTCAGCCTTTTTGGTGAATCACACGGAGAGGCTATTGGTGTTACCATTGATGGTTGTCCTCCGGGACTACCTTTGGCAACAGAAGACTTCAATGCCGATCTTGGCCGCCGCAGGGCAGGGAAGGCCGGAACAACTCCCAGGGTTGAGGAGGACCTCCCCGATATTGTATCAGGGCTTTTCAACGGCCATACAACCGGCGCACCCTTGACAATCCTTTTCAGGAATATGAATGTCAGGTCGGGTGATTATGCAGATCTGAGAGAGACTCCCAGGCCGGGTCATTCCGACTTTGTGGCATATAAAAGGTTCATGGGATTCAACGACTACCGGGGGGGCGGCCATTTCTCCGGCAGGCTGACCTTGTGCCTTGTGGCTGCGGGGGTAGTGGCAAAGAAGGTGTTGTCAACGGTCACAATAGAGGCAAAACTCATAAGTGCCGGTGGCAGTTCAGACATTGAGAAGAGCGTTGCTGCTGCTCTTGAGGACGGCGACTCTGTTGGGGGATTGGTTGAATGCAGGGCAACGGGTATTCCTGTTGGATGGGGAGAGCCATTCTTTGATTCGGTCGAGTCGGTCATAGCCCATATGGCATTTGCCATTCCGGCGATAAAGGGGATCGAATTCGGATCGGGTTTTGCGGCAGCCTCTATGCGCGGTAGCAGCCATAACGATCCTATTGTTGACGATACCGGTAAAACCGCTTCAAATAATGCAGGCGGGATATCGGGAGGATTGACAAACGGAAATGAGCTTGTATTCAGGATCGCTGTAAAGCCAACATCAAGTATTTCGGTTAAACAAAATACTTATAGCATAAAAACAGGAAAGGTTGAAGAGCTGAAAGTGAAAGGCAGGCATGATGCCTGTATTGCATTAAGGGTACCCGTAGTGCTTGAAGCAATTACCGCCATCTCTCTGGCTGATTTGAAACTTCTTGCCGGAAACAGATTGTAAGATCACGTTATAGAGATTGCGGGGCAGGGAAATTTTTTGAAGCTTCCTGTGAATGATAATACATAAAATTGACAGAAATCAGTTGTTAATAACTTTTTTTTAATGACGGATAAGTTGCACATTGTTAGTGATATGTAACTATTGTTCCGATTTTTTGTGAAATATTTATCAACAGCGGTATTTCCCGATAATAAATGTATGTCTGCAGAAGTTATTGGACTGATTATTTTTTGTAATTTATTCATGTGAGATCGACCGAAGGCCAATAGGGCAGGTGTGATTATCATTACTTAATTATCAAGCTTTTAAATATACTTTAATAAACTACCAAAAATGAGACTAACACAGATTTTAATTGTTCTGGCAATATCATCCATGGCTTGCAAATCCGGGCAGCAGATGACGGCTGTTGAACCTCCTCCGCCACCGCCGGTAAACAGAAATGTTGCCGAGCGACCAGAGCCCGAGATTATTGAACCTGAAGAAATACCGGTTGTTGAAGAAAGCTTTGACTTCGAACGTAAGGAGGATGAGGTGAGTCACGATATAAACCGCTTTTTTGTTATACTTGGAAGCTTCAGTGTTAAACAGAATGCCGACCGGTTCAAATCCAGACTCGAAAATGAAGGGTATTCGCCCGTAATCCTTTTATCTGAAACAGGATATAACCGTGTTAGTGTTGATTCATATTCACGTGAAGCGGATGCCCGGCAAAGGGTTTTGCAGATCCGCAGATCCTCGCCCGAATTTCATGATGCCTGGTTGCTTATAAGGAGATAATAAAAAAACCTGCAGTTCATTGAGTCGACTGCAGGTTTTTTTTCTTATGCCGGTTTAGTTGTAGGCTGTTTCTCCGTGCTCATATATATCAAGACCCTCCTCCTCAACACGTTTCGATACGCGCAGGCCTACAGTTGCCTTGAGTGTTGTGAAGAGTATATAACCAGTTCCCAGTGCCCATGCTGCCACTGATACTACCCCTATCAACTGTGACAAAAGCAGTCCCGCTCCGCCTCCGTACAGAAGGCCTCCGTCAGTTGAGAATATTCCGACCATAAGAGTTCCGAATGCACCGCAAACACCGTGAACGGAGATTGCACCAACCGGATCGTCTATTTTAAGTATATTGTCGAACAAAGATACTGAGAATACCAGGAGTACCCCTGCCATCAATCCTATTGCTACCGCACCTGCCGGGCTAACAACGTCGGTTCCTGCAGTTATTGCTACAAGACCTGCAAGGGCTCCGTTAAGCGTGAGTGACAATATTGGCTTCTTGTAAAGCATCCATGCAGTCAGCAAAGCACCGATCACTCCTGATGCCGCAGAGAGGTTTGTGGTAACAAAGATGTGTGCTATTGCATATGAGTTTTCCGTACCCGAAGATGCCAGTTGGGAGCCTGCATTAAAACCGAACCAGCCAAACCACAGGATAAAAACACCCAGTGCTCCGAGGGTGAGGCTGTGCCCGGGTATGGCATTCGTTTTCCCGTTATATTTACCGATCCTGGGCCCCAGAATTGCTGCGCCGGTAAGACCTACCCACGCGCCTACTGAGTGAACTACTGTAGAGCCGGCAAAATCATGAAATGGTATTTCCATTGACGATAACCATCCGTCACCCCATATCCAGTGTCCTGAAATGGGATATATTACTGTTGTAATAACTATACTGAAGATGATATAGGTTTTAAACTCTGTCCTTTCAGCCATTGCACCCGACACAATAGTTGCCGCGGTGGCTGCAAAAACAGTCTGAAATATCAGAAATGCCAGTCCGGGAATATCACCGTTTTCAATACCGCTGCCAAAAAGGTATATTTTTCCCATAAACCCTCCGTTACCGGTTCCAAACATGATGCTGAAGCCGATTATCCAGAAGAAGAGTGAGCCAAATGAGAAGTCCATTATATTCTTCATAAGGATGTTTGCACTGTTCTTTGCACGGGTAAAACCTGATTCCACCATTGCAAACCCCGGCTGCATGAACATTACAAGAGCGGCTGCGATCAATACCCAGACAGTATCGGCCGACGATGCCAGGTCACTGATGCTTACGGCCACTGATTCATAACTAATTGTATCTTCCATTTTATCAGTTTTGATAGTTTTAAAATTATTTTAGTTTTTCTTCTTCCTTGATATAAAGGGTTTCATCTCCCTCTTCTCCAGTTCTTATCCTGTAGACATTTTCCACGGGCAGGATGAAAATTCTTCCATCGCCTATTTCACCCGTTTTTGCGGAATTCAATATTGCATCTACAGTTTTTTGGACATTAACATCCCTTACAACTATTGACAGTAGTAATCTCTCTATCGATCCGGTGTCATACACAATTCCCCTGTAGACTCTTCCCTGCCTCGCCTGCCCTATACCGCGGACCTCCCAGAAGGAAAAAAAGTCGATGTCTGCCTCATGGAGAGCATTTTTTACTTCGTCAAATTTTGTTTTTCTGATTATTGCTTCAATTCGTTTCATGATTAAGTGATTGATTGAGTTTATAATTACTGCTTTAAGATTACGATCTTTTATATCAGAAGGAGATTCCGATTACCATAAATATATTTCCGGCCTCGGGATTGAAAATAAGTGATGAAAATGCCGGGAGTTCAATCTTTTCTGAGAACTTAATATTTTTTGATAAGCTTGCCCCTAGGTTTATAACACCGCCTGAATCTCCGTACCATCCTTCAGCTCCCTGTTCTGTTTTTGGATTATCCAGCGCCATACCTATAAAGGTTTCTATTTCATACTCTCTCACGGAGGCAGAATATCCTATTTCAAGATATTTAGCAAAATAGCTTTCTCCGTTTTCATCCAGCCCGTCAGCCCCGTAAAAGTTCATGGCAAAAAGGACAGAGAGTGGAAAATTTTCAGTACCGTTGAAGCTGACCATTGCCTCAAGGGTGTGCCCGGTCTCTCCCTTTCTGTAATCAAAATAATTATCCCTTGAGAAGGGTATGTCTGAAGGGAAAAAGTAGTCTGTCACTGTAAAAGTCAGAAAATCAACTGGTGTATAGGATACATAAAAATCGGCTTCAGTCAGTGCCGATCCTGAACTCAGCCCGTATGATCCCCAGAAACCAAGAGCCAGACCTGAATTACCTGCACTATACTCCATAAAAGGCTGAATGTGAGGTGAAGATCCTCCGAGATTTATTCCCCTCCATACATACCTGCTCGCAACATCTGCACCGAAGGTTAAATTGGATTGCTCCTGTGCAGTTACAGATATTATACCCGGATAGCACATTGCCGCTGTCAATACTATTGATAAAAAAGTCCTTTTCATTGTTTAAGTTTTGATGTAATTAAATATTGTACTTATCTCCGACAAAAGTATTAATTAAATTTATATATACACAAAAAAAAGGGGGGTAAAATAAAAAAAAGATAAAAAAAAGAATAGAGGGTAATAAAAAAAGGGGGGGTAAAGAGGAAAATAATGCATTATTGTACTTTTTATGCAGTAGTTTTTAAGGAATGGAAAATTTTACAAATAGTTAATCCAGGCATCAATAATTAATGGTACTTTTGAATCTTGTAACTGCCATAAACTTTAAACCTGTATGAAGATAGCCATAATAGCCCATGATGGGAAGAAGGCCGAGATGGTCTCTTTTATGATGAAACATCTTGATTTGCTGAAGGAAGAAAAAATAACACTTGTTGCCACCGGCACTACCGGAACCCATGCTGAAGAAGCAGGCTTGAAGGTATCGAAAGTTCTTTCCGGTCCCAAAGGAGGTGATGCCCAGATTGCAGCCATGGTTGCTAACGGAGAGATAGGGATGGTTTTCTTTTTTCGTGATCCGCTGGGAATGCATCCTCACGAGCCGGATATCGCCATGCTGATGCGAATCTGCGATGTCCATAATATACCCCTTGCAACCAATCCAGCTACAGCCAAGTTATTGATGAAGCAGGCATTATCGTAAACAGCCCGGGCTGGCCCAACAATTAAGTCTGACAGCCGGAAATATGTCACACCGGGAAGTGCTTATTCAACAGGGAAGTGAGCAAGTAAAACCAGGATTTTTAGTTTATGAGGTTTGGTAATCCTGATCACGAGTGTAAATATCTGCAAGATGTACGCAGAGATCATATATGCTTTCTAAATGCCGTGTTGAATTCCCGGCAGATACCTTCCATGATCTTTTACCCCCAATGAAAGTAATGGTAATCATAATATCATTGCTCTCATTGTCTCTTACCTCTATACCTATTCTTTCCAGCGCATTGCGTGTCCACCATACCTCCTTTTTCGGACCCCTGAGTCCTGTTCTGCGCCTCAGGTCACGTTTTATCCGGAATTCCCCTTTCCCCGTATTGAACATCAGGTTGGTGTGCTCAAACATTTTACCGAATGAACCTTCGAGGATAAGGTCTTCGGGTGATCCCTGCATTATCCCTTCGGGAAGCATGAGCCATATCTTATCTGCCTCCTGGATTGCAATATTAAGGTCGTGAGTGGAAAAGACTATCGTTTTACCCCTTTCCCCTGCAAGTTTATGCAGCAGATGCACAACCTCATATTTATTGGGCAGATCAAGGAAGGCTGTTGGTTCATCCAGAACTATCACCGCCGTGTCCTGGGCAAGCGTTTTTGCGATCATTGTCCTCTGCCTCTCACCATCGCTGATCTGGTTAATGTATTTGTTCCTGAGAGAAGAGATACCTACCATATTAATAGCATCTTCCACTTTTTCTATGTCCTGCTGATGCAGTCTTCCCAGCCAGCCGGTATAAGGATACCTGCCCAGTGACACCAGATCGTATACTGTCAGATTGTTCACGCTGACAGTTTCGGTCGATACAAATCCGACCTGCTTTGCCAGGTTATTACCAGAAAGGGAGTTTATATTATTCTCGTAAAGGTATATGTCGCCCGAAACAGGGGACAGGAGCCTGACAAGGCTGCGGAGAAGCGTGCTTTTACCAATGCCGTTGGGCCCGAAAAGTGCCACCAGTTCAGATTCGCCGGCGCTCACATTTATATCGCTGTAAATCGCCCTGGTATTATCCTTCTTTCCGCTGAAGCCGATAGATACATTTCTGGTATGTAATATCCTGTTATTGGTGCTCATGATCTCAGAAAATTCCTGTCAGTTTCTGGTTTCTGATAACTATCCATATAACAATGGGTATACCGAGAAGTGCGGTTACCGAATTTATGGGCAGACTGCTTTCGAGTCCGGGTAGCTGCGCGATTATATCACCGGCAAGCATAACTATACCTCCAACCAGGATAGTTGCCGGTAGCAATATGGCATGATCGGCGTTGCGGAACAGTAGCCTGGATAAATGTGGTACAGCAATCCCTACAAATGCAATTGGTCCGCAAAATGCCGTGATAGTACCTGCAAGTAGGCTGGTACTGAAAAACACCAGTATCCGGGCAAGTGTAATATTCATCCCCATGATACGGGAATAGTTCTCTCCAAGCAGCATCATGTTAAGCAGTTTGACTGATCCCAGCGAAATAACCACTCCCCCGGCAACAGCAGGAACCAGTATCCACAGCTGATTGTTGGTCACTCCACCCAGGCTTCCCATTGTCCATATCATAAATGATTTCAGCATTGCCTCGGTGCTGAAAAACTGCATAACACTCACCAGCGCTGTTGTTGCACTTCCAAACATTATGCCTAAAATAAGTATGGTCATTATATCACGAACCCTGAAGCTGACGAGCAGAATAAGCATCAGGACCAGCCCCGAACCAAGCCATGCTGCTATAACTGTTGTCCAGCTGCCTTGTAAAGCCGGGGATGCAGAGCCGGTGATAAATGACAAGCCCATTACTACGATTGCAACACCAAGGCTGGCACCAGCGCTGATGCCCAGAACATAGGGGCCGGCAAGGGGATTCCGGAAAACTGTTTGCATCAGCAGGCCGCTTACCGATAACCCTATTCCTGCTGTTAATGCAGTGACCGACCTGGGCAGCCTGAGTTCGGTAACTATAACACCCCACTCAGGCCTCGATGCCTCTCCCCCCGAGAGAATCCGTAATATTTCCTGTACAGGAACCTGTACCGTACCGGTAAACAGGTTTGCCAGAAATGCTATTATAATTGTTACCGACAGTACGATAAACAGGATGGTGTTCTTATTTTGCCGGTTTTCCTTATTCATATTAATTTGTGAGACATTAATTTTTTTTGCTGTTTTATCAGTAGTTCAGTTTTATCAGTAGTTCAGTTTTATCAGTAGTTCAGTAGTTCTGTAGTTCTGTAGTTCAGTTGATATGTTAATCTACAATTTAATCCCCCAGCTTTTTGTAGTAAACAGGTTTATGATCAGGCAGCAGTTCGGGGTGGAGGATATGTATCATATCGCTGAGAATCAGCTGTGGATTCACTATGCCTGACTCCCAGTAATCATTTCCACCATACCTGTTTAATCTGGCATTGTTGTTGTAAACCCTGTCAGTATGGAAAGGCCTGAGTGTAACAAGCCTTTTATCGCTGCTCTCTATTTCACTTTTCTTAGTTGCCGTGCCTGTATTGATCCAGAAATCGGCCGCTGATCCTTTCTCTATAACGGTCTCAATATTAACAGGAAAATTTTCCCTCCTTGTATTGCCTGACCATAAATATTCACCACCCGCATGATCAATAAGTGTTGCGAAATGCGACCTGCCACCGGGAACGAACCAGTTCTCCCTCCACGGGAGTCCGCTCATCACTACGGGACGGTTGCCCANATCGGATGCAAGTCGTTTTAGTTCCATGTAATCACTTTCTGTTTTGGTGAATTTCTCGTTCACTATATCCTGCTTATTAAACAGGTGACCAATAAATTTCACCCACTCGGTCTGCGCCAGCGGTGAACTTTCGAGGTACTCCCCAACCATAATGACATTCATGCCCAGGGATCTGAGCCTGTCGAGCCATGCACCGGCCTCAGCGCCCACACCATAGGCAAGGATGATATCCGGGTCCAGGGTAAGTATACGTTCATAGTCGAGGTTCATATCGTAACCAATATCCGGAAGCTCTTTGCTGTCTATTTTTTCCCTTAATTCCGGATTGTATATGAACTCACTTCCGGATATGCCGGTTATAACTCCGGTTTCGTCAATAAAATCAAGCAGGGCGACATGAGTTGTAGAAAGGCATATTACCGAACGTACAGGGGTACGGATAACTTTGCCTTCAGGGATTATTGCCGGCAGCTCCTGCCCTTGCTGGAGAAGGATGTAATTGAACAGTACATCACGGGCACCCTGCCAGGGATTGTAGACCTCCAGTACGCGGTAATTTTCAAACTCATGAATATCAAATCCCCTTGCATGGACAATATTTCCGTTCCCGGATCGTCGATCACTTATATTTTCAATATTATCGCGGCAGGCTACTACGGATAATGCAATGATAATTATTATTAAAACGGCTGATTTACCAATTGATAATCTGGCCGTGTATTTCTGAAACTGAAACGCTGTGATTGTATTGATATGCAAGGCCTTATGATCTTAAATTGTAATTTGAATGATATTATGGTAATCTTAAAAATATATTCCTGGTTAATCTACCTTATCATTTATATTTTTTGTTTCTTCTTTTTTGTTTCTTCTTTTTAACCAATAACCGTAATTTTCCTGGTAATTGTATTGCTTCCGATTGAAATCCTGAGAATATATGTGCCCGGGGGGATCCCGCTGAGGTCTAACACTGATGTTCCGGAGCCGGGTACTGCCCTTTTCAGAAGAAGGCTTTTGCCTGTAATGGTAAGCAGTTCTATATTCATTGCATCATCTGACCGGATATCACTTTCAATTATTACATAAGAACCTGCAGGGACCGGATAAATTTTAATTTCATTTTTTACAGATTCCTCAAAACCTGCCAGCGAGGTGACCAGTATCATATGCGTCATGGTATCTGAGCAGGCCCTGTTCCGGACCAGCTGTTTAACTATATAGTTTCCTGCATCAGCATATTTGTGCACTGGCCCTGTGTGTGTACTGATACGTCCGTTACCGAATTCCCAGTACCAGGAGGCAGCATTATCAGATAAGTCATGGAACTGAACCGAAAGTTCATCTTCGGTATATGAGAACCCTGCTATGGGCAGGTTTTCTGTTTTGACTGCCAGGTTGTATTCCATCTCCCTTGTATCTGAATTACCATTTCCGGTAATTGCAAGTGTTACTGTACGGATACCTCCTTCCGTATACTTTACAAAGTGGGGTCCGGCCGAGAATGCTGCGGGGGGATCGGCTCCCGGACCGAAATCCCAGGACCATGAGTCGGGGCCACCTGTCGAAAAGTCGGTGAAGACAACCCTGTCGCCCTCACAAACCTCAATGGTATTTATGGTAAAATCTGCTGCCAGTTCGTTTTCTGTATAGGGATTTATTCCTTCGAGGACTTCTGCTCCAGTAGCAAGAGGATCGAGCCATGGCTCAAGCTGCCTGTTTGTGCCTTCGTACATGTCCCATGCCAGTTGAAACCTACAGTAAAAATCATTTGCCGCGTCGCCACATCCGGCATCGCCGCCGGTAAGAACCCCCCTGAGGAGGCCTCCCTGGTCGAATAAAGGGCTTCCTGATGACCCTCCTTCGGTTGTGCCAATTTCCCACAGGTTGATAATCCAGTGACCGTTTGCGGTATAACCGCTTCCGAAGGTCCCTGTTGAAGGAGGGTCATTATCGATCGCCAGCTTTTTTATATCGCCGTTGGGGTGATGAATAGAGACACTGCTTTCAGGTATCCCGGCCGACCGGTCCCATCCTGCATACCATGGACGGTAGGAGGGAGGAGGCATCTCCCTGATGCGGACAAGCGTAAAATCAAGGTTTTCTTGTGTTACCAGAAGGTCCGAACCTGACAAGGTTTTACTTGCCGGACTAGCTGATCCGTTGCAGAAAAGGCTCTCAAAACCCAGAAGGAAAACCGAATTGGCAGCCTTTGTGCTGTCGTCAATGCAATGATTTGCAGTCATCAGGTATGGTTCACCATCATTAGCCGTATTGTTTACCATAACTCCTGTGCAGAGCTGGTTTCCGTTGGTGAGGATCCTGGCAACTGCATTTTTTTCAGTCTGCCATTCATTTCCCGGGGGACAGTTTATGTCGATATTGCATTTACCGGACAGGCCGAGCCGATGGCTTTTCGGAGACATGATTCCCATAAAATCATGATGGAGGCTCCCGATCTCCAGGCGTCCGTAATTTTCTATACCGCCCTCAACCTGCATTTCAATGATCAGCATTTCACCCTCTACAGGCTCAACTGCCAGTGAGCCTGACAGCTGGTTATTCAGGTGGTTATAGGCGCCAAGCACATGTGATTTGTCTTCATTGTAAATAAACACCGAAACCCCGGGTCTTAGCATAAACCTGCTGAAAATAATATTCAGGGAATAGGCACCTCCTGATTTCAGGGCTATTCGCCAAATTTGCCTGCCATCATTCGTCTCTTCCCATAGTCCGTCCTGGCGGGGATTAATACTTAATTCGAAAGTACGCGCAAAGATCAGTGGTTTCAACCTGCTGTCCATTTCTTCAGTTATCTCATCCCGGTATTTAACTGCATCAAATGCAGGCATGCTTATTACCGGTAAATCCCGTAGCTTACCTTCCTCCTGGTAAACCGGTTTTCCTCCATAGCTGAGCTGGGCATGCAGATTTAAATGGGCGGCTCCAAAAAGGAGAAGGCAAAATAGAAATTCTTTGCATCCGGAATACTTTCCATGTATATCCTTTTTGAAGTTCATTTGTCAAATATATATGAATTTCTCATCTGTTGAAAATAACAACAGGGAGCTAGATTTTGCATGGGAAATCGAACTTTATGTCAATTATTTTCATCTTAAATTACGCATGAACTGATGAAAAAGTTTTTATGTGTAATGCAAAGCTGTTACTTCTGTAAGTAATACTACTTGACATTTTATCCGTCTTATTCGACAAAGGTAATCTCTCCGGGAGCAATACCTGTTTCTATTATCGAATGGAGGTCGTCACCATTATAGACGTGTAATAACCCCGGTGAGTTGTAATCGGTGATCTCAAGAGCAAAGATCAGGCCGGAAACCGGGTCTTTTGCAGCATATGAGAATATTTCAGCAATGTATGGCTCAGCGGGTTGTACTGTATCATCGATGCTCATTCGGTAAATTCCCCCGGCTTCTCCGAACCAGAGCTCATCTTTTTCAGGGTTAACGGTCATCCAGGAAGGATTGAACCAATCCCCTTTACTGCCTGTAACTACATGCCTGTCGGCTTCAAGATTTGTTGCATTTATCCTGACAAGCTTTGAATCTGTCTCCTCAATTATCTCTGTCCATGTCTCATTATACACCACTTTTCCCCTGCAGAGTACCCATATATCATTATTCCTGTCAGCAACTATAGCTACTGGTATATCTCCCACTTCAATGGTACTGACCACCTGGTCGCTCATTATATCAATTACCGAAACGGTATTATCAAAGCCCCATCCGCCGCTGTTCGCTACAAACAGATGATTACCGGAAATAACCATACGTTCGGGTCCCTGCCCGACCTCTATAGTATCTGTTATTTCTCCACCAGCCAGGTCTATTTTGTAAACCTGTCCGTCGAAGCTGCCGTTTGAAAGATAACCGCTGCCGTTACCAGAATAGACAAAATACCTGGGATAGGAGAAACCGGTTATTGTAGAGGCAGATTCAAAGGTTTCCAGATTTACCACCTCAATTTTGTGTGAATTGTTAGCCACTATAACCCCATAATCGCCTGCAATGGAGAAGGACTGTACCACATCGCCTGCTGGTCTCCCGTTGACAAGTGAAAACAGGTTGTTAACTACTGCCAAAGAGTCGGTATCATACCAGCTTACTGAACCGTTGCCGGCATTAAAACTCCCTTCGCAGCTTATGAAGACACCTTTGGCATAGCCTCTTTTGTCAGGTCTGCTATCATCCTTTTCACATGATAAAAAGGTTGTGGCAATAACTGTAATAAGGAATAAAGCCGCCTGGAAGGAACCGGCTCTCAGGCGAAGAGGGAAAAGAGATGAGATTCTAAATCTTTTCGCAATGGATGTTAGATTACTCAAAAAGAGATTTCTGTATGCCGTATATGGTTTTTTAAAAAATGAAGTTGATTTGAGTTTCACTTTGATTGGTTTCATGGTGGAGAATAATATGAGATTCATTTTGATGTTTTTTTGAGATAATTTAATATTGTATTGTTCATAATCAAATTGCTATATGCTTGAATGCCTGAATAAATGAGAGTTTACTTTTTTTGTTGGTTGCATCATCATGTGTTAAAATCCAGTGACAAGCTAAGATGGAAGGTACGGCCCGGCATGGGGTAGGAGCGTACAACCTGGTATTGGTTATTTAGCAGGTTCATTACCCTTAGCTGTATTTTTCCTGCAACGTCACCTGCTTTAATCCTGTATCCTGCATATCCGTTGAATACCATAAATGGGTGCATCATATATTGCCTATTATTGTCGTTACCGGTAAACCTGCTCCCCGTATAGTTGCCAGTGAAGCCGAAAAAGCTTCGGCCGGAGCTTAATCCGGCCCTGACAGAGCCGGTATGGACCGGTACATACATAAGCTGATTGCCTTCATGTGATTTTTTCCCGTTATAGGTTGCCGTTATCTGCGATCTGACGAAATTATGGCTTATACCCAGGGTGTAACTAAATTGTCTTATCTTACCCCTGGATAGAAGTGAGCTTTCTATCCCGCGCACCAGTATCTCTTTCCGGTTTTCAGGTCCCCACCAGGAACCGGTACCTGTTGGTACCCACTGTATCATGTTGTTTATCTCAGACCTGTAAGCGGTTACATCAACTGTTACTCCTGACCCCGTTCTTGTTTCTATCACCTGCACCAGTCCTAAATCGGCAGTATATCCCGATTCCGGCAAAAGTTGAGGATCTCCGCCCGGCTTCCAGTACATGTCATTGAAAGTCGGGATCCTGAACTGGTCTGAATAGCTTGATTTAATAGCCAGTCCCCGAAAGGGCAAATCCTTTTTCACTCCAGCTGAAAACAGAAGAGGTATCTCTATATCCCCCTGAAATTCTTTTCTCAGGGATAAATTACCGGTTATTCCGCTCCACCTCAGCTTCATAGCGGTAATGGCGGCCGACCGGATTTCGCTTACATTACCACCGTATGCATCGACATCGGCCGAAAGCGATGACACCTCAAGTCCCCCATCGACTATCAGGTACCCGGTTACCTCGTACCTGTAGTTCAAGTCTCCCATTAATCTCGACGAATGAATTCTCGAATCAATCGAATAGTGGTTGTCGTCCGGAAGGTTCTTGTCCCTGAAAAGCATAAACTCATCGAACATGGCAGTATTGAGTGATAATGATGCCCTGCTCCAGCCCTTTGTCCATTTGGCATAGACCCGCAGGGAGCTGTCTCTTTGCATGGCACTTGCCGGCACATATGAACCCATGATGGCTGGCAGCTCCTTTTTCCGGGACTGGTACCAGATGCCGGTCTCGATCTTGTTATTGCGGGGAAGCCGGACAAAAAGGTTCTGTACTATACCCGTGTTGTTAAGTGTGTTATTACTGGCTCTTTCCAGCGGATTTCCAGGCTTATGGGTATCGGTATATATGAAATTATTCTCTGCCTTGTGCGAGAAGACATACAACTGGTACTGCAGTATCCGGCTACCAATTTTAGCCGATAGTGAGAGGTGTCTTTCATCGTAGCTTCCCAGTTCGCTTTTAACCCCCACCTGCAGGCGGTCATCCCATTCCGCTCTATTCCTCAGCAGCACCGATCCCCCGAAGTTGCCGCTGCCTGCTATGCTGCCTGCTGCACCGTGAACAACAGATATATCTCCTGCTGCTGCGACGGGGATCAGAGAGAAGTCCATTGTTCCTAGGCTGAGTGAGTTAAGCAAAAAACCGTTCCAGCTGACTGTAGTCTGGTATGAATTGACGCCCCTTAAAAACAGGGAGGAGGATGAACCGCTGCCGCCGTTGGTGTTAATATATGCCGGGGTGAACAGCGACAAAAGCAGGCCGGCATCAGCAGATGAGAATACTGCTCTGATTAGTGAATCGGGCACACTCACTTTTTTATCCTCGTTAAAAAAAGACTGCCTGTTCTGTTCAATTACAACCTCGGGAATGGAATACAGCATTATGCTGTCGGAGGCATCATAATGTTCATAATGCTCATAAAGTTTAAGAGGTTCATAATTCTCATGATATTTAAGATGTTTATGATCCTCAAGAAGCTCAGAGTTAACTGCAAACTCAGTGGTATCAGAAAGTCCTGACCCCGGAACAGATCCTGCGATTACTGAATTGAGAAGAAGGAATAAAGAAAAAGCCAAAGTTTTCAAGCCGGTAAAATTATGTTTACACCCGAACATTTATAACCGGATCTGGCAGGTCTTCTGACTTACTCCCTTTTTAAACGCCTTCCCATTGCGACATATCTGCAACAGTGGCAGGAATGTTTAAAAAGAACAAAGGAGATTACAGCAGCGGGTACTGTCCAGGATTCACACCTGGTTCCCTTTTCATTCCGTTTGCAAGAAGCTGCAGACGGAAACCAATCCTCTGCAAATGTACATAAATTTTTTTCTGCGTAAAAATAAACTCAGACAAGATGAGAAAAATTTGACCTGCGGTCAATTACACAACAAGAATTCAACGAATTGAAATGCAAATTTATCTGTTTATCAAAATGCCCGGAAAATATATGTTTATTTTTATATTTTTATCACCTGAATATCTTATAATAATAAACAATGAGCAACAAAACCAGTTCTCCGGGAGAGAGAATACGGCAGTTACGGCAAGAACTTGATGATCATAATTACCGTTACTATGTTATGGCCGATCCGGTGATAAGCGACCAGGAATATGACCGGTTGATGAACGAGCTGATAAGCCTGGAGAAGGAATATCCCTCATATTCTGATCCGTCATCACCTTCGCAGCGTGTCGGCAGTGATATAAGCAGAGAATTTGTTCAGGTGAGGCACAAATACCCCATGCTTTCGCTTGGCAATACCTATTCACGTGAAGATCTCGCCGACTTTGACAACAGGGTAAGGAAAACAGTGCCGGGCAATTTTGAATATGTTTGCGAACTTAAGTATGATGGTGTTGCTATAAGCCTTACCTATATTGACGGTGTGCTGGATAAAGCTATAACCAGGGGAGACGGGGAGCAGGGTGATGATGTTACGTCCAACGCAAAGACAATCAGAAGTATACCATTGAAACTCAGGGGCAGCGGCTATCCCTCTCATTTTGAGGTGCGCGGGGAGATATTGCTTCCGTCGGAAGGGTTTGAGAGGCTCAACAGGGAGCGGGCCGACCGCGGTGAAAACCTGTTTGCCAATCCCCGAAACGCTGCGGCAGGTACATTGAAAATGCAGAATTCATCGCTGGTTGCCAGGCGTCCGCTCGACTGTATAGTGTTTGGGATACTTGGTGACAACCTGCCGTTTGACCATCACTTTGAAAATCTTCAGAAGGCGGCTGAGTGGGGATTCAAGGTTTCCAAACAGAGCAGGAAATGTGCAGACCTCGATGAAGTATTTGAATTTATCGAACACTGGAGGGTGCACCGCGACAATCTTCCTTTCGATATTGACGGTGTTGTTGTAAAGCTTAATGATTTCAGCCTCCACAGGCAACTCGGTTTTACAGCTAAATCACCCAGGTGGGCAATCTCCTATAAATACTCTGCCGAAAGGGCATCAACCAGGCTGGTTTCAGTTACTTTCCAGGTGGGCCGTACAGGAGCTGTCACACCGGTTGCAAACCTTGAGCCCGTGTTACTTGCAGGATCAACCGTAAGGAGGGCTTCCATGCACAACGAGGAACAGATGAAATTGCTGGACATCCATCAGGGTGATACGGTTTATGTTGAAAAGGGAGGGGATATAATACCTAAGATTGTAGGGGTTAACCGGTTACTGAGGCAAAAGGAGAGCAGTCCACTCAGTTATATATCAGTATGTCCGGCATGCGGAACAAGGCTGGTGAGAGTTGAGGGCGAAGCAAAACACTATTGTCCCGCGATAAACACCTGTCCCCCTCAGATACTGGGAAGGATAGAACACTATGTCAGCAGGAAGGCAATGAATATCAATATGGCCGAGGCGACTGTCAGGCTGCTGGTAGAGAAGGGACTGATTGAAGATGTGGGAGATCTCTACAGCCTGAAGGAAGAGGATCTGATGCAACTGGACAGGTTTGCTGTAAAATCATCTCAAAACCTGGTGGCGAGTATTGAAGAATCTAAAACCCTGCCATGGAACAGACTCTTGTATGCTCTCGGGATCAGGTTCGTGGGGGAGACAGTGGCAAAAAAGGTAGCAGCAGCCTTTCCCTCGGTTGATAAGCTTATGGAAGCCCGAGCAGAAGAGCTGCTTGCAATTGATGAGGTGGGTGACAGGATTGCATTCAGCATAGTGGATTATTTTTCAAGGGAATCCAACCGGGTGATTATTGATAAACTCAGACAGGCAGGAGTAAATATGAAACAGGAAGAGGGTCTGGAGGATATGGTTGAGGGGACGCTGTCAGGGAAGAAATTTGTCATTTCCGGAACCTTTACCCGCTACTCAAGGGATCAGCTTAAAGCATTGATTGAAGAGAACGGAGGAGTGAATGTGTCAGCTATCTCCTCCAATGTTACTTACCTGGTTGGCGGAGACGGCATTGGTCCCTCAAAACTGCAGAAAGCAAAAAAATTAAATATTCCCGTCATTTCTGAGGATGAGTTTTCGGAATTGATAAATCCTTAATTTTTTATTTACCAAAGCCTGATAATTTTACTAATTTTACGGTTTACTCAACCTTAAAGGAATTCGGAATTGTGATATTGTTTAAAGACATCAGACAGAAAACCGGTAGTTATCTGCTCAAAAGAAAGATCAGGAAGCTATCAAGAAAAAAACAATTCATCAACATGGTTGATGCCCAAACTGTTGGAATTGTGTTTAAGCTGTCTGATGACGCTGTATTCCGGGCGGTTAATGATTATCTAAAGGAACTCACTGCAGAGGGTAAGCAGGTTTTTGTCATTGGTTATATTGATGCCTGGGAAATTCCTGATACATGGTTACTGAGAAAGGGATATAACTTCTTTTGTATGAAAGACCTCAATCTTTATTTCATACCGGAACTTCCGTTTGTGAAGGATTTCCTTAAAAGAGAATTTGATCTCCTTATCAACCTTAGCATAGACAGGACTTTTCCGGTTGACTATATTTTTGCTGTATCAAAGGCTAAGTTCAAGACAGGAAAATTCTTTGAAGGGTATGACTATTCAGACCTCGCTATTGATATAAAAGAGAGTCGTGATGTTGGATACCTGACTGAACAAATGACCCATTATCTCAGAATAATTCATCCTAAAGTACAAACACTGGAAATATAAACTATTATGGTAAAGAAACTGTTCATGGGCACAGGCGTAGCTGTTGTGACACCCTTCAGGGAAGATGATAGTATTGATTTTGTTTCAATGGGAAAGGTTATAGAACACCTTATAGCAGGTAAGGTTGAATATATTGTTGCTCTTGGAACAACCGGAGAATCAGTAACTTTGAATTTTGAAGAGAAATGCGCAGTCATCAATTTCGTTCTCGAAGCTGTAAACGGGCGTGTGCCGGTTGTTATGGGAATAGGTGGCAACAATACCCACGATGTCCTGCAGGATATTGAAACAGTATGCGATGATAAACTTCCTTTGGCAGCAATTCTATCTGTCTCACCTTACTACAATAAACCTACCCAGCAGGGAATTTATCAGCACTATAAAAAATTAGCCTCCGCTTCCAGTTTACCTATAATCATCTACAATGTACCGGGCCGGACCGGCAGTAATATCACGGCAGATACAACACTCAAGCTTGCAAGGGATTTCAGGAATATAATAGCTACCAAGGAGGCCTCGGGCGACCTTAACCAGATAAACCATATTATTAAGAATAAACCGAAAGATTTTATGGTGATCTCCGGTGACGATCAGCTAACTCTTCCCATGATAGCACTGGGAGCTTCAGGGGTAATTTCAGTGTCAGCAAATGCATTTCCTGGAGAGTTTTCCACCATGGTCCGTTTTGCTCTCGGGGGCAGGTTTAAAAAAGCACTGGCGATACAAAATGCCCTTCTTGATATCATGGACTGCCATTTTGTGGAGGGCAATCCGGCTGGTGTCAAAGCCAGCCTTAGTATGAAGAAGATCATCACCAATAAGCTCCGTCTTCCACTGGTGCCTCTTACCAAACCGACCTACGATAAGCTGAAATCGCTGATTAGTGAACTTGACCAGGTAAAGAAAACCCTGCCGGTTGAGGATTGAAACAGGCAGGGTTCTATTTGTTAGTATCCTTCTTGTGCTGATTATTCCGGCTGTTCAGTCTGCTTTAAGATATCGTTCAAGCCAGTTCTCAAATTCATCATACCAGAAGAGCGAGTTCTGTGGTGACAGTATCCAGTGGTTCTCATCGGGGTAGTATACAAGCCTGGCATCAATTCCCATCCGTTTGTATATGCCATAAACCAGCAGACCATGTCCGACGGGAACACGGTAATCAAGCTCGCCGTGAATAACCAGCATGGGCGTGCTGAAGTTACGGGCAAACATGGCAGGATTAGCTGCCTGAAGGGTTTCAAAATTCTCCCAGGGCGAACCACTGTATTGATGGGGCCTGTACCAGGTATAGTCGGTCGAAAACTGCATATGTATATTATAGACCCCGGCATGATTTATAAGGCAGGCAAAGCGGTCGGTGTGACCTGCAATCCAGCTTACCATATATCCACCGTAGCTGCCACCAGTTGCTGCCATACGGTTCTCATCAATATTTCCCTTCTCAATTAAAAAGTCAGTAGCCTTCATTATATCCCTGAATGGTTTATCAGCATGTGATCCGTGTATCGACTCTGCAAACTCCTGACCAAAACTTGTTGAACCATGGAAATTCGGCATGGCAACCACATATCCCGGACGTGCAAATGCATGTGCATTCCAGCGGTAGTGCCACTGATCACCAAATATGCCATGCGGACCTCCATGGATCATAAGGACCAGGGGATATTTCTCTGACGAGTCAAATCCGGGAGGGTAAACGATGAACATCTGGATATCCTCATCATTTGCCCCCTTATAGGTCACATTTTCAATCTCCCCAAATTGGATGTTGTCCAGTATATCATTATTCACACGAGTCAGTTGTTTTAAATTCCTTCCTCCGGTATCAATTGAAAATACCTCTGCCGGCATATTGAGGTTGTCATGAGTGAATATAAGGCTGTTGTTACCCGGAGCACTCAGATTGTTATTATTGCCGTCACCGTAAATCATAGTGTGGCGTCCTCCGCCGGCCGGTATTGAAAAGATTGCCTTTTTTGCCTGATATTGAGCATGAAAGAAGATTGTTCTGCCATCAGGCGACCATTGCCACTGCTCGCAGGACAGATCAATTCCGGATGTTAGGTCATTGTGGGTTTCTGCAGAAATATCGTACACAACCATCCGGGTATTATCGGCATAAAAGTCTGCTTTGTTCTTTCTCCCGTAAAGTATGTACCTGCCATCAGGACTGTAAACCGGGTTTAGATCGTCGGCAGGGTTATGGGGGGTGATGTTTTTCATCTCACCACTGCCATCTGTCCTCAGAAGGAAGATATCGTAGTTCAGTTTTTCAAATGGTTCAGGAATGCTGTTCATCGATACTGCAATTTGGTCTCCGCCGGGGGATATATCGTATGATACTCCCCCCATCATTGCAAAATAGTTTGATGTTTCAGGCATCAGGTCAGTTACTTCACCCGATAGCAGATTGACTGAAAATAGTCTGGGGAAAAATCCGTCAGTCAGCCATCTGTCCCAGAACCTGTACATAACATTTTCAGTAACTTTGGCAGAAACCTTGCTTTCCCGCTGCTCCTTCAATATTTCCTTCAGGAGACTGAAGTCCCCGTTATATTCGGGATGGATGTTGGCTGCAAATGCTATCCTGTCGCCTCCGGGAAACCATCTGGGTGCATAGACACCAACCGGGAGATTTGTAACTTTTTTAGCTTCCGTCCACCCGTGCTCCATGGTAAAAAGCTGACCTGGTTCTCCATCCCTGCGGCTTACAAAACCGATGCGCCGGCCTTCCGGGCACCAGAACGGAGCGGTTTCCCTTCCGGTATAACTCAGCTGTTTCTTATCGCCGGTCTCATTGTTAAGCAGATAGATGTAAGAAGATGACTGATTTGTCTCAAGATCATAGGATGTAATAGTCAGCAGGCTCAGTTTCCCATCCGGCGACACAACCGGAGCTCCGATCCGCTGCATCTGCCAGAGGTGTTCAGCCGTGAGGCCTGATTTATCCTGGCTGGATAGTTGAAATACAGGGATCAATAACAAGATGAAGATAGGTAAAAGTTTTTGTCTTATCATGTTTTCCGGGTTTTAGGTATTACTTGATTCATTAAATTAACGGGTTAATATATAGTTTACAATTAGGAGTAAAAAGTAATAATACAGGTAGAATTTTAGCAAATATATTGAATAGTTTTTTGAACTTTTAACAAGAAGCTGTGTTAAAATAGTTGATAAACCAATTGAAAATTAAAATTATCAGACATGGCATTCACTCTTGAACTTGGACAGAAAGCACCGGATTTCACCCTTCCGTCAACAGACGGCAGCACATATTCTCTTAATGATTTCAATAATTATGAAGTACTTGTGGTTTTTTTCACCTGCAATCACTGTCCCTATGTGATCGGATCGGATGAGGCAACCAGGGCGACAGCCGATAAGTATGCTTCACGAAACGTGAAATTTGTCGGTATAAATTCAAACAGCAAAAACACTTATCCCGAAGATGATTTTCCACACATGGTGGAGAGAATGAATAAGTACAAATTCCCGTGGATATACCTTTATGATGAATCCCAGGAGGTTGCGCTGAAATACGGAGCCCTGCGCACACCTCATTTCTATATGTTTGACAAGGAGAGGAAACTGGTTTATAGCGGCAGGGCAATTGACACGCCGCGTGACAGCTCCAGGATGACGGTAAACGACCTGGAGAACGCCCTGGATGATCATCTTGCCGGGAGACCTGTAAAGGTGCCGCTCACCAATCCCATCGGATGCAATGTAAAATGGGATGGCAAGGATGCACACTGGATGCCGGCAGATGCCTGTGACCTGGTGTAGCAGGATCAAATGCAGATTGGCGAAAATCCGGACTAACCCCTGGAGGAAGTCCGGATTATTCAGAATATTTAAAGACTAACCAGTCACTGCCTTTATAGACGGGCTCTCTTCCTATCTGCCTGAATAAGGCACACCGTCTGTTATCCATCCGGCGGGCATGTAACCCCTCAGGTGATAGTCGAAATACTCTTTCATCCTTATTGTATAGTCTAACTTATTCGGATACTTCTGCGGATGGTGGGGCTCATCCCTGTATTGCAGGAAGATGATGTCTTTGCCGGCCCGGCGCATTGCAAGGTAGAGTTCGATGGACTGCTCCCATGGTACTGCTTCATCCGCATCGCCGTGCATTATCAGCAAGGGTGTATTTATCTCGTGGGCATAGAACAATGGTGAATTTTCAATATACAGGTATCGTCTGTCAAATAGTGATGAACCCAGCCGGCTTTGTCCCTGCTCATACTGAAACTGCCTGGCCAGTCCGCTTCCCCACCTTATACCTCCATATGCACTTGTCATGTTCGATACCGGTGCCCCTGCAATCGCTGCCCTGAAGATATCGGTCTGCGTAACCACATAGGCTGTCTGGTATCCGCTCCAGGAGTGTCCGTGAAGACCGATGGCATCAGGATCGGCTATCCCTGTTTCTATTAGCTTTTTTACGGCAGGAACAAGAGAGTTGACCGCCGACATTCCCGGCCGGCCCTCCTTGAAGTGGATATCGGGCAGGTAGACAACATAACCGTTACTTGCATAATACCCGAAAGAAGGGCGGTGGTTGATTACTGTCTGGTTAAAATCATGGAGCCTTTGTGAGAATTTTTCGTAATAGTATACAAAGACGGGGTACTTTCTTGACGGATCATAGTCGCCCGGTTTGATAACCACCCCTTGCAGCGGAATTCCGTCTGCCGAATTAAAGGATAGCAGTCCGGCCGTCCCCCAGTTGAATTTTTCAAGCTGGTTTCCAAGAGCAGATAACCTGACCGGATCCCTGAAGCGGGTATTGGTCAGCCACAGGTCGGGGAACTCGTCATACGACTCCCTGGAATAAACAATTGTACTCTTGTCGCCCGAAAGCATCTGCAGCCTTAGATTCCTGTTTTCATCCCTGACCGGTGTCACACCCTGCCGGTTAATTCTGCAGCTATAGAG
>SL_3KL_010_SEDDRAFT_10001178_pt1 | contig 23434 bp, 17 predicted proteins | sample SodLakKL_010_SED_2_FD_10381 | JGI IMG/M metagenome (IMG submission 10381) | reverse complement strand
ATATCCCTTTTATCCGGGGCATGAGCTATGGAGAAAAGCTTCCATGGAAAGGCGGAATGCTCCAACCCAAATCAATTACCATCCGGAAGCCAATGATAACGTTACTTACGAAATGACCGAAATGAGGGGGTTGCAGGTGAAACAACCCTTTGTAGGCCACAACGGGGAAAACACTTTGATTTTCCATCTCCCCACCAATGGATACAGCGATATAGTGTTTCGCTTTGCAGCCAAAGATGAAAATGCAGCCGATGAGCTGATGGTAGATTATGCAGTGGAGGAAAATGATGGGGAGTGGCATACCACAGGCCTTGATTCTAGTGTTCTGGCCCTTTCAGCTGAATATCAGATTTTTGAACTGGATTTTTCGGGTATTGCCGGGGTGAATGATAATGGCCTGTTTAAAATCAGACTAAGGTTTGATGGGCCGGATATGGCTGCAGACCTGGGTGGCAGGGTTAGTTTTAATAATATCAGTCTGCATGGTATTCCCATGGATGAAATTTTTTATCCACCGCAGGTGGTCTCGCCATTATCGCTGAAAAAAGGAATTGAAAACGGAAACCCCATAACCGTGAATCTGGAGGAGGTGTTCCACAGTCCCCAAGGTATGCCCCTCACATTCACAGCAGTCAGCTCCAGACCCGGTTTTGTGGAGGCCCACTTTGACGGTAGTTTGCTGGATTTGTATCCGAACAGACGTGGTGATGCCAAAATTACCCTTACAGCAAATGATGGTATCAATCCCGCCGTTTCAAAGTCTTTCCGCGTTCTGGTATACCCCGAGGCACACGTGTTAAGCCATGGGACCTTCACTTTTACGGAATGGGATGAAGGACATCCCGAACTCACTTACCCCGAAAACATGCTTTTCCTTCAGTCGGATGTGGATGATCCACAACTCAATACCTCGTTGCTTTATCCTTATCATATTGAGCATGATGATTATCATCTGGACGATCATGAAACCCTTGGTTTCCCCTATAACAATACGGGCCGTTCTCGTATCAATGGGTTGGGGGAAGATGGTATCTCTTTTATCAACACCGGACAGGAAAGAGACCTGGGGGCAGCCATGGTGGCCATAAACACTATGAACATGGATGATGTGAGACTCCGGTGGACAGGCGCTACGTTGCAGGCCAATGAAAGAACCTATGCCCTGCGTTTGCAATACAGGGTTGGAACTCATGGTCCCTTCCGCGATGTGGTGCACAATGGGCAGGTTTCGCAAATCATTTCCGGGGTTAACAACTTTGTGATGCCAAACCGGGCGATAAAACTTCCTGCTGAGGCTATGGATGAGCCCTATGTGCAGTTGCTGTGGCGGTACCATCATGTGGCCGGAAACAGCGGTCCCAGGGCGCAAATCAGGTTGGATGAAATACAGGTTGGTGATATGCCCTCCGATGATGCCCTGATTACTTCTTTTGATTTCCTGGATGCAGATATTGCCTCCCTGGTTATAGACCAGGTACAGCATAATGTGGTTTTCACTCTGGAGGGGGAAGTAGATATCAGTTCTCTTACTCCTGTTATTGGCATATCTGAGTTTGCTGAAATAGAACCTTCACCAGGGCCTGATCAACAATACGAACCCATGGACTTCAGCGAGCCTGTCATGTTTACCGTTACATCGGAGAGTGGGTTGGTAGAAAACACCTATTTTGTGGAGATAGATAAAGGTGTGGGTGTTCACGAGCTACTTTCACAGCGCATAAAGGTGTACCCCAATCCAGCCCGGGATGTTATCCACGTGGAGTCTGTTGTGGATATGGAAAAAGTTGAATTCCTGGATATTTCAGGCGCGGTTCTTTTTAGCCGTTCATCGCCGGGAGAGCAAACCCGGCTACCTGTGAATCTATTTACTAATGGGATTTATTTTCTCCGGGTATTTACCGGGGATGAAATTTTCATCCATAAAGTGGTCATCCAGAACTAAACAGGACGATTGGGCTATTAAAGGATTTGTCAGGAAATATTCAATCAGAGTTTTCGACTGTGTGAAAGCTGATTGATGGTGTTATCCGTTATTTGTTTTATTCTTTTTGTGGATTACCCCTGATGGTAAAGGTTTGGAAAGTATCCGGTTCGGATTTTCTTCCATTGTGAAAGGGGTTGTTAGCACTAACAAATTCCCTTTCAACGTAAATGCATTAACCGGTGAAGGTATGAGAAAGTTTTTGTAAATTATAAATCTTTGACAAGTCTGAAACCCAGGTGTTGCATGCCAAAGTTGGGGGATGTTTTCATACGAGCTGATGCACGGTATCCTGCAGAATAGGAGTCATTACACAAAAACGACCCTCCCCTGATGCTTTTCTGGGGTATCTCGGGTTTAAGGGGGTCATAGGAGCTGGCAGGTCCTCTGGGGTTTTTCGTTCTGCTTCCCGATGCCATCAGCAGGTAATAATCCGCATGATACCAGTCGGCTGTCCACTCCCAAACATTACCGGCCATATCATAAAGTCCAAAATCGTTTGAAGCAAAGGAGCCCACCGGGGCAAGCCCTTTGAATCCATCTTCACCGGAGTCATAATTGGGGAATTCACCTTGCCAGTAGTTGGCTTTTTCAGCAGAGACCCTTTCATTGCCCCAGGGGTAGATGTAATTATCATTTCCCCCTCTTGCGGCATATTCCCATTCGGCTTCGGTGGGTAGCCGTTTGCCCACCCACCGGGCATAGGCCTGGGCATCGAACCATGATATGTGTACAACCGGGTAGTTGTCCCTGTTTTTTATGCTGCTGCCCGGCCCTGCAGGATGTCGCCAGTTTGCTCCGGGCACCCACTCCCACCAGCTTTCATATGCCCCCATGGATGCCTGACCTTTGGGTGGGATAAAAACCAGGGATGCAGGGACAAGCAGGGAGTCATGGGGAGTGGTTGTATCGGTCAGTAGGTGCTGTTGGAGTACTTCCCAGTCGGGTGACTGCTCGGCAGTGGTTTTGTAGCCTGTAGCTTCCACAAACTCCATGAACTGCGCATTGGTGACGGGATGTATATCCATATAAAAACTGTCAACTGTGACCTGGTTAACAGGAAACTCATCGCCACGGGCAAACCGTGTTTCCCTGGCGCCCATGGAGAAAGTGCCCTGTGGGATTAACACCATCTGACCGTAGTGCTCTATTACTGTTATCTCTTCATCTTCCTGGGGCCCCTGTGGCTCCTCATGGAAGTATTTGTTCACGGAGGGAATGCCCGTTTGTGGTGTTTGTGTGGTTTTTGTTTCCTGCGGTTTTTCTTGTACTGATTGTCGGCACCCCCCCAGGGTACCCATCATAAGCAACAGAATCAATCCGAAGGCGAAAGAAGTGAATTGATTGGAAAAAGTCATTGGCCAGTGGTTTGTTTTTATTGAATCTTGATTAAAATTACAAAATTCTTCCCGGATAAAAAACTGCAGTTGGTATGTTGAAGTGTATTTATCGTTAGGGTGTAAAATAAGAAAAGATTACCTTTTCTATGCATGGTGGCTTTTTACAAGGCCCCCTTTTATTGAACAGAGAGGTGTTGATGTCTTTACGGTCAAATTGGCAGTAGTTGGATGATGGCACATCCTTTGCCCGTCATTGCCCGATTATACGTAAGTTGAATTAATAAACCGTTGATAACCATGCGAAAAGGTAAAATTAATGTCCAGACGGAGAATATTTTTCCTATCATTAAAAAGTTCCTGTATTCCGATCACGAGATATTTCTTCGTGAATTGGTTTCCAATGCAGTAGATGCCACCCAGAAACTTAAAACCCTTGCCTCGATGGGCGATTTTAAAGGGGAGATGGGGGATACCCACATCGAAATAAAACTTGATCCCAAAGCCAAAACGCTAACTGTAAGTGATAAAGGTATCGGGATGACGGCCGAAGAAATTGAGAAATACATCAACCAAATTGCTTTTTCCAGTGCAGAAGAGTGGATAGAAAAGGCCAAATCTGCCGGAGAAGACAATGGCATTATTGGTCATTTCGGGCTGGGTTTTTATTCTTCTTTTATGGTGGCTAAGAAGGTAGAGATCTTTACCCGTTCGTGGAAAGATGACGCACAGCCTGTGAAATGGGAGTGTGAAGGAAACCCTGAGTTTTCCATTGGAGATGCTGAAAAAACCGAAAGGGGCACGGATGTGGTGTTGCATATTGCAGATGACTCCGAAGAGTTTTTGGAAGAATCCAGGGTGCTTTCTTTGTTAAACAAGTATTGTAAGTTCCTGCCCGTAGAGATTATCTTTGGTACCGAGAAAGAGACCAAAAAAGAAAAGGATGAAAAAGGTGAGGAAAAAGATGTAACCATCGAAAAGCCCAGGGTAATCAACAATACCAAGCCTGCCTGGACTCAAAGGCCCACCGATCTTTCAGAAGAGGACTATAAAAGCTTTTACAGGGAGTTATATCCAACCACTTTCGAAGAACCCCTGTTTAATATCCACCTGAATGTGGATTACCCATTCAACCTTACGGGTATTCTTTACTTCCCCAAAGTGAAACAAAACTTTGAGGTGCAAAAAGATAAAATCCAGCTTTACTCTAACCAGGTTTTTGTAACCGATTCAGTGGAGGGTATTGTTCCTGACTTTTTGACATTGCTTCATGGTGTACTCGATTCACCTGATATTCCTCTAAATGTTTCGCGCAGTTTCTTGCAAAGCGACAGCAATGTGAAAAAGATCAGTGGGCACATTACTAAAAAAGTGTCAGATAAGCTGGAAGAGTTGTTTAAAAACAACCGCGAAGACTTTGAGAAAAAGTGGGATGACATCAAGATTTTCATCCAGTATGGAATGATTTCCGATGAGAAGTTTAAGGAAAGAGCCCGTAAATACTGTCTGCTCAAAAACGTTGATGGAAAATTCTTCACATTTGATGAATACAAAACCCATATCAAAAATAGCCAGACCGACAAGGATAAGAAACTTGTTCACATTTATACCACCAACAAAGAAGAACAGCACAGTTTTATTGAGTCGGCCAAAGAAAGAGGGTATGATGTATTGCTGATGGAAACACCCATCGACAGCCACTTCATCAATATGCTGGAAACTACGCTTGAAGATACAAGCTTTGTAAGGGTTGATGCCGATGTTACCGAAAAGCTTATCAAAAAAGAAGAGGAGCTGCCATCCAAACTTACAGATGAGCAAAAGGACAAGCTTAAGGAGTTGGTAGAGAAGCAACTGGAAGACAAATCTTACCAGGTGAGCTTTGAAAATCTCAGCGAAAGTGACCAGCCCATGATTATTACCCAGCCTGAATTTATGCGCCGTATGAAAGATATGTCGGCCCTGGGTGGAATGAGCTATATGGGCAATATGCCTGATTCTTATAATTTGGTGGTCAATGCCAATCATCCGCTGGTTGCCAATGTTTTAGAACAAGAAGATGAATCAAGCCAGGGGAAGATTGTCAGCCAGATGATCGATTTGGCTTTGTTGGCCAAGAATATGCTCAAAGGAGAGAAACTCACGGCCTTTGTTAAGCGTAGTGTTGATCTGCTTTGATTTATCAGCAGATACTCGTCATATTACTGGACATATTGCAGAAAAGGTACGGACAACCGTACCTTTTTCTGTATATAGTGGTTAGCCTTACTTGAACCTTCTTCCTTAACTGTATTTCATGGGCAGTCGCAATAGGAATCTTTACGGCTCTGGTGGTGGGGAGTCCTCAGGTTTTTTGCTTTTCTTTTCTGGCAGCAGGGAAAAGCACATTGTTGAGGATAAGCCTGTAGCCGGGCGAATTGGGGAAGAGATTGAGGTCAGTGGGGGGATCACCCACAAAGTGTCGGTAGTCTTCGGGGTCGTGACCGCCAAAAAAGGTGAAGGTTCCGTTACCCAATGATCCGTGGATGTAGCGTACTTCGTTTTTGGATTTGTTTTCTCCCAAAATGGTGACTGTGGGCTTGACAAGATGACGCTTGAAAGCAGTGGTTTGCCCCATAAAACCTTTGATAAGTGACTCATGGTTTTGGGTGAGCATGGTGGGCACAGGGTCCCATTTGGCTGAAAACTCAAAAAGGCTGAAAAAATCGGTACTTTGATTGCGACCGGTTTTGGGGACATCAATATCCGATTTTGCATATTCATAGGGGTTGGTAACGATTTGGAAGTTATGAAATGCAAATGTATTGGAATAGTCCAGCTTTTCCTGGGCGTTGGGGTCCATAGGTCTTCCGTCAAACACCTCGTGCACAATATCAACTCCTGCAGCGGCCAGGGCAATATCCATGCTTTCAGGGGCGGAGCACATAGCAAACATATAGCCTCCTCCAGCCACAAACTGCTGAATATTTTGGGCTACAGTGAGCTTCAGGTCGGGGACATAATCAAAGCCAAGCTTTCGGGAAAGCTCCTCTGCCAGCTCCACATCGCGCTGATACCATGAGGTGTTGCGGTAAGCCGCCCAGAATTTGCCATATTGGCCCGTGAAGTCTTCATGATGCACATGCAGCCAATCGTATAGGGGAAGTGCCCCGGACAAAACCTCTTCATCATACACTTCATCATAAGGAATTTCTGCATAGGTAAGTGCCAGGGTAACCGCATCATCCCAAGGCAGACTGTGGGGTGGGGTATACACTGCAATTTTGGGTACTTTGTGCAAAACAATCTCTTCTTGATTAACGTCGGGATGGGCAATTTCATTGATGATAGCATTGGCCTGAACATCGGCAATAACCTGGTAAGATACTCCCCTTATATTGAGCTCATCCTCAAATTTGCTGTGATGTTGAAACATAAAACTTCCACCACGGTAATTGAGCAACCAGCTAACCTCCACATCGTAAGTAAGCACATAATAAGCAATACCATAGGCTTTCAGGTGGTTGTTCTGGCTGTCATCCATAGGAATGAGTATGTGTGCTGCCCGCAGACCGGAGGAGATCAGAACCAGGAAGAAAAGCAGGAGGATACCTCTTTTTAGGTGTTGCATGGGATAAGGTTTTTTTGGATAAATAACGCTGATCGAACTAACTAAATTACTTAAAAAAAACCACATGCCGGAGGGATTGGGTTTTAAAAAAACAAAAGAGTGTTTGCAACGATCCGGAGCCCGGTTTTTAATTCATGGGTATAATACGGCACCAGTCATCCCTGGCCGCAGGCAATATTTGAAAATTCCATGAAGGGTGAAAATTAATGAGTTCTTAACGGTTGCCAGATGGTTCTAGAAGGGAACATCATTGTCGTCGTCATCGTCATTCATGCGCGAGGGCATGGTAACAACGTTCTGTTGGTTGTCGAAGGAATTGGAGGGGCTCAGGTCTCCACCTTCTTCAAAGTTGGCAGTCTCATAGTCCATGAATTTGGCAAAGTGCGGGATAAATCTCAGGGGTATCTCTTCCAGGGCACCGTTACGGTGCTTGGCAATAATAAACTCGGCTAATCCTTCGGTGGAGTTACCCTGCTCATCTTCCATGATTTTGTAGTATTCAGGTCTGTAGATAAAGCATACCATGTCTGCATCCTGCTCAATGGCACCAGACTCCCTGAGGTCAGACAACAGGGGTTTCTTGGATCCGCCCCTGGTTTCGACCGCACGGCTAAGTTGCGACAAAGCGATGATGGGCACATTCAATTCCTTGGCCAGGCTTTTCATGGAGCGCGATATGTTGCTGATTTCCTGCTCCCTGTTTCCGCTTTTGTCTGTTGTGCCCGACATTAGCTGCAGGTAGTCGATGATGACCAGTCCAATATCGTGTTGTGCCTTGAGTCTTCGGCATTTGGCGCGCATTTCAAAGATGGACAAAGCGGGGGTGTCGTCAATGAACAGGGGGGCATCGGTAAGGTTGGCCAGTTTGGCATTGAGTTGCTCCCACTCGTATTGTTCCAGCTGTCCTCTTTTGAGTTTTTCCGCTGCAAGCTCCGATTCACTGGCAATGAGACGCATAACAAGCTGTACACCTGTCATCTCAAGAGAAAACATGGCAACCGGTTTTTTAAACTCCACGGTCATGTTGCGCGCCATACTAAGTACAAAAGCTGTTTTACCCATACCTGGGCGGGCGGCCAGGATAATAAGGTCTGATCTTTGCCAGCCGGCTGTTATCCTGTCGATGCCCGAAAAACCACTGGGTACTCCACTGATGTGCCCTTCTTGGTCACGGGAGTTTTCAATTTGCTTTACAGCGTCTTTCACCAGCGATGGCATATCGGAATAGTTGCGGCGCAGGTTGGTTTCACTGATGGCAAAAAGCTCTTTCTCTGCTTTGTCAAGAATATCAAAGACATCGGAGGTGTCCTCATAGGATTCTTTGATGATACTGTCGGAAATGCGAATGAGCTCACGTTGGAGAAACTTCTGGATAACGATGCGGGCGTGGAATTCCACATTGGCAGCTGAGGCCACACGGTTGGTCAGCTGCGAAACATAATAGGCTCCTCCCACCGCTTCCAGCACACCCATTTTTTGTAGCTTTTGGGTAACGGTGAGGATGTCTACCGGTTCGGAGTCTGAAAAAAGCTCATGGATGGCTTCAAAAATCTTTTGATGCGAATCTTTATAAAAGGCTTCCGGTTTAAGAATGTCCACTACATTGGTCAATGCATTTTGCTCGAGCATCATAGCACCCAACACTGCCTCTTCCAAATCGGGGGCTTGTGGAGGGATGCGACCGTGCTCCCCCATGTTAAATGCTGACATTGAGGTGCTTCTGGTTTTTTTCGCCGTTATGTTACGTTGCATATTTTCTTTTCCATCCATGGGACAAAAATAAGAGTTCCGGGTGTACCTCCCGAAAAAATATGGAAATTAATTTATTAACAATTAGGATTGCCTTGCCAGTTTACTGTTGGTGGTTTTTTTGTAGTTTAATTGTCTGAAAGGCAGTATTTTGGTGTGTTTTGGTTAAAAGTCAGACACTTAGAGTCTTTAACAGTTTGAATAGTCTGAAAAGGTTTTCTCCCCGATTTACCACATAGGTGGTTAGACCATTTACCCCTTCATGTTTTTCTTCCACTTCTTCCAACCGCCATAACTTTTGGTAAAGGGCATCTGCCTGCTGGGGTATGATTATTTTCGGGGGCAACTCTTGAGGCTCTTGCCCCAGATGCTGCAGGATTTTCTCAGGGGTGTCGGGTTGGATGAATGATGGTTTTATCACGTATCCCTTTTCAAAGGCTTGGCCCATATCTTTGAGTTTGCTTATAAAGTTCTGAATAAGCTCAGATTGATCCGGGACAAATTGTCTTAAAAACTCCAGAATGCTTTTTTCATAGCTTGCATCAAAGACCCAGATGGTGTCAGCCTCCTGGTTTATTTGGGCGAGTTGGCCGGTAATTTCTTTTGCAGGAAACATGCCGGGTTTCACCAGGTGCGCCTGGGGGTTGAAATGTTCTACCGGTGTGCTGAAAACGGCAAAGGGCAGGTGCTGGTAGGGGCTCGTTTGGTCAAACAGGGGTACTACCGGGGCAAAATAGGCTGACTGGTATATTTTTTCACGTCCCGGGTTTTCTGTCATAAACTGGGTCAGCAAACCTTTGTCGGCCACTGTTTCGCCCTTTTCAATGCTTTCCATCTGTTTTTGGAAATCTGCAGGGTTTTCCAGCTGGTCATAAACTTGTCCTGCACTTTGCAGACCCTGATGGTGCCATTCAAATTTTTGCTCACCGGGTATGCCCTGTAGTTTCAATACCGAATCCCGGGGGATTTTTTTCCAGCAATGTCCGATGAATTCGCAAGGGTAGGGGCTGTGACATTGGGTGCCGATGGGTATGTCGGGTGATTTTTTCAGGGCAGCCACTTCTTTCAGCTGGCTGATTTTCTCCCCGGTTTCATGTTTGAGTTTTTTTACGTGGGATAAAAGACTTTCGGTGATGAACAGATTATGGATGTTAATATCACCTTGTCTTACATAATCCTTGTTGATGTATGCGATGGAAAAGTCTTTCAGCTCCAGGCCGCTACCCGAAATTATATAATACTGTAATGCTGCATCCCAGCGGTAGGTATCCGAAATTTTACGGCTGCTTTTCACTTCCATGCCTTTCCATTGCCCATTTTCCCTATAGAGGATGTCCAGAGCAACCACTACATCTTCAAAGGAAAAGGCGGCTTCGTAAATCACATCTGTTTGCCCTTCTTCAATGAGTGCGGCTGTTTTTTCCACCGATTGGGCCATCTGAAAATGGGTTTTGGGCGATGCATCCACGCCTCCGGGAAACAGGTCACGGGCGTACACACCCACAATGGTGCCCCGGTTAAATTTAGCCCTTTGCTCGGGGCTCACAGGGTCGCGAAGGAAGTACCGGTTTTTATATAGGTAGAGCGCTTTGGGGCACTGAAGGCCTTTGATAAAAGTGGATTTGGAAAGAACTGCTTTCTTTTTTTTCTTCTGGGGCATAGCAAGCGTTAGTAAAGGGAGGATTAAACAATGGATTCAATTTGTTCGTCCTGCAAGGTTCCCTGCAGGGTGTATTTTAGGTAGAGCCTTGCGGTGGTTACCACATCTTTGTTGCAATATACGGCAATGCGTTCCAGATCCTTTTCTTTCCAGTAAACCTTTGCCACATCAGCACCCATGATGTCGTCTTTTGGGGTGGGGATATCAAAAACAGCAGCCAGCAAGTCCAGGGAGGTATAACTTTTATAATCTCCAAATTTCCATAAATCCATGGTGTCCAGCAGGGTTACCTCCCAGGGTTTGCGCCCGGGGATATTGAGAATCCCAGGCAGGGGAATCTGGTTGATGAGCATGCGGCGGGCAATGTAAGGGAAATCAAATTCCCGTGCATTATGGCCACATAAATAGTGTTCCTGGGTGTTGTATTTGCGATTCAGCAGGTTGGCAAATTCCTGTAACAGCTGTGATTCGTCATGGCTGTAAAATGCTTTGCAACGAAAGACATGCTCACCATCTTTGGAGTGGAAAAATCCTGCAGATATACACACAATTTTGCCGAACTCACTGTAAATGCCTGCTTTTTCGAAAAATAATTCATCGGCGGGCTTTTCATCATCCCTGGAGATGCGGTCTGCTTTTTTGGCCCACAATTCCTGGAGTTTGGGGGATAACTCTCCAAAGTCTTCTTTCATGGGCACCGTTTCCACATCCAAAAACAAAATGTTGTTGAGAGGTATTTTTTCAAGCATACTAAATCATAAATTAGGTGGTTAAGCTTGTTTGGCCAATTTTCCGAACAGCCATAGGCAAAATATTTACGTGGATTGTGTATTTCATTTTAGTCGTTTCCCATTACCTTAAATTCGGTTCGCCGGTTTTTTGCCCGTCCTTCTTCCGTTTCATTGGTAGCGATGGGCTCCTGATCTGCATATCCTTTATAGCTAAGACGCTTTTTGTTTATGTCATGTTCCAGCAGGTAGTTATATACACTCAGGGCTCGTTTTTCAGACAAATTCATGTTGTAGTCAAAAGAACCTGTATCATCAGTATGGCCACTTATTTCAATTTTCAATCCCGGGTTTTGTTCCAGCAGTTCAACCAGCCGGTTGAGTTCACTGATGGATTCTGGTAGGAGTTCATGGCTGTCATGTTTGAAAAAAATATTTCTGAGCACCACCGACTCTCCTTCTTGAATGGGTTGCAGGGGTACATCATAGAGGTGAGGGTCCACCTGGGTTCTCGCATCATCAAAGGCAAAGTTTTCGGAAAAGAACAGATAGCCGTCGCGCCATACATTAAGGGCCAGGTTGGCACCAACCGGGATGGGTATGAGAAATTCTCCGGTGCGTCTTTCAGAATAGGACTCAGCAATAACTTCTTCCGATTGCAGGTCAACCAACTCAAAGCGGGCTTCTAGTCTTTGCCTGGTGTTGGCATCAAATACAAATCCTTTCATATAGCTTACCGGGGTAGGCCTTGCCTGCTCGTAAAGCTCGAAAAAATACAGGTCGGTGCTGCTGGTATCAGATTGATGCCCTGAAGCAAAATAGGCTTCTTTGCCCGAGGCTCCAACCACAAGGGATATTTCATCATCATAGGTGTTGATGGGGTAACCCAGGTTAACAGGCTCTTCCCAATCACCCAGTGAATCTTTGACCGTGTAAAAAAGGTCCATTCCTCCCATGCCTATGTGTCCGTCGGAGGAAAAAAACAATGTCCGGTTGTCCGGGTGGATAAATGGAGACATCTCTCTGCCCGTTGTGTTGATAACTTTTCCCAGGTTTTGGGGTTCACTCCACTGTCCAGGTCTTACCTGCGTTGATATCCAAATATCCATTTTGCCATGATTACCAGAGCGGTTGCTGGTAAAATACAAGGTGCGCCCGTCGGGAGAGATGGAGGGTTGTGACTCCCATGCAGGTGTGTTGATCGGAGGACCCAGGTTTACGGGTTCAGACCACCTGTCGCCAGCACGCCTTGCATAGTATATATCGCAGCTACCCATGCCGTCGGGTCGGTTGCATGCCGTAAAATAGAGGTGCATCCCATCGGCAGAAATACTTTGCGCACCTTCATTGTGTTGTGTGTTAATGGGTGGGCCCAGGTTTTCGGCCGGGCCCCATTGCCCATCCTCGTCACGAAAGCTGATGTAAAAATCTTCGTACTCATAACCCAGATGAAAAAAACTTGGGTCATCGCGGGGCTTTTTCCGGGTGAAGATAAGCGTTTGCTCATCTGCCGTGAGGGTGGGTGCATATTCCTCGTTTTCGGTATTGATGTTTGGCCCCAGGTTAATGGGTTCAAAAGGTACGGGATTTTTTTGAGCCTCTATGGCAAATTCACACTTTTCAATAAGGGTTGCTGCCCGTTGTTTGATCTGATCGCTGACCTGCCGGTTGCTAAGTTGTTGTAAACTCTCGTATGCACGTGAGTATTCCCCCATAGCCAGGTACGACTCGCCAAGGTAGTAGAAAGCGTTTGGGAAGAAATCAGGATTGATTTGCACGGCATTTTGAAAAGCCTCTATCGCCTCTTCATACCTGCGGATGCTCTGCATCATTTCTCCCAGCACAATGTGTGCCTCTATAAAATCAGGATCGTGATCAATGGCTTCCCGGAAACTTTCTTCAGCACCATCCACATCGCGGTAATTGAATTTTTGTAAGGCATCCTGAAAGGCACGTCTGGCCCGGTTGCTGGTGGTTGTAAGCTCTCTGTCTGTTTGAGGATAAGCCTCAGAAGGAGTGAATATGACCAAAAAGGAAAAAAGGAAAACAAGGATCCCCCCCGGAATAAATTTTCTCATAAAAATAGGATTTGACCCAGTTTGGCCCTGCCAAAATCCGGGTAATAAACACAATACAAACCTAAGAAATTTTCACATCAATTTTTCAAAAAAACCCTTATTTATAAGGGGGTAACTTTCGTTGTGGGTTGATAATATGGATGATACGACCGTTTGCTGCCCTGGTGGGGAAGTGTTGCGGGATGCTTGTTTAGGGAATATTGATGTACTTGTGTGATTGGAGTGAAATCATCCATTTCGGGTTTTTCAATATATATTCTACCACCCGGGGCATCATGGTTTTGCTTCGGCTCCATTCGGGTTGAAGATAAAGCCGACATTGTTGTTTTACCAGGGTTGTGTTTTTTTCTGCCCACGCAAAGTCGGTTTCATCATAAACAATCACTTTCAGTTCATCGGCAAGTTGCAGCATCTCCTTTCTGGGGGATTGCTGCGATTTGGGGGATACACATATCCAATCAAAAGAGCCGCTGAGTGGACAGGTGCCAGATGTTTCCAGGAAAATCCGGATGTTTTCCTTTTTCAGCGCCTGGCAAAGAGGTTCAAGGTTATACATCAGGGGTTCTCCACCGGTGATTACGACAGATTTTGCAGCATAATTGCCCAGGTTTTCCAGTATTTGGTCAACGGTGGTGAGGGGATGTACCGATGCATCCCAGGCTTCTTTCACGTCACACCAGTGGCAACCCACGTCGCAGCCACCAATGCGCATAAAGAAAGCTGCTTTGCCGGTATTATAGCCTTCACCCTGGATGGAATAAAACATTTCCATTACGGGTAACAGCTGTCCGGCCTCAAGCAGTTTCTGTTGTTCGTCGGTAAGATTGGATAATTTGCAATTTGTCAAATCAGTGGTAAATTTCGTTTTTGCGCGCCCTGAGTGTATTCATCAGCAGCGATACAATGGTCATGGGGCCTATGCCTCCCGGAACGGGTGTGATGTGGGAAACTTTTTGGGAAACTTCATCAAACTTCACGTCTCCAATAAGTTTGAACCCCGATTTTGTTTTGTCTGATTCTACACGGTGGATGCCCACATCCACAACTATAGCACCCTCTTTTACCATGTCTGCCGTGACAAAATGGGGCTTACCCATGGCAACGATAAGGATGTCAGCAGCGGCGGTGATTTCTTTCAGGTTTTGGGTTTTGCTGTGACAAACCGTTACTGTGGCATTACCAGGTTGTGTGGTTCTTGACATGAGGATACTGATGGGTCGGCCCACAATGTTGCTTCTGCCCAGTACTACGCAATTTTTGCCCTGAGTTTCGATATCTGCCCTTTTCAGTAATTCCATGATACCGTTGGGTGTGGCAGAAATATAGGCGGGAAGCCCGATGGTCATGCGTCCCACATTTTCAGGGTGAAAACCATCCACGTCTTTGGATGGCTTTATGGATTGAATGATCTTTTGTTCATCAATATGGTCGGGAAGTGGCAACTGTACGATGAACCCATCTATTCCGGGGTCATTGTTTAAGAATTCCACCGTTTTCAGCAACTCCTCCTCTTCCACATCGCTTTCAATCTTGTAGGTGGATGAGCTGAAACCCACCTGTTTGCAGGCTTTCTCCTTGGCAGACACATAAGTCTCACTGGCAGGGTCATTGCCTACCAATACGGCCGCAAGGTGTGGAGGACGCTCATCATTATCCATCATCTTTTTAACTTCTGCGGCTATTTCATCTTTTATTTCAGCTGCTGTTTTTTTTCCGTCAATCAATTCCATGTGTTTTAGATTGTTTAAGAGTTCATCAAAAGTGTGATTATTTTCTCATTCCGGGCATGCCTTTCATCATATTCATAAACTTGTTTCCGCCCCCTGATGCCATCATCTTCATCATCTTACGGGTGTCTCCAAATTGTTTGATGAGTTTGTTGACTTCCTGGATATTGGTGCCACTACCCTGGGCAATCCTTTTCCTGCGACTTCCGTTGAGGATAGCCGGGTTGTTACGCTCTTCGGGAGTCATTGAGTAAATAATGGCCTCAATGCCATTAAAAGCGTCATCTTCCAGGTCAATGTCTTTCATGGCTTTGCCCATGCCAGGTATCATGCCTACCAGGTCTTTCATATTACCCATTTTCTTAATTTGCTGCAACTGCTTGAGAAAGTCATCAAAGTTGAACTGGTTCTTGGCAATCTTTTTCTGAAGCTTGCGAGCTTCGTCATGATCGTATTGTTCCTGTGCTTTTTCAACCAGTGATACAATGTCACCCATGCCTAAAATCCGGTCAGCCATCCGTTTGGGGTAAAACAGGTCCAGGGCATCCATTTTTTCGCCAATACCCACAAACTTGATGGGTTTTTCCACCACCGAGCGAACGGTGAGTGCCGCACCCCCGCGGGTGTCTCCATCCATTTTTGTCAGTACAACACCATCAAAGTCTAGGGTGTCATTAAAGGCTTTGGCGGTATTTACGGCATCCTGACCTGTCATGGCATCCACCACAAATAGCACTTCCTGGGGGTTGAGGTTCTTCTTCAGGGAAGATATCTCATTCATCATCTGCTCATCAATGGCAAGGCGGCCCGCGGTATCCACAATCACTGCCCCGTGACCCATGGTTTTGGCATGGGAAACTGCCTTTTTGGCAATACCCACCGGGTCTTTGGAGCCATCTTCGGTATAAACTTCCACATCTATCTGCTCCCCAAGTACTTTCAGCTGGTCGATGGCAGCAGGACGGTAGACGTCACCGGCCACAAGCAATACCTTTTTCGATTTTTTCTTTTTCAGGTAATTGGCCAGCTTGGCAGAGAAGGTTGTTTTACCACTACCTTGCAACCCGGCAATAAGTATGATGGCGGGGTCACCCTTCAGGTTAATCTCTTCATGTGTTTCACCCATGAGCTTGGTGAGCTCCTCATGGACAATTTTTACCATGAGTTGTCCGGGTGATACAGCCGTGAGCACGTTCTGCCCCAGGGCTTTTTCCTTAACCGTTTCGGTAAAGTTTTTGGCAATCTTGTAACTTACGTCCGCATCCAAAAGGGCTTTACGAACATCTTTCAGGGTCTCTGCAACATTTATTTCGGTAATATGTCCCTGGCCTTTGAGTAACTTAAATGACTTGTCCAGGCGATCTGATAAATTGTCAAACATCTTTTTTACGTTTTAATTTTTTGCAAAATTATCATTTTAAATTGGTTTAACCATGCCCCGCCACAACATACATCAACCAGTGCGTTGATTATTAGAACACATAACCCTTTTGGTGTTGTATTATCCTGTAAAACCGGATTATAACAACTATATTGGGATAGCGGGTTAACCCAATAAAGGGTTTTAAACCGGCAGAAATCTGTTAATAAAACGTTGAAAAAATACGTATAGTACCGATGAATCGAGTGGTTAAAAATGATTACATTTAATCAGTGATTTAAAGCAAAGGCTGGTGTGATAGTTTTTCGTAATTTTGTAGAACCAAAGATTGGCAGGTTATTTGCGGTTTAGTCATGAGCCAGCCGTTAGATAACGTCCTAATGATTTGATATCCACAATCTTTTATTTTTGAATATGCAAATTGAAAATATTGATAACACTCCCTGGCAAGTACATAAGCTTAAGGAGTTGATCCATCAAAATCAATCCATCTATTTTGATGTGGACGATTTTGAAGAGATCGTTGAGTTTTTTATCCTCGAGGGCAATTACAAGGAGTCGCTCAAGATAGCAGAATATGCCTGTAAGGTCCACCCGGCTTCTATCCCGCTTATGCTGAAAAAAGCCCAGCTGCTGGCATCGCTCAACAAGGAGCATTTTGCCCTGGATTTGCTTTCAGAGGTTGAAACCCTTGAGCCTTCCAACTCGGATGTTTTTCTTACCCGGGGAGCCATTTATTCGCAAATGCAAAAGTATGAAAAGGCTATTGAGGAATACAACAAAGCAGTACAGGATTCGGAGGAACCCGATTTTGTGTATTGCAACATTGCCTTTGAATACGAAAATATGGGTAACTATGACAAAACCATAGAGTACCTGAGTAAAGCCCTGGAGGTTAACCCTGAGAACGATATGGCCATGTACGAAGCAGCTTACTGTTTTGACCTGTTATCCCTGACTGAAGAAAGTATTTCCTTCTTTAAAAAACTGGTCGATCGTAACCCCTTTTCAGTGGAAGCCTGGTACAACCTGGGAGTTTCTTTCCAGCAGGCCAATCTGCACGAAAAAGCCATCGAAGCTTTTGAATATGCATTGGCCATTGAACCTGAGCATGGCAGCACACTTTTTTATATGGCCTATACATACAGCAGCATGGGCCGTTATTATGACGCCATTCGTACCTATAAATACACCCTGGAAGGAGAAGAAGCGGATTCGGTTACTTTTTACCACATTGGCGAGTGCTATGAAAAGATGGAGGAGTACACCGAGGCCAAAAAATATTATAAAAAAACCACCGACATCAACCCCGATTTTGTGGATGCGTGGATTGGAGCGGGAATTTGTGAAAGGGAGCTTGGCAATGCTGGTCCCGCGCTGGATGCCGTTCACCGGGCACTGGACAAAGACCCTGAAAATACAGCTTACCTCAACATTCTGGCTGATATGTATTTATTGTATGATGAACTTGAAAAGGCAGGGTACTATTATGAAAAAGCCATGGAGTCCAGTCCCGAAGACGAAGCTTTAAGGTTGGACTATGCCGATGGTTTGATAGAAAAAGAACAACTGGAAGAGGCAGCCGAAGTGGTACATGAGGGGATTGAAAAACTCGGCAGTCTTTCTTCGCTTTATTATAAAATGGCAGCAATCCTTTTTATGCAGGGTCGCAACAAAGATGCATCCTTTTTTCTCACCGAAGCGTTGCTGCTGAATTATGACAACCATGGCCCCATGCTCGAGCAACACCCTTCCCTGAAGGATAACCCCCATGTTATTGAGCTGCTGAACCATTATGGTGATTAAACAGCAGAACATTCGGGCAACCCCGGTGAAAGATTTTATTTGTATGTTTGTTTTTTAAGTTGGACAATTCATTTTTTACACAATTAAACTATGATTTTACCCCATATTCCTGAGCGCGAATCCAAACCCCGCCAAACGGGTGTTACCATGATGATGGATAAAGGGATGAGCTTGCGACAGGCTGAGGATATTGTGCAGGTGTCCGGTCACCTTATTGATTTTGCAAAATTGGGTTTTGGCACATCCATGGTAAGCAACCAGGTGAAGGAAAAAGTAAAGGTTTATAAGGATGCCGGTATCAAGGTGTTTTTGGGCGGTACCCTTTTTGAAGTTTGCCTGATAAGGGGATGCATGCCTGATTTTGAAAAATTTATAGATGATTTGGAGTTGGATGCTGTGGAGGTTTCTGATGGGAGTATGCATATAGACCATGCTACGAAATGTGAGTATATCCGTTATTTTTCCAGCCAGCGCACGGTGTTGAGCGAAGTGGGTGCCAAGGAGGCGGATGTGATGACCGATCCGGCCATTTGGTCGCAACATATGCAGGCGGAGTTAGAAGCTGGTAGCAGCTATGTGATTGGCGAAGCACGGGAGAGTGGCAATGTGGGAATTTATAAAAACACGGGCAAGGCTGATTACCAACTTATCGATGATATTTTAGCGCACGTGCCCCGGGAAAAAATCTTGTGGGAGGCGCCCCAGAAATCGCAACAGGTGTGGTTTATCAAACTGCTGGGACCCCATGTAAACCTGGGTAATATTGCCCCGGTAGATGTCATACCCCTTGAGACCCTTCGCCTGGGGCTTCGTGGTGATACTTTCATGGATGTGTTACCCGCCGAATTTGAGAAATACCGGTTGAAGTAATAACACTTTGCCGTTGCTGCTATCCATGCTGCACCAATGATAACCCAGAAAGTTTAGTTAACGACAGTATATGAAAAAAAGAAATAGCCTGAACTATGCTTTGCTCACTTTACGGGGGTTGGGTATGGGGGCCGCCGATGTCATTCCCGGGGTTTCCGGGGGCACCATTGCGTTTATTACAGGTATTTACCAGGAACTAATATTCAGTATAAAATCTGTCAACAAAGAATTTGTCCGCCTGCTTTTTAGCCAGGGGATAGTCACTGCATGGAAACATATCAACGGGAGTTTTTTGCTGGCGGTATTTTCCGGTGTGCTCATAAGTATTTTTTCACTGGCACGCCTTATATCCTGGCTACTGGTTGTATACCCCAAACTGGTTTGGGCCTTTTTCTTTGGGCTGATCATTGCATCGGCCCTGCACGTTGGAAAAAAAATTACCCACTGGAATACAGCTGCTGTTGTTAGCCTGTTAGCGGGGGTGGTGGTAGCTGCCTACGTAACCATTGCTACGCCTGCAATTACACCCGAGGCAGGGTGGTTTGTGTTTCTTTCCGGCAGTATTGCCATAACTGCGATGATCCTGCCGGGTATATCCGGTAGTTTTATTCTGCTTTTATTGGGTAAGTACGAATTTATGCTGAACGCGGTAAAAGATCTGCAGGTCAGTATCATTGCCATTTTTGGAGTGGGCTGTGTAGTTGGGATCATCAGTTTTTCCAATGTTATTTCATGGTTTTTCAGAAAGTTTCCCAATGCCACCATGGCTCTGCTTACGGGGTTTATGCTGGGATCCCTGAACAAGCTTTGGCCATGGAAAGAAGTAACAAAATACCATGTCAATAGTGCAGGGGAGGAGGTGCCTTTCCTTGAAAGAAGCATCTCTCCGTTCACATATCCAGAGGTAACCGGCAATGATAATATGTTGTGGCAGATTATTGTATTTGCACTGGCCGGCTTTCTGCTGATTTTTTTATTCGATGTGTTTACGTCGCATAAAAAGGAAAGAGCTTAAGTTATTGGAAAGAGGCATGTTTACTAAAAGAAAATGAGTCGACCGTTTTTGTGACTTTTTGCCACTCATTACAAGTTATGGGCTCTGTTTGACAGCAGTCAGTTAACCGCGAGATAAATGTAAAGGTTTGTCTTTAAAAGAAAATAGTGGGCAATCATTTAATGGATCAAGCATATGCAACAACTTTACGGGCTTATCGGTTATCCGCTTTCCCATTCCTGGTCGGGGAAATATTTTGCCGAAAAATTCAGGAAAGAACAAATTACAGACTGCCATTATGAGCTGTTTCCCATCAAAACCATTGAGGAGCTTCCCGAATTGTTGGCTGAATATCCCCATCTCAAAGGGCTTAATGTTACTATCCCCTACAAAGAAGTAGTAATTCCTTTGTTGGACCATGTTGATGAGGCTGCTGCTTCTATAGGAGCGGTTAATACCATTAAAATTTTCCGGCAGGATGACAAGATCATTACGCATGGTTACAATACAGATGTAATCGGATTTGAAAAGAGTCTGGAAAAATTGGGAGTGGCCATCCCGGTCAGTGCCCTGGTGCTTGGTACAGGCGGGGCATCCAAGGCAGTTGCCTGGATCCTGCAGAAGTACCAGTGTGAGGTGTTTTATGCCACGCGTCGTGTACGTGAGAAAAATCACCGCTCCTATGATGAACTTACCGATTTGGTTGATTTTACGCTGATCGTCAATACCACTCCGTTGGGGATGGTGCCCAACGACCAGCAGGCCCCACCTATCCCTTACGATACGTTGCAAAGTCACCAGGTGTTGATAGACCTGGTGTATAATCCCCAAGAAACGCTGTTTTTGAAAAAGGGGAAACAGCAAGGTTGCCAGATCATGAACGGATTGTACATGCTGGAGCAACAAGCTGAAGGTGCCTGGAGGATTTGGCAGGGGTCATGATCTGATTTTGAATTGTAACCGGGGGTGTCTCCTCGCCCCTTCATGCCGGGTAGTTATCTTTTGTCGTTGATAAGTTTGTTCTTCTTTTTCCACAAAAACAGGATTAATGCGGTGAAAAAGAGACCCATGAAAACGCCGGGGTAGGGGTTTATTTCTGCCTCGGGCTTAAACCATAACCTGTATAATCCATAGATCAAAGAAAAGCAGCCGATGAACAGCAGCGTGATGAAAAGGATAAAGTCGAAAACCTTTTCAAATCTATCAAATTTGCTGCTAGCCTGGTCACTGGTTTCATAGTGTGCGTATTTGTCTCCTTTTGCCCTGTATTTTTTTTGCCCCGGACGGTAATACACCTTTTGATAGGGTATTCCGTGCCGAATCCGTAGGTCGTATTTTTGTCGTTTGGCCCTGTCGTGGAGCACCTGGTAGGCTTCATTGACTTTTTGAAATTCACTGTGGGTTTTCCTGCCCGGGTTCACGTCAGGATGCAGGCACTTGGCCTTTTCCCGGAAAGCTCTTCGCACTTCGTTTTGGCCAGCCGACTCGGGAATCCCTAATATTTTATAATAATCTTCCAAAACCTTGTCTTGTTGGGGTTTTAATATACTTATGGAGACTACTTGCTTATAAATGTAAAGTTAGTGAATTCAAGGAAAATAACAAAGCCGGGATATAAGTGTTGGGCGTTTGATATGGTTGCATGGCAGGAGATATAAAGTGGCAGAATAATCTGTAAACGACATGTAAAGACATAAAAACGGCTGTTGTCCGGTAAAAAATGTATGAACTGTCCTGAAATGTTTGTTAATTGTGCCATCCCTACGGGATTTAATATACGGGGGTCACTTTTTTGACCCTAAACATTTCACTCCTACCGGAGTTAGTTCAAAATATGGGTAGTTGGTCAACACCTTCATTATGAGATGTTTATATCAATAAGTTTAAGCCCTAAAATGAGTTCTGCAGGACTGGGACTATTTTAACCATGTAACAGTGAAAAAACTTATTTTTATCTGGATGAAATTAGTTTAAGTGTTTGGCCAGGTGCTTGTCCCCGGATATGCCGGTGAACTTGCATTGTCTTATGTTCGTATTCTAATGTTTGTTGGTGACAAGGTGTAGGCTTTATTGTTGGTCAAAATAAATAAACCTCTCTTGAGGAGCCGATCAATCTATTATATACTAAAAAACCGGCCCTTCGGGGAACCGGTTTATAAAACTGGTAACATTATAGTTTCAATGAAGGTAATCATTGGAGTGGTTAGTCCAAACTATCAGCCATCATGCTTTCTGCCATTGGCGTAAAATTTTTTGGTAACCTGACCTTTTCCTTCAACCTCCATGGTTACGCGGTAGACTTTTTCACCGTTGGGCAGAACTTTTCTTTCTGCGTTTTCCAGGGTTACGTTCTCTGCCTCTTTTTCAGCAGCATCCTTAACAGCTTTGGGGAGGTCGTCCAATTTAATGAGAGTGAATTTACGTTCGGTTATCTCCTGATAAACTTCTGATTGGGCTGTCATAAGATCCTGGTTGTTGATGGAAGCAAAACTACTTCCATTAAACGCATTGCCAAAAAACAATGCCATTGCAAAGATTAAAACTGTTTTTCTCATGATTGTTCGTTTTTGGGTTTAACAATAATTCTGGTGACCTGATAAAAAGTTACAGAATTTAATGAGAAAAATGTACCATTTTTGAGAAAGAAGTAATTAGAAATCGCAAATGCCCGGTCAAATAAGGGATAGTTTTTTACTGGAGGTCTAAGTCCATGTTTAGGGGAAGGGAAAGTGTGAAAAGGGCTTCACAGTTTGTTAGGTTCGTTTCACGAATTTGTGGATTAGGCAGGGGTATAAACTAAAAAAGTCCCGCATAATTGCGGGACTTTCCCAGTTCTAAATGATATGAATTTATATCGGGTTACGACAATTTCACATTCACTGCATTTAATCCTTTTTTGCCTTCTTGAAGGTCGAAGGTTACTTCGTCATTTTCTCTGATTTCGTCAATCAGGCCTGTAGCATGTACAAAGTATTCTTTGTCTGTTCCTTCTTCTTTGATAAAACCAAATCCTTTGGTTTCGTTGAAAAATTTTACTGTTCCGTTATTCATGATAATGTAATAAAAAATAAAAAATGTTTTAATTCGTGGCAAAGATAATACAATAAAATGATAAAACTCATTTATTTTAAAAAAAAGTGGGTTTCATTCTAAAGTTTTGAATAGCTATTTTATCTCTTAAAGGTCTATTCTAAGGGGATAATTGTTTTTCTTCAATGCTGCTTTTAAGGAACTCAAAAAGGGAAAATACCTCCTTTTTCTTTTTGACAGGTATCAGGTTTTTTTCATCGATAGCAGTGGCATAGGGTAACAAAATAGTTTCCATTTTTTCCATAAACAGTACACGTCTTTCAGCAGAGGTTCTTCCGTCTTTGGATTGCATAGAAGTAATATCATATAAATTGGCCAGCCCATCAGCAACTTTGATGGCTTGCGGGAAAAGGTTTTGCGCATTGTAAGAAAAAGTGTGGAGCCGGTTGTGCAACTGCTTGTCTTTTTCAACGGTGTCTTTGA
>SL_3KL_010_SEDDRAFT_10001177_pt1 | contig 23438 bp, 16 predicted proteins | sample SodLakKL_010_SED_2_FD_10381 | JGI IMG/M metagenome (IMG submission 10381) | reverse complement strand
AGGAGCCCGAAAAGGAGCCCGAAAAGGAGCCCGAAAAGAAACCCGAAAAGGAACCTGAAAAGGAGCCCGAAAAGGATTTTGATTACCAGAAAATGGAAAGGGAGGAGCTTCTTCATGCATTTGATAAACTGATTAAAACAGGGTCTTTTCAGGATATTAAGGATGATGTGGAAGTTATCAGGGTGAACTTCTACAAGCGGCACAAGGCTGAAATGGAGAAAAAACGGAAGAAATTCCTGATTGAGGGAGGAAACCCGGAGGATTTTATGCCGCCTGATGATCCGCTTGAAGGCAGGTTTAAGGAGATATACGGGATCTTCCGGAAAATGAAAGCTTCTTTTAACCGGGAAATGGAAGATCAGAAGGTTAAGAATCTTGAAGAAAAGTACAGGGTCATAGAAGAGCTTAAAGAAATTATTGAAAGCAGTGAAAATATAAACCAGGATTTCCAGAGATTCAGGGAGATACAAAAACGCTGGCGTTCAATCGGAATGGTTCCCCAACAAAACCTGAAGGATCTTTGGAACAATTACCACCATTATGTTGAGGTTTTTTATGATCATGTCAAGATCAACAAAGAGCTGCGCGATCTTGACCTCAGGAAAAATCTTCAAGCCAAGCTGGAGCTTTGCGAAAAAGCTGAGGAGTTGTTGCTTGAACCATCGGTTGTGAATGCATTCAAAACACTGCAGAAATATCACGATCAGTGGAGAGAGATCGGTCCGGTACCACGTGACCAGAAAGACTCAATATGGGAGCGTTTCAGGGAAATCACACAGAAGATAAATAAAAAACACCAGGCCCATTTTGAGGAATTGAAGGAGAAACAGAGAAAGAACCTTCAGGCCAAAGTTGTTTTGTGTGAAAAAGCTGAAGCGATTAACGCACGTCCGATGGAAACCCTGAAAGAGGCGGAGAAATGCACCCGTGAAATGATTGAGCTGCAAAAAATTTGGAAAACCATAGGTTTTGCGCCCAAAAAGGACAACAACAAGATTTACCAACGTTTCAAGAAGGTTTGCGATGAATTTTTTGCAAGGAAAAGGGATTTCAGCAGCCAGAACAAGGAATTTCTTAATGAAAACTACCAGAAAAAACTTGACCTGTGTGTACAGGCTGAAGGGATTAAAGACAGCACCGACTGGAAGAAGACCACTGATGAATTGATAGAGTTGCAGAAAAAATGGAAAGAGATCGGTCCGGTACCCAGAAAACACTATGATGCCATTTGGAAGCGTTTCAGGGCTGCATGCGACCATTTTTTCAGCAGGAAAAGCGAACACTTTTCTAATATCAATGAGAAATATGCAGAGAATCTCCGGAAAAAGAACGAGCTTATAGAGGAGATAGAAAATTTCCGGTTAAAGGATGATGTTGATGAAAATCTCAATGCTCTAAAGGAGTTCCAGAGAAAATGGTCGGAGATAGGTTTTGTACCCATAAAAGAGAAGGATGCAATCCAGAAACGTTACAGAACGGCACTGGACAATCATTTTGAAAGTCTCAGACTGGATGATTACCAGAAGAGATTGCTTAAATACAGGCACAAACTTGAAGATGTTAAACAGAGGCCAAACGCCTCCCATAAACTGGATTTCGAAAGGGAGAAATTCATGAACAAGCTCAAGCAGCTGGAAAATGACCTTGTATTGTGGGAGAACAACATCGGGTTTTTCACCAATTCTAAAAATGCAGAGCCAATGATCAAGGAGTTCAGGGAAAAGATTGAAAAGGGAAAAAAGCAGAAGGAGCTTCTTGAAAAAAAGATCAGGATGATCGACGAACTGGACGTTTAACAGGAAGAGTGAAGAGGTTTTACAAAAGGGCAGGTAAAATTCCGGATTGTATTTTTTGGAAAAATATTGTTACTTTGCAAACTTTTAAGTTTAGTAACAAAATTCTATTACCTTGCCAACAAAAAAATATATTTTCGTCACCGGAGGTGTGGCTTCCTCGCTGGGGAAAGGTATAATTTCGGCATCTCTGGCTAAATTGCTTCAGTCAAGGGGGTTTTCCGTAACAATTCAAAAGCTCGATCCTTACATAAATGTGGATCCGGGAACACTGAACCCTTATGAGCACGGTGAATGTTATGTAACAAACGATGGCGCCGAAACAGATCTCGATTTGGGGCATTATGAAAGGTTTATCAACCTGCCTACTACACAGGACAACAATATTACCACCGGCTCTGTATACCAGTCGGTTATCAACAAGGAACGCAAAGGCGACTACCTTGGTAAAACCGTGCAGGTCATCCCGCATATTACTGATGAGATCAAGCGGCGTATTAGAGTGCTAGGCACAAAACAAAATTTCGATTTTATTATTACTGAGATGGGTGGTACTGTAGGCGACATTGAATCACTGCCATATATTGAAGCTATAAGGCAGCTTAAATGGGAACTGGGATCCGGAAATGTAATTGTAATACACCTTACCCTGGTGCCTTTCATATCTGCTTCCGGCGAGCTGAAAACAAAACCTACCCAGCATTCAGTTAAACTTCTGCTCGAAAATGGTATCCAGCCGGATATACTTGTTTTGCGCACAGAAAAACCTCTTAATTCAGATATCAGAAAAAAAGTTGCCCTGTTTTGCAACGTTGATATGACTTCAGTTGTTGAATCCATAGATGCAAGCACTATCTATGAAGTTCCCCTGATGATGAAGAAGGAGAAGCTGGATGTTACAACACTTAAAAAGCTTCATATGCCCGAAGGCAAAGAGGCTGACCTGGCTGACTGGAAAAAATTTGTGGAAAAGGTGAAAAATCCGGTCAAAAAGATACATATTGCACTGGTCGGGAAATATGTGGAGTTACCCGATTCTTACAAGTCAATTACCGAGTCAATTGTTCATGCGGGAGCTGTAAACGACTGCAAAGTGAGCGTAACGAACATACATTCTGAAAATGTAAACGAAGGCAACGTTGACGAACTGCTCGGAGATTTCAGCGGCATAATAGTAGCACCAGGTTTCGGAACCAGGGGAATAGAGGGAAAAATTGCAGCCGTAAGGTATGCACGGGAGAATAATATACCTTTCTTTGGCATTTGTCTGGGGCTACAGTGTGCAGTAATTGAATTTGCAAGAAATGTTCTTGGCCTTACAGGAGCCAATTCGAGGGAAATGGACAGGAGGACACCTTATCCTGTAATAGACCTGATGGAAGAGCAGAAAGATGTGATAGACAAGGGAGGAACAATGCGGCTCGGGGCATATGACTGCAATATTGCAGAAAAAAGCCGTGTTTTTGAAATTTTTAAACGGAAACAGATACGGGAAAGACATCGCCACCGTTATGAATTCAACAATCAGTTCATGGATGAGTTTGATAAAGCCGGAATGAAAGCTTCAGGGATGAATCCGGAGACCGGACTTGTGGAGATTATGGAGATACCTTCCCATAAATGGTTTATAGGAGTGCAGTTCCATCCAGAATATCAAAGCACTGTGCAAAAGCCTCATCCTTTGTTTGTTGACTTTATAAAAACTGCATTGTCAGAAAAAAAATAATTTGGGCTATAGACATCGAATGTCTGTATAAAAAAGTTGAAGAATGGACAGAAATTCATTGATCGGAATATTACTTATAGGATTGATCCTTATTATATTCAGTGTTTTGAACCAGCCTTCCCAGGATGAGATAGAGAGGGCAAGGCGTGAAAGGGATTCGCTTGAGCAGGTAAGAAGGGAGATGGAAGAGGCGCAGCCTGATCCGGCTGAGAGGGAAACTCCCGGAGAACCTGAAATATTGGAAGAGGATCCTGAAACTACTGCAGAGGGAGAGCTTGAAAGGCTGTACGGTCCTTTTGCAGAAGCTGGTGAAGGAGATAACGAATATTATACAATAGAAAATGAACTCCTGGTACTGACTGTTTCAAGAAAAGGCGGCAGGCCTTATTCTGTGGAGCTGAAAGATTATAAAACATTTGATTCATTGCCTCTTATCCTTTTCAATGGAGACGAGAACAGTTTCGGGCTTAACTTTTTTGCCAGCAACCGGAGCATTACCACAAACAACCTCTATTTTGAGCTTGTTTCAGAAGAGGAAAGGGTAGTGGCAGATACCGGTCCGGAGTCACTGGCAATGCGAATAAATGCGGGGAACGGCAGATATATTGAATATGTCTATACAATGGTGCCTGACAGCTATATGCTTGATTTTGAGATTAATCTCGTGAGAATGAATGAGATCATGGGATCGGCTGCAAACTTCATTGACCTTTACTGGGAGGTGAACATGCCGGGACATGAAAAGAATCCGCAGCATGAGAATAATTACACTTCTCTTTATTTCAGGCATTATGGCGATGATCTTGACAAGCTTTCGGAAAGAAGGAGCATGGATGAAGAAGAGATTCGTACGCGACTGAAATGGGTGGGTTTCAAGCACCAGTTTTTCTCTTCACTGCTTGTGGCAGATGACCATTTTCTAAGCGGGTACGTCAGACAGGAAAAGCTTGATGAAGAAACATACCTGAGAAATTTCGTTGCTGATCTGAGACTTCCCTACGACGGCAATCCTGAGGAGAAGCTCGGTTTCAGCTTCTATTTCGGTACAAACCATTACAATACGCTGAAAACATACTCATCGGTTTACGAGAATGAAAACGGGTATGACCTGGCACTTGAAAAGATGGTTCCTCTCGGTTGGGGTATATTCGGATGGATTAACCGTTACATAATAATTCCCGTTTTTAATTTTCTTGAGAATTATACCTCCAATTACGGTATTATTATATTGCTTCTTACAATATCCATAAAGATCGTTTTTTTCCCCCTGACCTATAAATCTCATTTGTCCACATCAAAAATGAGGGTGCTCAAACCCCAGGTGGATGAGATAAACGAGCGTATTCCCAAAGAGAAATCAATGGAAAGGCAGCAGGCGATGATGGATCTGTACAAAAGAGCCGGCGTGAATCCTATGGGCGGGTGCCTTCCGATGCTTATCCAGCTTCCGATACTGATTGCAATGTTCAGGTTTTTCCCGACTTCATTTGAGCTAAGGCAGGAAAGCTTTCTCTGGGCCGAGGACCTTTCAACATACGACTCCATACTTAACCTTCCTTTTACAATTCCCTGGTATGGCGATCATGTGAGTCTTTTTACCCTGCTGATGTGTATATCGACGATCATTTATACCAGGATGAACAGCAAGATGACCGCAGGTTCAAGTCAGATGCCCGGCATGAAATCAATGATGTATATGATGCCGGTAATGCTGTTGTTCATATTTAACAGTTATGCGTCTGCACTGAGTTATTACTACTTTCTGACCAATATGATCACTTTCGGCCAGATTGCCATAATAAAAAGGTTTGTTGACGATGAGGCTATTCTGAGGAAGCTCAACGAAAACAAAAAGAAACCGCGAAAGAAATCGAAGTTCCAGGCACGAATGGAGCAGATGGCTAAGCAAAAAAGTCAACAGGCTGCATCCATGAAGAAAAAACCAAAAACCGGTGGCCGGCAGGCAGGCGGAGGAAGGAAAAAATAGAGGCCATTTCCATTAGCCTGACACTTGTGTCATAACCTCTCTTTACTGCCAATTCAGGGGCTGATTACTCATACTTATATCCCGGCAACATTGGATTAGCCTCCTTGTGGCAGACCATAGAGTCGTATCTCAATCTTAATTTTACTCAGCTGTGAGTTACTTAAACTCACCACTGCTTAATCGAGAGCATCAAGCGCCCTTTCAGTCGCCCTGAAAACCGGTTCGTTTGAAATCTCCCTGCCGACATTTTTAAGCATCCAGTGTTTTGGAGTAATGTTGCCGTTTAAGAGCATTCCATGCAACTCTTCTGCAACAATCCTGCCCTGAACTGCTTCCTCAATCTGGTAAGAAATAAGATGTCCCAGCGGATAAGCTGACAGGTAGAGGGGGTAGCTTATCATATGAGAGTATATTCCCAGAATCGGTGAATCCTCAACACCGAATACCCCGGCGTAATACCTGTTCCATATATCCTTTGCAATTTCAGTAACCTTCTCCTTTAATTCAGACGGAGTGGCATCCGGGTTAAGATAGAGCCACTTCCAGACTTCAATATCCACAAGTGACACACCCATTATTTCGTATATACTCCAGAATGTATCCAGGGCTCTCATATGGGGGTCATCTTCAACCGTTAATCCCAGTAATTCCATATCCCTGTTCTGGAACATGAATGCCACAGCTTCGGTAAAAGCTGTGTTAGGAACTCCGCGCAGTTTGTAATAATCTATATCGTAAAGGGTTATGGTTTGTTCAACGTTGTGCCCCAGCTCATGTGCTGCAACATTGTATCCCTGATAATCCATTCCCTCTTTTCCTATTCTTGTACGAAGGTGCGAATTGTCCGACCGCATTTCGGCTCCCCAGGCATGTCCGGCCCCTCTTCCTGCGTCAACGGTTATTCTGGAAGCGATCTCGTTTGCTTTTTCAAATGTGAAACCCAGTTTAACAAGTATGTTGGGCAGGTCATTCTGAAAAGCTTCCCTGTCAGGGTATCTTTTTCTTATCATACTGTTCAGCTCTTCAGCCTGCATTTTGCGGGGTTTGAATCCGTCATACCAGATATCGAAAGGCTCCATGTCCCGTCCAAGCCGATTACTGATATAGTTTCCCACTTCCGCTGCCAGAGGTGATGAAACAAACTCAGTGAACAGATTTTCAATATCCTCCCCTGCAATTTCCATTTCTTCCTCAAACCGCCTTGAGATATAATCGGGATAATGCGGACTGTAGGGATCGGTTGCCTTTACTGCCCTGAAAACTTCCAGCAGGTGACTGTAACGGGTATCCGGCTCATACCTGAAATCCACTTCTTCTCCGTTGAGGAAAACTTTATTTGATAAGGGGTCCCATTTGTAATTATCATTGTTTATAACAATTTCAGGAATCTCCTGGTGGATTATTCTCTCCATTATTTTATGGATTACTCTTTGCTTTTCAAGCCCGTCTTCATCGCCGTAAAGCGATTTGATTTCGTCACGGAGCCCCCAGTGGGATATCAGGCGGAGGTCAGCGGCGAAAAGTGTATCTCCCTCTTCATTCACTATATTGCCCATCATAATGTTATAATCCGAAATATAGCTGTCGGCTCTTGTTATTGTTTCGGCAAGTTCAAGATTCAGATTTGAAGGAACTCTTGATGTGTACATATCGCCTAACCTGGCATATGCCCATTCAAGTCTTGACCACTCCCTTCCCAGTTCATTTTTCTCTTCAAGTTTATAAAACGGAAAGTTCAGCAGGTTCATGAAAGCAATCCCGTTGCGGAAAAAATCCTCTGTAATATGGGCGGAAGGATCGTACCCCCCGAACATCAGATCGGTTTTGCTGATCTCACCTTTATCCAGATGTATAGGTTCGGTAAGCGCACGGCTCATCTTGTGGAAGTATCCGTTGATATACTCCATGTTACGTGATATATCTTCGAAAAGCCCCTTCACCTCCTTTTCACCTGCAACAAAATGATCAATGCAAAAGCTTCTGAAATCGCTTTCGGTTCCATCCTCTTCCTTCCATAAAAGGGCAACCTGATTTACACCGCTTTCAATTCTGGGTTTTTCCTTCTTCCCGTGAATGTCAATTAGTTCGTTTATAGTTGATTTTATGGCAGTATCTGTTATATGTCCCATTTTTCCACTGGTTTGTCCGGTTGTCATTTATCCTGAATAAACAGATTTTACCCTCAAATTGTTTTTCTTCCGGATGGCTTCATAGTTTCGAGCATATCATCTGCACCTTCAGGCGGTGATGTCATAAGGCTCACAACAACGGTAACTATGAATGAGAGAGCAAATGCGGGAACAAGCTCATATATCAGGTCGCTCAGGAAGAGGTTCCATAATATAACAGTAACGGCGCCCGTAATAATTCCCGAGATCACTCCTGCACGTGTAGTTCTTTTCCAGTAAAGGGCAAGTATTGTTGTGGGGCCGAAAGATGCCCCCAGTCCTGCCCATGCAAACAATACCAGCCAGAAAACAAGATCCCCGGCAACCCATCCCATTATTATTGCCAGAACAACAAGCAGGAATACAATACTTCTGCTTAACATGACCAGCCTGGGCTGCGGAACTTTCTTCCCTTTCATTACCATTTTTTCATATACGTCCCTGACAACGGCAGATGCTCCTACCAGTAGTTGAGAGTCAGCTGTTGAAACTATGGCTGCAAATATTGATGCTATAACAAGGCCGAACAAGACAGGTGTAAGGTGTTCCCATGCCAGCATAGGATAGAGGTTTTCTGTATCACCGGCCGGGAGCATTCCTGTTTCCGGGTAGTAGAGCCTGCCTACCAGTCCCACAAACAACGCACCTGCTGCCATTATTATATTGGCAATAGTACCCATAAAAGCCACCGATTTAAAAGTGTCGGGATTTTTGATTGACATGTACCTTGATATAACATGCGGATTTCCGGGAGGCCCGAGACCGATACCCAGGAAGCCTATCATTGCACCTGCACTCAGTGCAAGCGGGTTGATAAATTGCCCCCCGGCAGGATCGCCTCCCTCAAACTCATTTAGAAGAACCCAGAAATTGCTGAATCCGCCTATGTCAATTATTCCAATTACAGGTACAACTATAAGGGCAGCCATTATGAGAAATGCCTGAATTGTATCTATAAGGCTTACGGCAAGAAACCCGCCCAGTATAACGTATATAAGGACAACAGCAGCTGTTATCAGAAGGGCTGACGTATCGGGTATGTTGAAACTGGCTGAAAAGGCCTTTCCTCCAGCAACCAACTGTGCCGAAACATAAGCTATCATGAAGAGGGTAATAATTATAACTACCAGCAGGCGAAGCGAACCTTTGTCTCTGAACCGTTCCGTATAAAAATCGGGCAGGGTGATGCAGTCGAATTTTTCTGTAAACCGCCTTATCCTGCCTGCGTAATAGAAAAAAAGAAGGAATTCGACAAAGATATAGCCTACAGCTGCCCAGAGGGCGCTCATCCCCATGGTGTAAGCCATTCCGGTGAAGCCAAGAAGGAGCCATGCGCTTCTTCCGGAAACAACTGCCGACATAGCTACAACGAGCCGTCCCATTTGTCTGCCGCCTATGAAATAATGGGTAATGCCCCTGGAGGAGAAACGGGATGACAGAACTCCGATTGTGATGATAAGCAGAATGTAAACAATAAAAGATATTATTGTTCCCGGTGTTGCGTCTATTTGAATAGTCAGACCTTCTTCCATATCAAACTGGCTGTTTAGTTGATCATATTCTAATTGCCCGGAAATCAAGGCTTTCCATTCTGTGATTCAAAGTTTGTTGCTTTTTCACAGAATTGTCAATTTTTCAGGGTAAATGCAAAGCGAATTTAAAAATAATTGAGAATTTATTTAATAAGCCGGTAAAAAGTTTGTTTTGTGACAAAATATGTTAAACGCGGGTATCTTCATGAACGCTATTCCGTTTTTTTGAAAAAATAAAAGTTATCTTAGCCATATTTAAAACTAAAATGAAAACATGATGACCAATTCTCTTTCCGCTCTGCTAAAAAGAAATAATTTATATAGTCCGTTGCTGGTTTCAGTAATGGTAACGGCATTATTCTTTTTTTCTTCCTGTGAAAAAGATGAGATCCCTTCAGTAAGAACCAGAACAGCATTTAATGTTTCTTACACTTCTGCTTCGGTTTCAGGTGAAGTTTTATCTGACGGGGGATCTGCTATTACCGAAAGAGGCATTGTTTGGTCTGAAGAGCCCAATCCCGGAATGGAAGATAATTTTTCTGAAACTGCTTCTGAAAACGAAGTTTTTACCGTATCTCTTACCGGACTGAAGGATGCGACAACATATTATGCCCGGGCATACGCCACTAACAGCGCCGGGACAGGTTATGGCAGTGAAGTCTCTTTTACCACTCTTGCAGAAGGGTATGAAGATCCTTCCGTTATCCGGCTCGGACCAAACTCTACACTTACCCTGGGCGACCCTTTCATTTCGGAAGTTGAAATGATAAGCTATGTTTATAATGAAGGGCCTGCAACAATGAATTACCTTACTTTTCATACTCTATTCCCGGTTGACCGTGTGAACCAGGAGGTGATTGATATTGAATTCTTTCCGCCAGATCCCGAGTTTGTCGAAGACGACAGGGGGAATGACAATATTGTTCACTATACTTTCAACAATGTGGAATCGAATGTCAATAATGTAACTTACTGGCGCGCCCGAATCAAGACCTGGGAGCTGCATTACAGCATTCATCCCGATGATGTTGGTTCACTCGACGATATTCCGGCTGACATATCCGGGAAGTATCTGGTTGATGAGGATGTTTACCAGATCAACAATTCCATTGTTGTAAATGCAAGGGATGATGCACTTCAGGGGGAGACGCACCCGATGGAGATGGCTAGAAAGATATTCAACTGGGTTCAGAATCATATGACTTATTCAATAGAATTGGGGTGGCGTGATGCCCCGAGCAATATTGAAACGGGACTGGGAAGCTGTTCCGGATGGGCTTATGCATTCATTGCAATGTGCCGTTCTGCCGGACTGCCTGCACGGCAGTCAGGTTCACTTGTTCGCAGGGGCTCACATGATGATCCCGGACCTCACCTTGACCAGCCCAAGCACCGCTGGGCAGAGGTTTACCTGCCCAATATCGGATGGATGGAAGCAAATGTTCAGGGAGGTTCCTGGGCTTATCTTCCTGAAAGGTATGTTATTATTTACGATTCTCCCGGAACCTCAAACCTTCTGGGTAATCGTTATGATTCCTACAGAACCTGGAGCTTTGACGGAAGCGGTTCGACTGAAAGAGGACGTTTCGGAATGTGGTGGCCCGTGAAAAATATCGGCACCAAACCTCCAGGTCCCGAACCGGTTGAGCCTGAAAACGGGGCTGAAGGAGTGCCTTCCGGGCAGGCATTGACATGGAATGCCACTGATGCTAAATCTTACAGGCTTCAGGTATCAACCTGTGAAAATTTCTCAACCATTCAGTATTACAAACCCGATGTAACCGGGGAATCGCATATTCCAATGTGGACAGGAAGTGAGGGTACAACCTACTACTGGAGAGTCAGTGCTTCAAATATTGCAGGCACAAGCGACTGGTCTGATGTGTGGTCGTTTACAAGATAGAATAAAAACAACATATCCGGAAAAGGGGGGTGTCTCAAAAGTCTGATACACCCTCTTTTTATATGTACTTCTATCTTAAAAGATTTCCAAATATTCAATTCTCAGGAGCTTAATTATTCATTTGATACAGCCTCTTTTCTTCTTTCTGTATAATGATTTTTCTACCCTTCCTTCCATTCCGCTCATTTGCCGCATAAATATTCAAAAACAGGTATGAATATGTTGATAACTTTCCTTTCTCTTTTTGAGAATGCAGACCGTTTTTTATCGGGAAACGGGTATTTTTGCATTCCGGATTGATATTCCATATTACCATTAATTATTATCCGGGTATATTCCCGCATAACAGTATCAATGACCGGAAGCATGACTAATCTCTCCTTTACCCCTGAGCAGAATGCTGCTCCCACTGAAGCAAGCCTGGTACTTAAGGACGGAACCCGCTACAACGGCTATTCATTCGGATTCCGCAAAGCGGTTGCCGGCGAAGTTGTATTTAACACGGCAATGTCAGGTTACCCGGAAAGCCTGACCGACCCTTCATACCGGGGACAGATACTCGTGCTGACTTATCCTCTTATCGGCAACTATGGAGTTCCTCCAATGCAAATGAAGGACAAGCTTCAGGAAAACTTTGAATCGGGCATAATACATGTCAGCGGTTTGATAATTTCCGAATACTCCTTTGAGAGCAGCCACTGGAACGCCTGGACCAGCCTTTCTCAGTGGCTTATACGGAACAGGATTCCGGCTCTCGGAGGCATTGACACACGGGCATTGACAATACGGTTAAGGGAGAAGGGCACTATGCCCGGGAAGATAGTTTTTCCGGGGGATCAAATCGATTTTGCCGACCCTGACAGGAAAAACCTGGTTGCCGAGGTGAGCACAAAAAAGGTTATCACTTACGGCGGGGGGAAACATAAAATAGTCCTGGTTGACTGCGGGGTGAAGAACAATATTATAAGAAAACTTCTGGAAAGAGATACAACCGTTATAAGGGTTCCGTGGAATCATGATTTCAACGGCATGGAATACGACGGGTTGTTCATATCCAACGGTCCGGGTGACCCGGTGCATTGCAAACCGGTTGTGAAAAATATTTCAAAAGCATTTGAAGGAGAAAGGCCGGTTTTCGGTATCTGTCTTGGCAATCAGCTTATGGGACTTGCAGCCGGGGGAGAGACCTACAAGCTCAGGTACGGTCACCGCAGCCATAACCAGCCTGTTCTGCTGAAAGGTACAAACAGGTGCTTCGTAACATCACAAAACCATGGCTTTGCTACAAGGACTGAAACTCTGGGAAGCGACTGGGAAGAGTTGTTTTTAAATATAAACGACAATACGAATGAGGGTATAAGGCATAAAACAAAACCGTTTTTTTCCACTCAGTTCCACCCCGAAGCGGCCAGCGGGCCCACAGACACCGATTTCCTCTTTGATGAATTCCTCCGGATGGTTGAAGAGTACAGGAAAAATGCGGGGAGACAGAAACAAAGCAGAACCTCAGATTCCGGCAAAAGGAAAGGAAGTGCTTCCCGGCAGGGAATCGACCGGACAAAAGAACCCTCACAGAAATACAGAAAACCAAAAAAATAGAAGAGATGCATCATTCAATTGATAAAGTGCTCGTAATCGGATCGGGAGCTTTAAAAATAGGAGAAGCAGGGGAGTTTGACTATTCCGGTTCACAGGCTCTGAAAGCGCTGAAGGAGGAAGGCATAAAAACGGTGCTGATAAACCCCAACATTGCCACAGTTCAGACATCAGGCGATATTGCGGATGAGATTTACTTTTTGCCGGTAACGCCCTATTTTGTTGAACAGGTTATAAAAAAGGAGAAGCCTGGCGGAATAATGCTTGCATTCGGGGGACAGACAGCACTGAACTGCGGTGTGGAACTTCACAGGAATGGTGTGCTTGAGAGTTACGGAGTAAGGGTTCTGGGGACACCTGTTGAGTCCATTATGAACACAGAGGACCGCGACCTCTTTGTGAAAAAACTGGATGAGATAAGTGTTCATACGGTTAAGAGCCGTGCCGTCACAACTGTTTCTGATGCCAAAAAGGCTGCCGCGGCACTCGGCTATCCGGTTATAATCAGGGCAGGATATGCACTGGGCGGACAAGGCAGCGGCTTCTGCTCATCAGGTGATGAGCTTGAGCAGCTTGCAGGGAAGGCTCTGAATCACGCCCCGCAGATACTTGTGGAAAAATCGCTGAAAGGATGGAAAGAAATTGAATACGAGGTTGTACGCGACAGGTTTGATAACTGTATCACGGTGTGCAATATGGAGAATTTTGACCCCCTCGGCATCCATACAGGGGAAAGTATTGTGGTAGCTCCGTCCCAGACCCTTACCAATAACGAATATCACAAGCTTCGGGAGATAGCCATCAAGATTGTAAGGCATATAGGGATTGTGGGTGAATGCAATGTTCAGTACGCCCTTGACCCCCATTCTGAAGATTACAGGGTGATAGAGGTAAATGCCCGTCTTTCACGCTCCAGTGCACTGGCATCGAAGGCAACAGGGTATCCGCTGGCTTTTGTGGCTGCGAAGCTCGGACTTGGTTACGGGCTTCACCAGCTTAAGAATGCCGTTACCAGGACAACTCCGGCTTTTTTCGAGCCTGCACTCGATTATGTTGTGTGCAAAATTCCGTTGTGGGACCTTGGTAAGTTCAAGGGAGTCTCAAAAGAGATAGGAAGCAGCATGAAAAGTGTGGGTGAGGTGATGGCAATAGGAAGAAACTTTGAAGAGGCCTTGCAAAAAGGGCTTCGCATGATAGGCCAGGGGATGCACGGTTTTGTTGAAAACAGGGAGTTGGAACTGGAAGACCGGAAAGAGATAGCAGGGGAGCTCAGTAATCCAACCGACATGCGGATATTTGCAATAGCAATGGCGCTTAATCACAATTTCACGGTCGATGAAATATACAACCTGACCAGTATTGACAGGTGGTTCCTTTACAAACTCAAGAATATAAGTGATATACATGGAGTGCTTACACCTTACAGCCGGATAGAGGATATTCCGCCCGGACTTTTACGAAGGGCAAAACAGACCGGTTTTTCAGATTTCCAGATATCAAGGGTGCTGTGCCGAAACTCCGGTGAGGATGTAACAGCGTATTCACTGAAAGTAAGAAAACAGAGAAAAGAAATGGGGATGTTACCCGTTGTAAAACAGATAGATACACTTGCAGCTGAATACCCCGCACAAACCAATTACCTTTATCTTACCTATAACGGAAGTGAAAGCGATCTGACAGCCGAAAAGGACGGTAATTCAGTGATAGTGCTGGGGTCCGGAGCATACCGCATAGGCAGCAGTGTGGAATTTGACTGGTGCAGTGTGAATGCCCTGAAAGCTATAGAGAAAAAGGGCCTCAGGTCGGTAATGATAAATTACAATCCTGAAACGGTAAGCACCGATTATGATGAATGCAACAGGCTCTATTTTGACGAGCTTACCTTTGAGAGGGTTATGGATATTACCGAATTTGAATTGCCCGGCGGTGTTATTGTTTCGACAGGAGGCCAGATACCGAATAATCTTGCAGTGCGCCTTAATGATGCCGGGGTGAAAATCCTCGGCACTTCGGCAGAGTCAATCGATAATGCCGAAAACCGTCACAGGTTTTCGGCAATGCTGGATTCAATGGATATTGACCAGCCATGCTGGAAGGAGCTGACCACAGTGGAAGACATTTACGGTTTTGCACGTGAGGTTGGCTTCCCGCTTCTGATAAGGCCCTCTTATGTACTGTCGGGAGCGGCAATGAATGTGGTTTCGAACGAGGAGGAACTTGCACATTTCATTAAACTGGCCGCAAAGGTTTCAAGACAGTATCCTGTTGTGGTATCGGAATTCATAGAGTATGCCAAAGAGATAGAGTTTGATGCCGTGGCTGACAAGGGTGATATAGTGGTGTATGCCATATCGGAGCATGTAGAATTTGCAGGTGTCCATTCAGGTGATGCCACGATTGTTTTTCCCGCACAAAAAATATATATAGAAACGGTAAGGAGAATAAAGCGTATTGCAAGGAAAATAGCTTCCGGACTTGATATTACCGGGCCTTTTAACATACAGTTCCTTGCTAAGGATAACGACATTAAGGTAATTGAGTGCAACCTGAGGGCATCCAGGAGCTTTCCGTTCGTTTCCAAGGTTCTGAAAACAAATTTTATTGAGATTGCTGCACGGGTGATGCTGGGGGAAGAGGTGAAAAAACCGGGCAAGTCACTTTTCGATCTTGACTATGTAGGAGTGAAAGCTTCCCAGTTCTCATTTTCACGTTTGCAGAAGGCAGACCCGGTGCTTGGGGTGGAGATGGCATCCACCGGAGAGGTGGGGTGCATCGGTGAAGACTACTATGAGGCTGTGCTGAAGGCTATGCTTTCGGTAGGATACACAATTCCCCGTAAAAACATACTTTTGTCAACCGGACCGGCAAGGTCAAAGATAGAGCTTCTTAACAGCTCCCGCATGCTTCGTGAGAAGGGTTATAACCTTTTCGCCACAAAAGGCACTTGCAAATTCCTGGAGGAAAACGGCATTGCCTGCACCATGCTTCACTGGCCCGATGAAAAGAAGAATCCGAACACAATTGACTACATCAGGCAAAAGAAGATAGACCTGGTTATCAATATTCCAAAGAACCTGACAAAGGGAGAGCTTTACAATGATTATGAAATAAGGAGAAGTGCAATAGATTTCAATATTCCCCTGATAACCAATGCCAGGCTTGCAAGTGCATTTATTTATGCTATATGCCGTATGGATGAGAAAGGCCTTGCAGTCAGGAGCTGGAATGAGTACGGGTAAATCCGGACTGTTGCCGGAATATGGTAGCTATAAAAATGAGTTACATTTTCCGGCTGCTCAACAGTATGTTCTTATCTTACGGCAATGTTAATAGTGACGATACCTTATTGGCGGCAGGATCCTTTCTATAAGGTATGTTGCCAGCGACAGCAGTAGTCCGAAAAGTATAGCCCTCCCGAATGTGCCAACGGTAAAACCTGCCAAAAGCTCACCTGCTAACCATATTACGAAACCGTTAATTACAAGAAGGAACAGTCCCAGGGTAAGAATTGTTACCGGTATTGTGAAAATTATCAGGATGGGCCTGACTATCAGGTTAAGTATCGAGATAATGATTGCTGCAGAAAGTGCGGACCAGAAAGAAAAAACTTCAATTCCCGGTATCAGCTCTGCAATAGCCATTACTGAAATAGCTATAAGTATGAATTTTCCTATAATACGCATAATATATTGACTTTTATTGCAAAAGTAATAAAAGTAGATGCACATTTTAAAGTGAATGTGTTTTTTTTGAACCGGAATGCATATTTCTATGCGGCAGCGGCTGCTTTTGCAGAGTGGAATTCCGGTTTGATTTAATGTCCATTACGGGGAATGGGAGAACCACCCACCTTCCTGCCGGCATTTCCCGGTGAGAGTTTAGTTATATATTTTACGGAGATTATTTGCCTATGGAATGCTGAATGCTGATGAACAATTCAATGGCGCCGGTATTGGTATATCTCAGGTCAGCCGGCACCATATCATCTCCGGTGTAAATATTTGTAAAACCGTGGCGGACAAAGAGTGCTGCTGAAATGCACAGGTTTGGTGAGGGGTATATATCATGCCCGATGCCTGCAATGCCTCCCCAGTCCATTCTGTTGTAACGTGAGGTTACATTGTTCCTTTCTGAGTCGATCCTGGTTTCGGCCGAACCGAGCAGGCTTGCATAAGGCCCGATATACAGGTTGGATCTCACAGTGCTGTTGCCTCTTATTCTTTCCGAAAAAGTGTACTTGAGTGCAAGACTGAGGGTGGTGTATGATAGCATGATATTTTCGGAAACATATTGTCCTTCCATGTACCGGTTGTATTTCTGGCCTGTCTGCGAAATGAAAGAGAGATCACCGTGCAGGGCAAGCCCTGGGGAGAACTGTCTTCTTCCTGCAATACCAAGGTTAAAACCAAATCCCGGAAGGGTTGTGTTGAGATCGTACTTCTGGAGACCGGCCATAGTTGCTGTGTTCAGAAGCCATGTGTTCTTAAGCGATGTTGAAACACCAAGGTATGTAGTCCTGCTGAAAGCCGGCGTTGTTTCTCTTTCTGCCGTTTCAGGAGGCTCAATGGCAGCGGTGGTGGCACCGTGGCCGGGCGGCTCCGTTTTAGCAGCGGGCAATTTACGGAGCCTCCCGGCCGGCGCCATGCCGGTATAGGGTATCTGTTCACTTAAATATTCAGTTTCAGGTCTGACTGTCAAAATAGCTGTTTCCACTTCTTCCCGGAATGACCCGGTAACATGGAGTGCAAATCCGGGGTCTTTTACCGCAGATGCATGGGGTGCATTTATGCGCCGGTCCGTTCTGAACGTCCCTGCAATCATTCCACTTTCAGTATCCACATTTTTTGCATTCCTGTAGGAATATGACGGAGCTATTTCGCGGACAACCCTTTCCTGGGACAGGAAAAGGGATATCCCCAGAATCACTAAAACTGATGCTGCTGCCGACAATGCAACCCTTGCGCCAATTAAAAAGCGCTTTCCGGAATCAAGGCGGCGGGAGATGTTTTCCCACCCTTCATCAATGGCCATCCTCCTGGATATTTCCTCCCAGGAGTCGTCAATGTCCAGTTGCATGGAGATATTGTCCCAGGACTCTTTTGGAGGAGTGGTGGGGTTCTCCCTGAACATGTTACGCATCCATTTTATGAAGTTTTCCATATTTCTGTTATAAGTATCAGGTTACCAGATCTCCGATCATTTTTTTCAGAAGCCCCCTTGCCCTGCTGAATTGTGACTTTGAAGTTCCTTCAGTTATTTTCAGCCTGTCAGCAATCTCTTTGTGGGAATAACCTTCAAGTGCAAACATGTTGAAGATCAATCTTGCACCTTCAGGCAGGCGGTTAAGTTGTTTGATCAGATCTTCCATTTCAAGCTTTTCCAGTCCGTTGACATCGTCATTATTTATAATATCAAAATGCTCGTTTTCCGAAATTATATTGTTCAGCCTTTTTTTCTTCCTGAAATAGTCTATCGCTGTATTCACAAGTATTCTTCTTATCCAGCCTTCCAGTGTGCTGTTGCTGTTGTTTTCGTTAAATTTTTTTATATTCTGAAAAACCTTTATAAATCCGTCCTGCAGGATATCCTGTGCGGCACTTCTGTCGCCTGCATATCCAAGGCATACCGTATACATAACAGGGGCATACTTTCTGTAAAGTACTTCCTGGTATTTCCGGTCATTTTCCCTGCACCCCTCAAGGATAACTTCCTCGCTGTGTCCGGTTAATTCTGCCATTGCCCGCTTCTGTTTATAGCCGTATTATTGCCTTTGTTGATTGCTGCATTTGGAATGAAACTATATCAAATATATCCTTGTTTATATTTTCGTTAATTACCAGTGTAGGGACTCCGTTTAGGTAGGGCATATGTGCCTGGTCGATGAAATGCCCGGGTACCGAATTGAACCAGATGTCAGGCTTGAATACTATTTCAAGCGTTGATGTTTTATCGGCTGTAATGCTCAAAGTACTGCTGCCCTGCGGATCACTGCTTATCCCTTCAAAATGGTAATCAGCCCCTGCTGTTATTTCAAAAGGTATTATGCCCCTTCCGGGGAAATTTGCGGATCCGTGAAAATAGAGCCCGGGAGATTCTTCTTCTTCAAAAAAATCAAGCACTATTCTTATTCTTGTGTAAACCCCCTGAGGAACATTGAATTTGGAAGGCGGGTCAGTTGTTCCGGTAACAAGGTCAGCTATCAGCGGCGGACTGAAATGGGATTTGAAATAGTAATCCTTACCTGTTTCCCTGATGCCGTCAAATTCCAGTGAGCTAAGGATTATCCTTGCGGTGTCTATGCTGACCTGATGAGGTGGCTGCGAAGTGCTCTCTATTGAAAATTTAAGAAGCAGATCTGACGGGTAAGTTGACGGATCTTTTACACATGATCCCACTGTTAAAAGGATCGGGAAAAATAATACCAAAGCCAGTCTTGTTAAACTTCCGGGGTGTTTGCTGACCGGCCTGTCAGTCAGACCGGTTTCGGAATTATTTCCTGCCATACCCACGGCCAAATCTCCGTTTATTCCCCCGGCAATTTTACCAGCAGACTTTCCGGCTATCTTCCCGGTCATTTCCACGGCCGTCTTCCCGGCCAAACCTCCGGCTCTACATGTAAAGACCTTGAGCTTTTCCATTTTTACAATAGTTTTTACACATATATAACGGAAACGGAGATCAAAAGGTTGGAACTTTTTTTGAAGTTTAAGCCGTATAAGAATGCAGGTATTATTTTGAATATCACTCCTCCATGTTTCTCTGGAGTTCGGCCATCTGAATTGCAGTAACAGCCGCTTCAACTCCTTTGTTCCCTTGTTTACCGCCGGCTCTTTCCTTTGCCTGTTCATACGTCTGTGTAGTAAGAACACCGAAGACAAAAGGGATATTGTAATTCATGTTCAGCTCCGTTATACCATGGGTTACACCCTGGCAAACAAAATCGAAATGCCTTGTTTCACCCTGGATTATGCATCCCAGGCAAATTACTGCATCAAGGTCGGCATATTCTGCCATGAACTGCCCACCAAGTGTAAGCTCAAAGCTGCCGGGAACATGTCTCACCATAATGTTGTCCTCCCTTGCACCTTCCTCGGTCAACTTATTGTATGCGCCTTCAAGGAGCGCACCGGTTATTTCGCTGTTCCAGCTTGAAACAACAATACCGAACTTCATATCCTTTGCGGAGGCAAGTTCTGAGCTGTTGTGGGCTGAAAGGTCCTTTTTCTTTTGTCCCATAACATATGGTTTAAAAGTTGATTTTGCAAGCCTGGAGGTTGTAACTGACTCACTGATTTAATCTTGCCTTTACCCTGCCGATATATTTTCTTGCTTCTGCTCCTTCCTGGGTATCGGGGTAATTTTCAAGTATTCTATTGTACATTTCGAGCGATTTCTCGTAATTTTCCAGTTCTTCATAAACAAGTCCCGCCTTCATGAGGTAGATTGGGGTTGTAAGGTTGTTGTCCCTTCTTTGTGCTGCTTTTGAATAAAATGAAGCGGCGCTTTCATATTCTCCCAGCTCCAGATATGCGTCACCCATAGCTCCTATAGCAATTGCCGAAAGGAACTGGTCTCTTGAATGAAAACGGGAAAGGTATTCGATTGCATTTTCATATTCTCCCAGATGGAGAAATGAGAGGCCTGCATAATAACTGGCCAGGTTAGCTGTTTTTGTTACACCATATTCATCAATAATATCCAGGAAACCGGGTTGGTTGCCGTCACCGTAAAGTGCAAGACTGAACGAATCTATCTCGAAATATCTTTCGGCACTGTACATTTCAGAAACAGCTTCCTTTTCAAGGGGAGCGACATACAGATGCCTGTAACCCATATAGCCCAATACTACTACAATGATAGCCACAACAATAAAAGTCAGGCTTTTCTGATTTTCTTCAATATATCTTTCAGTTCTGGTCAGAAGGTTTTCAACACCTTCCAGCTTTTCATCTGTTTGCTCCTTCTTTTTTTTCACAGGTTTTGCTGCTTCTTCTTCCTTTTTCTTCCCTTTTTTGCTGGTCATATCTTTAAGTTAATGATGATTTTTTTAATTCCACAAAAGTAACTGTTTTGATGATTATTTACAAACTATATTTTAACTTTACAAACTCCATCATTATTGTAAAAGCTTGATTCAGTACAAAAAATCATCCTTCTTATGTTTCTGAAAAACATATCTCTGATAAACTTTAAGAATTTTGAGCAGCTTGACCTTGAGTTCTGCCGGAAGATAAACTGCTTTTCCGGCAGGAACGGTTCGGGAAAGACAAACCTGATGGATGCTGTATATTACCTGTCAATGTGCAAGAGTTTTTTCAATGCCGTTGACAGTCAGAATATAATGCATGGAAAGGATTTTTTTGTTATCCAGGGAACATATTCACGCCTGGAGGAAGATGAGAATATTTACTGTGGAGTGAAGAGGAATACAAAAAAGCAGTTCAGGAGGAACAAAAAGGATTATTCAAGGCTCAGCGACCATATAGGCTTGCTTCCGGTTGTGATGGTATCGCCGGGCGACTCTGTTCTGATAACCGGTGGGAGCGAGGAAAGGAGAAAGTTCATGAACGGTGTGATCTCGCAGTATGATAAGCTTTATCTGGAAGACCTGATAAAGTACAATCAGGCACTTACACAGCGTAACGCCCTTCTTAAGGATTTTGCACGTAAGGGTTATTACGATGCGGAAAGCCTCGATATCTGGACTCAGCAGCTGATAGAACCGGGAAACCGTATTTTCAACAAACGTGTGGAGTTTCTTGAAAAACTGCTTCCGATATTTCAGTATTACTATGATTTTGTTTCGAAAGGGAAGGAGATGGTAGGGCTTATATACGATTCCCAGCTGTCTGCTTCAGGCTTTGAGAACCTTTTTGAAAAGTCGCTTGAAAAAGACCGCATACTGCAGTATACAACAACCGGCATACATAAGGATGACCTGCAGTTCCTGCTGGGCGATAACCCGATCAAAAGAGACGGCTCACAGGGACAGCAAAAGACCTATCTTGTTGCACTGAAGCTTGCACAATTTGATTTCATGAAAAGGATAAACGGTTTCAACCCGATACTTTTGTTCGATGATGTTTTTGACAAGCTCGACGATGTAAGAGTAAAGCAGATAGTAAAGCTTGTATCGGCAAACCATTTCGGACAGATTTTCATAACCGATACCAGCAGGGAAAGACTTGAAACTATCTTAAAAGGCATTGATATAGAATACAGGTTGTTTGACATTGAAAATCTCAATTCTGCCTGAACGGGTTTAAACGAATAAAACCCGACAATAACCAACTATATGCGTAAAAGCAATACACAAAAGCTGGGCGAGGTAATAAAGGAATACCTCAGGTCACTTAAAATTGACCGCAAAGTTAAGGAAACCGGGATAATTAACACATGGGCTTCTGTTATGGGCAGGTCGGTTTCAAGGCGCACCAAAAAGATCTATATAAGGAAGGGAATAATGTATGTTCACCTTGATTCACCTATATTGCGCAATGAGCTTTCATACATGAAGACCCGCATAAAGAAAAGGTTTAATGAAGATGCGGGAGAGGAGATCATCAAGGATATTGTGCTAAGGTGAATGGTTGATATGAACAATCATATATCCGTCCTGAATTATCTGCAGTCTATCTGCCGATAATTCCCGCAATGAGTATTGCCTAAGAATAGACATGTATGCTGTCGCTTGCCGCCGGCAGGTAATTGACCCCAAACCATGCAACAAGCAGTATTATGAAAGCGCATCCCAGCATCCAGAGAGGCGTTCGTACCTTTGCCGGATGGAAATGCCTGTAATGGATATAGAGAAGGTAGGCAAGCCATGTAACAAAAGCCCATGTTTCCTTGGGGTCCCACGTCCAGTAATGACCCCATGCTTCTTTTGCCCAGATAGCCCCGAAAAGTAGACCGAGTGTCAGAAAAGCGAATCCAAGATAAACCAGGTTGTCAGACAGGTTCATAATTGATTTGCGGAATGTATGGAAGTAATCAAGGTAGAGTCCTTTTAATGCCACAATGGTGGCGGCACCCAGCAAGGCATAACCGAAGATGTAAACTATAACATGCGGCACAAACCAGGGGCTTTGCAGGGCGGGCACAAGTGTCTTGCTGAAGTTCTCCGGATATATCAGATTTATCAGTGAGAAGACGAGTGACATCAGTATGCTGTAAGAGAGAAACCATTTGTACCTCCACCTCACATAGGCAATATAGCCAATAAAACTCAGAAAGAAAGCGTACCACAGTCTTGTTTCACCCAAAGTACGCATTGGGGCTCTCCCAAGGTTAATCCAGAGGGCAACGAGGAAAAACCCGAAAACTGCTATTCCTGTGATGATAAGCAGATGGAAGAAAGTCTTTCTGATCCTGCCTCCTCCGGGTAACCAGATAATTATAACCCCGGATATCCATAAGATCGAGGAGAGAATTCCGAAAAAGGGGAAGTTAGTCCATTCCATAGAGAATATTTTTAATATTCCGTTGTTACCTTTCAGTAACTGGTTAAAGTTTTAAGTTGTTTCAAAATGGCAACCTGTTAAATTATGCTGTAATCCCTTATCCGGGATATAGGTTTTTTCAGATGCAATGCACCGCTTAATGCATTTAGTCTTCAAAGCCCCTGCCGGACAAAGGTCTGTTCATATTGTTATCATCCAGCTCCTCTTTCTTTATGCCCCTTCCGAGCCATAAAATGTACAGCGCACCTGCCAGGAGCATCATTATACCTG
>SL_3KL_010_SEDDRAFT_10001176_pt1 | contig 23458 bp, 22 predicted proteins | sample SodLakKL_010_SED_2_FD_10381 | JGI IMG/M metagenome (IMG submission 10381) | reverse complement strand
GGGGCTTGCTTCCCTGCCGGGACGGCCACTGCGATCGGGTTGGTCCCCAGCAAGCCCGCTGCCGAAAAAGTGGGTGCGACCAGGGGGTTTGCGTTGGTCATACAAATGCCGATCATGTCATGGCCGAGGGCCTGCATGGCGTAATAGGCGGCAATGCCGAAGTGATTGCTGTTGTTCACGGCCACCCAGCCCGTACCTGCCCGGACGGCTTTTTCGATGGCCAGTTCCATGGCTTTGACCGAGACCACAGCGCCCAGGCCGTTGTCGCCATCGAGCAGTGCAGTAGAGGGAGTCTGATGCATCACCCGGGGTCTGGCGGCCGGATTGATGCGCCCCTGCTGAAGCATGCGAACGTAATCGGGCAGCCGGAGCATGCCGTGAGAGGGAATGTCGCGCAGCTCGGCCGAAACGATCACCGAGGCGGCGGTCACTGCATCCTGTTGTGGTACCCTGCACGCCAAAAACAGCCTGGTTGCAAGTTCCCTGATTGTTGCTATACTGGACATGGTTTACTGTCTGAAATTTGAGAAAAATTCATGGCAAAGCAGCCGGGCCGCCGGGGGCAAACACAATGGAATGATATTTGTGTTGAAGCCAGAGGAGTTGGATTGTCCGGGCACAAATGTTTTTTGGTAATTATAAAAAAAAATTTGAATATTTGCACTCGTGAGAATTTTCCAACTGTTCCTTGCAATGCAGCCTCCGGGTTCAGGGCCAGGCCCCCTGATTGTTCCGCAATGTAATTGATATTTAATAATACCTTTGCATATTCACCAAATTCCTTTAATAAAACAGTATGAAAACAGCCATTCAGGTCGCACTGACCGTTTTAATTATCGTTTTGATTTACCTGGTCTACGACCGCATCATGGAACCGGTACGTTTCAACCAGGAAGTACAAAGACGGGAAGCAAGTATTATCCAGAACCTGAGAGATATCAGGGAGGTACAAAGAGCCCACAGATCTCGCTATCAGCGGTTTGCCACCGACCTGGATACCCTGGTCCTGTTTTTTAAGAACGACTCCCTGCCCGTGATACGCGCTATTGGTTCGGTACCGGACACCCTAACCGAATCGGAGGCCGTCCGCCTGGGTATCGTTGAGCGCGATACCATGTGGATAGCCACACGCGACAGCCTGCTCAGGAGGTCCCGTTATCACATCGACTCCCTGCCCTATGTACCCTTTGGCGGTGGTGCCCGGTTTACAATGGACGCCGGATTCATTGAGCGCGGCCTGGTCCGTTTGCCCGTATTTGAGGCCATGGTCCTGCCCATTGTTTACCTGAACGATTTACCCAACTGGCGTGTCTACTATACACGCGACGAAGGCCTGAAGGTTGGTTCCCTTGCCGAGGCCATCACCGACGGGAACTGGGAATAAAACCACAGAAATCCCTATGACCGTACCTTTCAGGAATACCATAAGGCTTGTTGACGACGCATACTTTTCCGGGTCTGAAAGCAAGGAATACTTATCCATCGAGCTTTTGCCCGATGGATTTGTTTTTTCGGTACTGGATGCGGGCAGGTTCCGGTATACGGCCCTGGAAGGCTATAGCTGGCACACAAGCCCCGACGAGGGGCAATGGGATGAATGCATGATGCATTTTGTTCAGCAGCATCCTTTGCTGAGGCGGCCCTTTAGCCGGGTAAACGTGACACATTATTCGCCCCGCCTGGTGCTGGTGCCTTTGGAAGTTTACCGGGAGGAAGAAAAAGAACACATCTTTGGCCTCTGCGCAAAGATCCCGTCAGGCCATCAGCTCCGTGCCGACCGATTGAACAATCTGGGGGCCTATGGACTCTATACCATGCCGAATCACCGTCTAAGTTTCTGCGACCAGTTTCCGGGGCAGCGCAACATCTTTCATCACGGTTCGGCCCTGATCGAGAGCGTACTTGCCTCGCGCGAGCTGGAAAAATGGGATGCGGAGATCGTCCTGCATGTCAGGCAGGCTCATTTCGACCTTCTGCTGTTCAACGGAGCTGCCCTGAGTTTTTACCAGACGTTCAGGTACCATGCCATTGAAGACTTGTTGTATTATCTGTTTTATGCCCTGGAGCAACACGGGCTCAGGCCCGGGGAAATGTCCCTGGTCCTTCTGGGTGAGATGGGCCTGGATTCGGCCGGTTATGTTTCCCTGTCGAGGTATTTTAAAAAGCTGACCCTGCCCGGGCGCAATGACATGTATCACTACAGCCCGGTTTTCGCAGGGATTGCCAACCATTTTTATTACAATCTGTTAAACCTGAATGCATGCGGATAATTGGCGGAAAATTTGCCAGACGCTTGTTGCATCCACCGCCCGGCTTGCCCGTGCGACCAACCACCGACAAAGCCAAGGAGGGATTGTTCAATGTGTTGAACAATCATTTCGATTTTGAGTCGGTCCGGGTACTGGATCTGTTTGCGGGTACCGGGAATCTCTCGTTTGAATTTGCATCCAGGGGGGCCGTTGAGGTACTGGCCATTGAACAGCAAGCCCGCTGCGTGGAGTTTATCCGTCATACGGCCAGGCGTTTCGGCATGGATAACCTCCGGGTGGTCAGGGCCGATGCGTTTCGTTTCTTGGGTCAGTGTTCAACGGATTTCGAACTTATTTTTGCCGACCCCCCCTACGATAGTCCCGGCATCGACCGCATACCCTCACTGGTTTACGCAAACGGATTGCTGGCCAAAGGCGGGTGGTTGATTGTTGAGCACACCGCCGGGGAGCAGTTCGCAAACCATCCGGCCTTCATTCAATTAAGAAAATACGGAAGGGTACATTTCAGTATCTTTGAGGCATAAAGGTTTGAAAAAAACGCTTATGGAAAAGATCGCATTGTTCCCCGGTTCGTTTGATCCCATTACCCGGGGTCATGAATCAATTGTCAAGAGGGCACTGCCCTTGTTTGACAAGATCATCGTGGCAATTGGGGTCAACGACCAGAAAAAAAGCTTTTTCCCCCTGCAGCAGCGCCTGGGGTGGATCAACAAGGTGTTTCGGGACTTTCCGGAAGTGGAGGTCATTACCTATGAGGGCCTCACGGTCGACTTGTGCAAAAAGCTCAATGCCATGTATATTCTGCGTGGACTGCGGACGTCGGCCGATTTCGAATTCGAGCGGAGCATCGGTCAAATGAACAAAAAGATGCTGCCGGGGGTCGAAACGGTGTTTTTTCTGACCACGCCCGAATACACGGCCCTGAATTCCTATATCGTACGCGATATCATCCGGAACGGGGGCGATGCTTCCCCCTTTATTCCCGAAGGCATTGATCTGTCTGCTTTTAATGGACAATAACATCCTGGCCGACCGGGCGTGATGAATTGGTTGACAGGTAATGGAAGGTGGAAGGAAGAGAGTTAAAGAGTTGAAAAGTTAAAAAGTTGAAAATCCTGATATTTAAACTTTTAAACCCTTAAACCCTTAAACCCTTAAACGCTCCGCTCATTATGCGCAAACTGATCTTCATCTTGTTATTGTTTCTTTTTTCCGGCTATTGTGCCGCCGGGAGTGAGGTGGTCATTCGCGGGGTTTTCCCCGGGGGTGAAGGCCGGGAGGTCCGTTTGATGACCTACGAAGACCTGGTGAGTAACCGGGCTTCCGAACTGGATGCCTCCCGGATTGGCGAGGATGCTTTCTTTGAATTCCGTTTTGAACCGGATGCGCCCCGGCTGTTGTTTCTTCGTGTCATGCGCAGCAACCATTATTTTTTTGTGGAACCGGGCGGCCGGTATGCAGCCAATTTTGTCGATCTGCCTTCCCTGCCTGCGATCGGACCCGCTGCCCGGCAATTCGAACTGAAACTGAGCAGCCAGGTGACGGGACCCTACGAATTGAATGAGCTGATATTCCGCCTGGAACAGATGGTGGCCGGCTACCTGGAATCGAATGTGGCAGGCCGGGTCAGGACTAGCCACCAGAGGTCGCTGGAAGCATTCCGCCTGGAGGCAGAGGAGGCATTCCGCGAAGTTGAGCACCCCTTCTTTCGCGACCACCTCGATTATTATTTTGCCTCGCTCCAACGCAGTCTGAACACGGCACGCTTTCATACACTCTTTGAAAAATATATAGAGCCCCGGCCAATCGCCTATCAGCATCCAATGGCGATGGATTTTATGGGCAGCATGTTCGGCAAATATTTGCTGGGAGGGGCTTCACCCACCGGCCTGGATGAGCTGAGGCGTGCCATAAACCGCTATGGCAGCCATCGCGTCGTGATGGATCTGCTTGCAGCAGACAGCCTGCTCGCCAACGAAAGGCTGCGTGAGCTGGTCATGCTGATGGGTGTCAAAGGCATGTTGTCCGAACGCGAGTTCGATAAAATGCAGTTGCTCGGCCTGCTCGAAGAAACGGCTGTGGTGAGCCCCGTGGCCGAACACCGGCTTATTGCCCGGAATCTGGTGTCGGGGTACAGACAGATGCGACCGGGGTTTCCCCCGCCTGCGCTGACACTTCCCGATCAGCAGGGCCGGATGCTTGACCTGGAAGATTTTAGCGGAAGCTATGTTTACCTGTTTTTCTGGGACGGAGACTGCCCGGTATCCCAGGCCGACATAGCGCCCATGCAAGCCCTTGCGGCGATGGCAACCGACAGCCTTCAGCTGCTCGGAGTTCTTACAGGAGACCGGCCCCCGTCTTCGGGACCCCTTTCCGACCCGTCCGGTCTGGGCTTTCCCTTGCTGTATGCAGGAGACGATCACCGGCTGCTCGACAGTTTCCGGCTGCGGTCCACCCCCCAGTACATCCTCATTGGCCCCGATGGCAATGTTCTTTTCTATCCTTTTGCCTCTCCCTCCGGGGGAGCTGCCCTCCAACTTCCTGGATTGACCGGGCGTGGCGACGACCGATAAGGCCCACTGCCTTTATCCGGGAGCACTGTTCAGGAAATCTTCCAGCAGACCTCGTACCGAGGCCCAGGTATTGTTCAATACCTCTTCCAGCCTGTCGGCCGCTTTCCATTCGGCCCTGCTGATGCCCTCCTCGCTTTGGGGACAGGGTTTCGCTGTGCCGGCCGAATGCATAAGGTACCAATGGGTTTTTTTCAGCACCCACCCCTGCCCGCTTTCCTGGTAAACATGAAAGGTGGGGCGCAGGGGTTCGATAATGCGCAGCTCACCGATGCCTGTTTCCTCTTCCACTTCCCGGAGGGCAGCCCCGGCGGGACTCTCTTTTTTTTCCATCACCCCTTTGGGCAGATCCCAGTGATTCTTCCGGTGAATAAACAGCAGCTGCCCGGCGGGGTTCATCACCAGCCCGCCGGCTGCTTCCAGGGGTTTAAAGCAGGAGGCAAAGTTTCTGAACAACAGGCCGGGGTCGGGGCCGTGGTAGCAAAGTGAGGGGGAGGCAGAGTCGACAAAAGAGAGGAACCGCCTCCAAATCACTTCTTTTTCTGCCGGGGGGGGCTGCCCCGGATCATGCCCCGGACATCCTTCATGGCTGGTAACGGCAGGAAGGAAGTGGATTTTTCGTTGCTCCAGGTAAACGGTGACCATCTGTCTGCTACGGCTGGATGTGGTTTTGGCCGGGATCAGCGGATTATTTTTGTAGCTTTGTGCCGGTTGCCGGAAATCCTGCAAATTTTACCCCATGCCTACCGACCAGCGCACCGCTGCCGAGATCGCAGCCTCTTTATTGCAAATTAACGCAATTAAATTGAATGTGGAACGCCCCTTTACCTGGGCATCCGGACTGCGTTCGCCCATTTATTGCGACAACCGGCTCAGCCTTTCCTATCCCTGGCTGCGTGAATCGATCGCCTCCGGGCTGTCTTCGCTTACCGGCTTGCATTATCCGGGAGTCGAAGTGATCGCCGGCGTGGCCACAGGCGCTATCGCACATGGTCTGCTTGTTGCCCATCAGCTCGGCTTGCCCTTTGTGTATGTACGCAGCAAGCCGAAGTCGCATGGGATGGGCAGCCAGATAGAAGGACTGATAATGGAAGGAAGGAAGGTGGTGGTAGTCGAAGACCTGGTGTCGACGGCCAAAAGCAGCATTGCAGCCTGCCGGGCCCTGGAGGCTGCTGGCTTTGAATTGCTGGGGATGGCGGCAATTTTTTCCTATGAACTGGAAGTGGCCCGTAAAAAGCTCGAAGAGGCCGGCTATCCCTTTGTTTCTTTGAGCAATGTCCATGTGCTTCTGGAAGTGGCCCTCAGCCAGGGCATTATTTCCGGCAGGGAACTGGCCATTCTCCGGGAATGGCACCAAGACCCTTCTGCCTGGTCAGAAGCAGTCGACTAATCACTCAACCCCCCGAAGCTACCCATGACCAAATTTGAAAACAACAACATCTTGCTGCATGCCGCTTGCGAAGAAGTCTTCGACTTTCTCGCTGACTTCAGGAACTTTAAATCCCTGTTGCCCGATCAGGTGACCAACTGGCAGGCCGGGGAAACCCACTGCAGCTTTACGGTCAGGGGTATGTCCGATTTGTCCATGCGCAGTGAGAGCAAGCGGCGCCCCGAACACCTGAGCATTGTTTCGGAGGGCAAAAACCCTGCTGATTTTCGTCTTGATTTCCATATCTCCCGGAATGGAGAGGATGGTTGCCGGGTATCGATTGTGTTTGACGTGGATTTGAGCCCATTCGCCAAGATGCTGGCATCCAAACCTTTGAATCATTTAGTAGATACCATGGGCAAAAAACTCAGGCAGCGATTCGGCTGATCTCTCAGGCTAGCATCTCGATCTCCTTCATCCCGTATTCACGGATACAGCCATCCTCTTCTCTGAGCAGGAGCTTCCCGTGGTCACTGACCCCACAAATGCTGGCTTTAAAAACCCGGCCCTGAGCAGAATATGCCATCGGGCGGCCCAAACCCATCAGATGGAGCCGGTAGTCCCGGTCGGTATCCCCTTCCTTCCCCTTGGCCAGGCGGGCGTAGGTCCGGCTGATCTCCGAAAGGATGCTGTCCAGGCAGTCTTTCAGCCCGTATTGCCTGCCGGTGAGCATTGAAAGGGAAACCGCATGGGGCAGGTGGGCAGGAAATCCCTGCTGGTTTATATTGACCCCGAGCCCTGCCACACAGAACTCCCAGGTATTGCCCATAAGGCGGTTCTCAATAAGGGTGCCGGCAAGCTTTCCCCCGTCTGCATAGATATCGTTGGGCCATTTGATGGCAACCGTTCCCATGTTGGCCATCCGCGCCAGGGCGTGGCGAAGACCGGTAGTAATGGCCTTGTTGAGCAGGAACTGCCTGGAAGGGGAAAGGAAGTGCGGGCGCAGCAGGATTGAAAAACACAGGTTTTCTCCGGCTTCGCCTTCCCATGACGTGTTGCCCTGGCCACGGCCCCGGGTCTGATGGCCAGCCCAGACTACGCTGCCTTCGGAGAGAGAGGGGTCCGTTTCAGCAAGCCGCCAGAGCTCGCTGTTTGTCGAATCGGTTTGGGGAAGCCAGTGTATGCTGTGTTTGAGGGCCGGCATTTTTTGTTTACAAAGTTAAAGGAAATTTGCCTCCCGGCTTTCGCGCGGCTTTCGGAGCAGGATGGCCCTTGAAATAAATAACAAGGGGCCAGCGAGTTAAGTGGCATGCATTTTGCTCCTGTCTATTGATGCAAAACCGTATCTTTGCGGCTTGTGGGGCAAGCCCGATTGTGGGTAAAAATCCTTATTTTTGCAACAAAAGATAAAGTCTGGCGAATGAGTGATCAAACAAAGCAGAAAGATAGCACAGCAATACTTGTCGATGCCATTGTAAAAGGAATATACGAAAAAAAAGGGGAGGAGATCATCGTCCTGAACCTTCAAAAGATCAATTCTGCCGTTTGTGATTATTTTATTGTCTGCCATGGTACTTCACGGACCCATGCCATGGCCGTTGCCGAATCGGTTGAGGAGGAAGTCAGCAAACTGACCGGTTTCAAGCCGGCCCACCGTGAGGGCTTTGCCAATGGCGAATGGTTGTTGCTCGATTACCTGGATGTGGTGGTGCATGTTTTTCAGGAGCCGGTGCGCCGGCATTTTCAGATTGAAGAATTATGGGCCGATGTCCCAATGAAGCGACTCCAGGAATCATGACAGCAGGGGGCAACATCCCGGCAGGCATTTACTTACATTGAACTTCAGAAAAAAAAATGACAGATAAAAAAAATACAGATCAGACCCGGCCGGACAACGGGGAACAGGAAATCCGCCCGGACCGCAAAAAGGCCGGGAAAACTCCGGCAGGCGGCCCCCCGGGCAAAAAAGGGGGAAAAAAGCCGGGTTTCAGTTTTTACTGGATTTACGCCATTCTGGCTGCGGTATTTATCGGGCTGCAGTTCTTTAACTGGGGCGGCACTGCGGTGGAGATATCGCAGATGCGCTTTGAGAACGAAATGCTGGTATGGGACCAGGAGAAGGGAAGCGATATAGAAAAATTAAAGATCATCAATCAGGAAAAGGTCGAGGTATTCATTCGCGAAGACAGGCTGGACAGGGAAAAGTACGAGGATGCCCGCACAGCCCGGGGCATCGGCGAAGCCACCGGCCCCCATTACAGTTTTCAGATCGCCTCGGTCGAGAATTTTGAAAACATCGTCCGCGAAGCCCAGAGAGAATGGCCCCCCGCTGACCGTTTTCCGGTGTATCCGGAAACAAGGAGAAGCTGGGGTACCGATATGTTGAGCTGGTTGCTGCCCATTGGTTTGCTCATTGCTTTCTGGATATTTATCATGCGCCGCATGGCAGGCGGGGGCGCGGGTGGCAGCCAGGTGTTCAATATCGGCAAATCCAAGGCCACCCTTTTCGACAAAGACACCCACGTGAACATTGATTTCAAGGACGTGGCCGGGCTGGAAGAAGCCAAGGTCGAACTCATGGAAATTGTCGACTTTTTAAAGAATCCCCGCAAATATACCGAACTCGGGGGCAAGATCCCCAAGGGTGCCCTGCTGGTGGGCCCGCCTGGGACAGGGAAAACCCTGCTTGCAAAAGCCGTTGCCGGACAGGCCCAGGTGCCTTTTTTCTCGCTGAGTGGCTCCGATTTTGTGGAGATGTTCGTGGGCGTGGGGGCATCCAGGGTTCGCGACCTGTTCAAACAGGCCAAGGAGAAGGCCCCCTGCATCATTTTTATCGACGAGATCGATGCCATTGGCCGTTCGCGTGGAAAAAACCAGATGACCGGTGCCAACGATGAGCGGGAAAACACCCTCAACCAGCTGCTCACCGAAATGGATGGGTTTGGGACCAATGTGGGCGTGATCATTCTTGCCGCCACCAACCGGGCAGACGTTCTCGACCGTGCGCTGATGCGGGCCGGACGCTTTGACCGCCAGATACAGGTCGAAATGCCCGACCTTACCGAGCGCAAGGCCATCTTCAAGGTACATATGAAACCCCTGAAGCTTGAAATAGGGCTGGATGGCGATTTTCTGGCCAAGCAAACACCGGGTTTTTCGGGTGCCGACATTGCCAATGTATGCAACGAGGCCGCCCTGATCGCTGCCCGCCGCAATAAGAGCACCGTCGAAAAGGTGGATTTTATGGACGCCATTGATCGAATCATCGGGGGGCTGGAAAAACGCAACAAGATCATTTCTTCTTCCGAGAAAAAGGTCATCGCCTACCATGAATCCGGGCATGCCGCCGTTAGCTGGCTGCTGGAACATGCCCATCCGTTGGTCAAGGTAACCATTGTGCCCAGGGGAAAGGCCCTCGGCGCTGCCTGGTATTTGCCCGAAGAACGGCAGATCACCACCTTCGAGCAAATGTTTGACGAGATCACCAGCGTGCTGGGAGGACGTGCCGCTGAGGAAATCATTTTCGATACCATATCCACAGGGGCATTGAACGACCTGGAGAAGGTAACAAAACAAGCGTATGCCATGGTCGCCTATTTTGGTCTGAACAAGAAAATAGGCAACATCAGCTATTACGACTCCAGCGGACAGAGTGAATACCATTTTACCAAACCCTATTCGGAGCATACGGCTAAGACCATCGACGAAGAAGTGAGCGCACTGATCGAAAAGGCATACCGAAGGGCAAAGGATATTCTTTCAGAACAAAGGGAGAAACTGATCCAGCTTGGTGAACTCCTGCTCGAAAAAGAGGTTATTTTCCGGGATGACCTGGAGAGGGTTTTTGGCGAACGCCCTTATCCCGATCCGGAGAACGTGAGGGAACAGGAAGTGGGGGTGGGCCGCGCCTCAGCTGCAGCCGGGCAGGATACCCCGCCCGGTGGCCGGCAATCATGCATATGAGTTTCAGTAAGTACGCCGTATGAAGGAAAGCACAACAAAGGAAAAGGTGCTGAAAAAGATCCGGGATGCCCTGGTCAATCCCATGTCTGCCCCTTTTGAGAAGGTAGACATGGAGCACCCCGTTTTTATGGCTTCCCGTGAAATTTTCAGGGAAGAGCAGTTTGCAGAGGCCTTTACCGGAGCCGGCGGCCAATTCATTTTCTGCCCCGATGTAGATGAGTTCGCCGCCGATCTGCAGGCCCTGATCACACAAAAGGGCATTTCCTCCCTGTTTTGTGGCGAAGAGTTCATAACCGGACTGTTGAAGGAGCTGAAAATACCTTATGAAAACGATCCCGTTAAAATGATCGACTGCCAGGCAACCATCACTGGTTGTGAGGCCCTGGTGGCCAGCCATGGTTCGGTTGTTTTTAGCAGCCGGCAGGGCGGGGGGCGAAAAAGTTTTGCCTGTCCTCCCCTCCAGATTGTGGTGGCTACCAACCGCCAACTGGTAGCCGACCTTTCGTCGGCTTTCCGCTTTTTGAATGCCAAATACAATAAAATCCTTCCCTCCCAGATCACCTTTGCCACCGGCCCAAGCCGGACGGCCGATATCGAAAAAACGCTCGTACATGGCGCACATGGGCCAAAAGAGTTATATTTGCTCATGCTTGATATTGGCCGGGAGCAGGCCGATTGAATCGACACAACCATGGATGACAACTGGCAAAAGGTCTATAGTTCCTCCTTTGAGCACAAGGTAGGCATTGTGAAGGCTGTTTTGCACGACAAGGGGGTCGACAGCGTGGTGATGAACAAAAAGGATTCTGTCTATCTTATTGGCGAAGTGGAACTTTATGTGAAGGCTGACGATGTATTGAAGGCCAAACAAATCATAAACAAGGAATCGTTGTGAGCAATCTGGCCAGGAGAACCCTTACCGGCATTGTATTGGTCGTATTGGTGGTTGCCTCCATTGTGATTGACCAGCGCCTGTTCTCCCTGCTTTTTTTAGGGTTTACCATCATCGGCCTTTGGGAATTCTACTCCCTGGTGGAAAGGGCCAGGGTATTTCCCAACAAGGTGGCCGGCATGCTGGCCGGTGCAGTGCTCTTTTCGACCAACGCCCTTATCGCCATGAATTTGCTTGAAAGCAAGTGGCTGCTCCTTAACTTTGTCTTTGTTTTCATGATCTTTCTGTTCGAGCTTTACCGCAACAACCCAAACCCCTTTACCAACATTGCCTTTACCTTTTTCGGGCTGCTGTACGTGGCCGTTCCTTTTTCCTTGCTCAATTATTTCCCCAATCCGGCTTTGGAAAGCGGAGTATACCACTCCGGACTGTTGCTGGGTTTTTTCTTCCTCGTCTGGATCAATGAAACCGGTGCATACGTGATCGGGACAGCCCTTGGCAGGCACCGGCTATTTGAACGCATTTCGCCCAAGAAAACCTGGGAAGGGGTCATTGGCGGGGGAGGGCTTGCCTTTGTTTCAGCCCTGGTCATTGGGTGGTATTTTGGTCAGCTAAGCCTGCCCGAATGGTTGGTCATCACATCAATGGTGGTTGTTTTCGGCTCTTACGGCGATCTGTTCGAGTCGATGTTCAAACGGAGTATAAATGCCAAGGACAGCGGGACGATATTGCCCGGGCATGGGGGGGTGTTGGATCGTTTTGACGGGGTATTCATGGCGGCCCCCTTTGTTTTTGTCTATCTATTGCTGAACAGTTGACATCATAGGTTTTTCTGCCGGATCTGCCGGCTTTCATTATCGACCGAATGAAATTACATAAGGAAGGCTTCAGAGCGGTTGCTGTTACCGGGTTCCTGGTTTTGTTGATGGCTTTTGGGGGTTACCTCCTGTTTCCCGGCCCCCATGGATGGGCCTGGGTGTTTTATCTGTTTTTACTCATGGTTTTTGCCGGGGTGGTGTATTTTTTCCGCTCGCCCAACAGGCAGCTGCTGAGCGACAGCACAAGGCTGGTCAGTCCGGCCGACGGAACCGTGGTGGTGGTGGAGCAAACCATGGAAGAAGAATATTTCGGGCAGCCGGTTCAGCAGGTGTCGGTTTTCATGTCTCCCCTCAATGTGCACCTGAACCGGTACCCTGCCGATGCCAGGGTGGTGTTGTGCCGCTACCATCCCGGTAGCTTCCTGGTTGCCTGGCACCCCAAATCGAGCCTGTTAAACGAAAGGATGACCGTTGTGTTTGAAACCCCCGGCGGCTGGCGTTTCATGCTCAGGCAGATTGCCGGTGCGGTGGCCAGACGCATTGTCTGCTATTGCCGGGAGGGCCTTGATGTAAAACAGGGCGATGAGCTCGGTTTCATCAAGTTCGGTTCGCGCGTCGATCTCTTGCTGCCCCCGGGAGCCACTGTCTGCGTCAAACCAGGCGACAAAGTCAGGGCAGGGGTGACCGTGATCGCGTCGCTACAGGCAGTTCACAAAAAGGCTTTCAGCTCCTCCAGCCTGCCAATCCGGTAAGTGGGCTGGATGGGGGAGTTTTCTCCCGGCTGTGCCAGCCATACCTGGTCGATCCCTTCTTGCCTGGCACCCAGTATATCCGTTTCGGGGTCGTCGCCGATCATCAATACTTCATCCGGGCTTGCCCCCGCAACAGACAAGGCATACCTGAATATGGCCGGGTCGGGTTTCCGTGCCCCGGCCTGCTCGGAGGTGATCACCGTGGTGAAATAGGTCCTGAGCCGGCATGTGTCCAGTTTGCGGTACTGAACTTCTTCAAAGCCATTGGTCAGGATGTGCAAACGGTAGCGTTTGCCAAGGTAATCCAGCACCTCGTGCGTGCCCGGCAGCAGCCGGGTTTTTAACGGGCTCAGCTCAAGGTATTTTGCGGCAAAGCCTGCCGGGTGGGGGTGGGTGATGCCCAGGGTCCCGAACGTTTTTTCGAAACGCCACAGATTCAGCTCTTCCTTGCTGATGAGGTTTTTTTTGTAATCGGCCCACAAGCTGAGGTTAACCCCGGTGTACACCTCCATAAAACTATCGAAGGCTGTGCCGGTGTTTTCCTCTAGTTTGTACAGTGCATAAAGTTCCCGCAGCGCGTCCCTGTTGTTGGTGTCGAAGTCGTACAGGGTGCGGTCGAGATCGAAAAACAGATGTTTGTAGGCTCGCATGGGGCAAAGATACATCCTTTAACCGGAAGGCCGCCACTGCAGCAGTCCTTCGCTATCTTCACTGATGCGGTTGTTGTCTTTCAGGTAGCGGATTACACCCAGTATCTTTTCTTCGGAGATCCCCATATCGGCCTCTGCGATGAGTTCTGCCGGGCTCAGTGCGGCTTTTTCCAGCAGTGGCCTGATCATGTCGATGATCTGTTCGAATTCGTAAGAGGATACCCCGGCCTTGTTCAACTCAAGGCAGATGTCGCAATGCCCGCAGCGCCCGGTTCCGGTTTCGCCGAAATACCCCAGCAGGTAGCTGCTGCGGCAAATGGTTTCCGAAGTGGCATAGGCTTTCATGGCGCGCAGCCTTTGTTTTGCAAAGGCCTTCCGGTCGTGGTACACCTCCCTGGAAATCACCATGTCTGATTCCGACAGCCTGGGCTGTAAAAAGGTGATCTGGGCTTGCTCATTTTGTGGTTTGTAATGCAGGATCTGCATAGCATGCAGTTCCTGCAGCCGTTTTTTCACCTCCGGGGTGGCGGTCCCGGCCCGTTTCCCGATCTCGTCCTCACGTATTCTGGCAAACTCTGAGAACAATCCGCTATAAGAGCGGAGAAGCAGACGGATGAAACCGTCGTACCCGGGATTGGCCACCTGGAAGCGATACAATTCTTCGTTGTCTACCAGGAACATGATGCGTGAGGGGTTGGCCATGGCTTCAGAAAGGGCCAGATAGCCCTCCCTCTCGAGAAAATTCAGCGCATTATATACCAGGAAGGGCTGCATGCCGTATTGTTTTGCAAAATCCGGCAGATCAAATGGCATGCTCTGGTCTTTTCCGCTGCCCACGGCCAGCTGGAAGTAATTGCCCAGGCAGTTGTACACTTTTTTGATTTCTCCGACCTCGGGGAAGGACCTCTCGTGAAAACGCTCCAGGTCACTGAGATCGGCAGGGTTGTATAATAAAACGGCAAAGGCCTTGTGCCCGTCGCGTCCGGCCCGGCCCGCCTCCTGGAAATAGGCTTCCGGGCTGTCGGGCAGGTCCATGTGGACCACAAAGCGCACATTGGGCTTGTCGATACCCATGCCAAAAGCATTGGTGGAAACGATTACCTGGGTACGCTCCTTCATCCACGAATTTTGTTTCAGGTCTCTTTCGGGGGTGGTCAGTCCGGCATGGTAAAAGTCGGCATGAATGCCTTCCCGGAGAAGTTGTTCGGCGATTTCCCGGCTGCGTTTGCGGTTTCTTACATACACAATGCCGGTGCCCCCCAGTTTCCTGCAGATCTTCAGCAGCCGCCCCATTTTGTTTTCCTCCCTGAATACCATATAGGCCAGGTTTTTCCGCTCAAAGCTTTTGCGAAACTCCCTGGGGGCCCTGAACGCCAGCTTTTCCTGTATGTCTTTGACAACCTGGGTTGTGGCAGTGGCCGTCAGGGCCAGGACGGGGGTGGTGGGGATCCACTGCCTGATCTCGGCAATACGCAGGTATGGGGGCCTGAAATCATAGCCCCACTGCGAAATGCAATGGGCCTCATCGACTGCCAGCAGGTTTACCCTCATTTTTTCCAGCCGGCTCCGCAGGGTGGCGGTTGTTAAGCGTTCCGGGCTCAGATAAAGGAACTTTATGTCGCCGTACACGCAGTTGTTCAGCGCGGTTTCTATTTCCAGGGAGCTCAGTCCGTGATAGATGCATACGGCTTTGATCCCCTTGTTCCGGAGCGACTGCACCTGGTCTTTCATTAGTGCGATCAGGGGGGTCACCACCATGCAGATCCCCTCGCTTGCCATGGCGGGCACCTGGTAGCACAGTGATTTGCCACCTCCGGTGGGCAGCAGGGCGAGGGTGTCCTTCCCCTCAAGTACCGAACGGATGATGTCTTCCTGAAGCGGGCGGAAGTATGAAAACCCCCAATACTTGAGCAAGATGGTCTGCAGGTTCAAGGCTTTGGCTTGTTGACAGGGAATACCTCATCAAATATAATGAAAAAAAAAGGGAAAGGGCTCTGCAGCCCAGCCTTTGGCATGGCCCGGGAGACCATTCAGCAAGGAGTTTGCCCGGAAGTGTTGTTTTGACCGTGTAAGGGGCAGTGGTGGCAGTCGCCGTCAAATTGCCGGCAGCTTCCGGCCGGTTTTTTGGGTTTACTGAAGAATTTCCGTATGCGCACCATGGCGTAAATCATGGCGGCCAGAACGACGATTGCGGTGAATATCCACTGGGTCAGCATGGCATGATTAGAATAAACTGCCTGCCTGGTATACCAGCAGGGCAACCAGGTAGGCAATCATGGTGGTATACACCACGGTGAACAGCCCCCACTTCCAGTGACCGGCCTCCCTTGTGATGGCAGCGATCACCCCGATGCAGGGAAAGTAAAGCAACACGAAAAGCATAAACGAAAGTGCCACCATGGGGTTGAAAACAGGCTCCCCCTCTGCCGGCCCGGCGGTATGAACCTGCCCCCTGATCTTTTCGATCAGGCCCTGGTCGTGTGCCTGCAAGGTTTCGTCGGCCTGGTAGAGCACAGCCAGGGTGCTGACCACGATCTCCTTGGCGGCCACGCCCGAAAGAATGCTGATGGTCATTTTCCAATCGAAGCCCAGCGGCTGCATCAGGGGCTGAATGCCTTTCCCCAGGCTGCCTATATAGCTGTTTTCCTGCCTTTCGACCCTCATGGTGGTTTCCAGGTTTGAAACGGCGATCTCCTTTTCGCGGATCAGACGCAGCCTGCCCAAAGAGTCTTCCCGGGCGAGCCTGTTTATTTGCTGATGGTACTCCTGTTCAAGGCGTCCGGTTTCTTCTTCTATTTTTTGGGCGTAGCCGCTGCCATTGGGAAAATACCCCAGGGCCCATATGATGATGGAAGCCACCAGGATGATTCCGCTGATCTTTTTCAGGTACTCCACCGCCTTGCTCCACATATGGATGGTGGTCGACCTCAGGGTTGGGATGCGGTAGGGTGGAAGCTCCATCACAAAGGGGGCTTCCTGTGTGCGGAAGAATAAGCGTTTGAACAACAGGGCAGTTGCGATGGCCACCGCCACTCCGGTCCCGTAGATCAGAAACAGCATGGTCCCCTGGTATTGGGCAAAAAAGGCCGAGATAAACAGCACATAGATCGGCAAGCGGGCGCTGCACGACATAAAGGGGTTGATGAGCATGGTCAGCAGCCGGTCGTTGCGGCTGGCAAGGGTACGGGTTGCCATGATGGCCGGCACATTGCATCCGAAACCCATCAGCAGCGGGATAAAGGATTTGCCATGCAGCCCGATCTTGTGCATCAGCTTGTCCATGATGAATACCGTTCTCGACATATAGCCGGTATCTTCCATCAGGCTGATGAAGAAAAACAACAGCATGATGTTGGGCAAAAACACCACGACACCGCCCACCCCGCTGATCACCCCGTTGATGAGAAGATCCTTGAATGGACCCGGTTGCATTTGCCCGTCGAGAAAGCCGCCGAGGTTCTCCACACCGCTCTCTATCCATTCCATTGGGTAGGCCCCCAGGTAAAAGGTGGCCGAGAACATCCCCCACATGAGGAAGAGAAAAATGGGAAAGCCCAGCCACTTATGGGTCAGAAAGGCATCCAGGCCTTCTGTCACCTTCCGTTTGTCAGGCCGGCCGGTTTTCAGGGTTTCCTTCAGAGCCCCCGAAATAAAGCCATATTTCAGATCGGTGATCACCGATTCGGGTTGCTCCCCGAATTCCCGTTCCAGTTTTTTGATCTGCTCCCGGGCTGTATCCAGGATCTCCCGGGAGTTTTGGCATTGATTGCCAGTGGTTTTGACGGCCACCGTGTCACTTTCCAACAGCTTGATGGCCAGAAACCGTGAGGATACCAGGTCGGTCAGGTGCTGGTTCCCCTCGGCATTGATGGGTTCCTGAAGCCGGTGCAGGGAGTCCTCGACCATGGGGCCGTAGTTGATGTGGATGTGCCTGACGATCTCGTCCCGGTCTTCGTGGACCTTGATCACTTTTTCGAATACTTCACGGANCCCCTTTCCCTTGTGGCTTACAGCAGGGACTATGGGAATGCCGATCATCCGGCCAAGGGTTTCGTAATCGAGGATGTCTCCGCCTGCCTGCATCTCGTCGTGCATATTCAGGACCATCACCACCCTTATGTCCATGTCAATAAGCTGGGTGGTAAGGTATAGATTGCGCTCGAGGTTGGATCCGTCTACAATATTAATGACTACATCAGGGATCTGTCCGGTAATGAAGTCGCGTACAAAGATCTCCTCCGGAGTGAATGCCGATATGGAGTAGGTGCCGGGCAGGTCGGTGATGTTGAAGCGGTATCCGTCCTGAAAGTATTTGGCTTCCTTTGCATCGACGGTCACGCCGCTGTAATTGCCCACCCTTTCCCTCGAACGTGAGGCATGGTTGAAAAAGGTGGTTTTCCCGCTGTTGGGGTTGCCCACCAGGGCCACGTTGATGGTACTTCCGGGTTTGCGGAAACTCGAAGCCCTTTCCGTATAGAAAACTCCTCCAAATGCGTCGTCTTCCTTGGGGAGGAAGTCTTTTTCAGGAATTACCTCAATAAGCCGTGCCTCGCTGCGGCGCAGAGAAACATTATAGCCCATGATGCTGTATTCGACCGGATCGCGCAGAGGAGCTTTCTTGATCACTTCCACCGTTTTGCCCACCACAAAACCCATTTCGATGATCCTTCTGCGAAATGCGCCCCGGCCCCTGACCTTGGTAATAATCCCTTTCTCACTATTCTGAAGGTCAAATAAGGTCATGAGAAGAAGAATAGCAGTTTTTATTAAGATTGAATTAACGTAGCGCAAAGATATAAAAAAATTCTGCCTCCGCTCAACTGTCCGGATGTGGGAAAAAAACTTCCGCTCCCTGCTGTGGCACATTACCGGTCCCCAAAAAAGTAGTAACTTTAAGGGTTCTCAAACTCCCTGTGCCCATGTTTGTTCCGGATTATGTCAGGAAAGACCCCTATCTGATGCCCCATGCCAAAACCATCAGCGGCAGGCTCAAAAAGGCTTGGAATAAAGAAAAAGAGTTGATCTCCGCCTCGGGCTCCCTTCCCGGGTTTGCCATGGGGCACCACTATTTCGGGCTGTTCCGTACAGATAGGGGGTGGGTATTGCGTGAGTGGGCTCCCAATGCCACCCATATTCACATATGTGGCGACTTTTCCGGCTGGGAACCCCTGGATCGCTTCGCCCTCAAGCCCCTGGACAACGGATGCTGGGAAATCGTACTGCCGCCCGATGCACTGAAACACGGGGAACTCTACAAATTGCAGTTGAGCTGGGAAGGGGGCAGCGGCGAGCGTGTCCCGGCCTGGGCCCGCAGGGTGGTGCAGGATCCGGAAACACTCATATTCAACGCCCAGGTTTGGGACCCCCCCCACCCTTACCATTGGAAGCATCCCCTGCCCCTGAACCCGGCGGATACACTGCTGATCTATGAGGCCCATGCTGGAATGGCCACTGAGGAGTACAAGGTTGGCAGCTGGGACGAATTCCGCCTACATGTGCTGCCGCGCATCCACAGGGCGGGTTACAATACCATCCAGCTGATGGCCATACAGGAGCATCCTTATTATGGTTCTTTTGGCTACCATGTGAGCAATCTCTTTGCCCCCTCCAGCCGTTTTGGCACCCCCGAAGACCTCAAAGCCCTGATCGATGAGGCCCACGGGCTGGGCATGCAGGTGATCATGGACATTGTGCATTCGCATGCCACGAAAAACGAGGTAGAAGGCATTAGCCGCTACGACGGCACCCTTCACCAGTTTTTCCACGACGGACCACGTGGCGATCATCCGGCCTGGGACAGCCGCTGCTACGATTACGGCAAGCACGGGGTATTGCACTTTTTGCTTTCCAATTGCAGGTACTGGCTGGAGGAGTTCTGCTTTGACGGCTTCCGCTTCGACGGAGTTACCAGCATGCTTTACCTCGACCATGGCCTGGGCAGCCACTTCAGCAGTTATGAACAGTATTTCAACCTGAACCAGGATGAGGATGCCATGGTCTACCTATACCTGGCCAACAAGCTGATACACGAATTCAGGCCGGCCGCCCTGACGGTGGCCGAGGAGATGAGCGGTATGCCGGGTCTTGCCGCCACATTGAGTTTGGGTGGGTTTGGTTTCGATTACCGTTTGGCCATGGGCGTTCCTGATTTCTGGATCCGCCTGCTCAAGGAGAAACAAATTGAATTCTGGAATGTGGAAGAGATGTTTTATCAGCTGAGCGGTAAACGGGAAGAAGAACAGACCATTCACTATGCCGAATCGCATGATCAGGCCCTGGTGGGCGACAAAACCATCATGTTCAGGCTGTGCGACAGCCAGATCTATGGCAATATGCTGAAGGATACCCGAAATCTGGTGGTCGACAATGCCATGGCCCTTCACAAGATGATCCGCCTGGCAACCATTTCCACAGCCGGTAACGGGTATCTGAATTTCATGGGGAATGAGTTTGGCCATCCCGAATGGATCGATTTTCCGGGCGCCCACAACAACTGGTCGTACCATTATGCGCGGCGGCAATGGAGCCTGGCCGATCATCCCGGACTGAAGTATGCTTGGCTGGCCGAATTCGACCGCGAAATGATCACCTTATTCTCGGCCAGCAGGCTGCCCGGGCATCTGCGTCCCAAACCGGTCCACATCCATGTATCCGACCAGGTGCTGGTGTTCGTAAGGGCCGGGCTTGTGTTCGTATTCAATTTCAACCCCCATCATTCGTATACGGATTACCGCCTGTCGTTGCCCCCCGGAAAGTTCCGGGTAGAACTCAATACCGACAACCCTGCCTATGGGGGGGAGGGAAGGCTGGATGAGCACCGAACCTATTGTACCGGCGATATCCAGGGAGCCGCCTGTGAGGGAAATATCCTGCTGTATTTGCCGGCCCTGTCTGCTTATGTGTTACGAAAAACCAACTGAAGATGCCCGGAAAAAGCCTTACGATCAGAACAAAAATCAAGGCCACCCCCGAAGAGGTGTACCGCGCCCTGACCCATCCGTTCGCCATTGAACTTTGGACGGGTGCCCCGGCCGAAATGAGCGAAGAGCCCGGTTCTGATTTCTCCCTGCTTGATGGGAATATTGTGGGTCGCAATCTGGCCTTCGAGCCTGGAAGCTCCATACGCCAGCAATGGTTTTTTGGCGAAGACGAACCTTCGGAGGTCCTGCTGGAAATCTTCCCCGATAAAGGCCATTCCCAGCTCAAGGTGGTGCATACCGAAATACCTGAGGAGGCTTATGAGAACATGAAGGAAGGCTGGAAGGAGTCCTACCTGGGTCCACTGAAGGATTTTTTCGAGAAATAGATCGCTTGCCCGGGGCTGGTGGCCAGCTCCGGCAGGGAGGTTCACACATTGAAGCGAACGTGGAATATGTCCCCGTCCCGGACTATGTAGTTTTTCCCTTCGATATGGAACTTCCCGGCCTGCTTGCAGGCCTGTTCCGATCCCAGCCGGATAAAGTCGGAAGATTTTTTTACCTCGGCACGTATAAAGCCCCTTTCCATGTCGGAATGGATCACTCCGGCAGCCTTTGGGGCGGTAGTGCCCGCCCTTATAGTCCATGCCCTGACCTCTTTGGGCCCTTCGGTGAAAAAAGTCTGTAGTTTCAGTGCACGGTATGCAGCCCGGATCAATTTGTTTACGGCGGGTTCTTCGAGCCCCAGGTCGTTCAAAAAGGCCTTGCGGTCTTCGGGGTCTTCGAGCCGGGCAATTTCGGCTTCTGCCAGGGCGGCCACGGTGAGCATTTCTGAGCCTTCGTTTTCGATCAGTGGCCGGACAGCGTCCACAAATGCATTGCCACCGGCTGCAGAGGCTTCATTAACATTACATACATAAATCACGGGCTTGAGAGTCAGCAGGTAACAATCGTCCACAATCGGCCTGTCTGCCGGGGCGATGTCGAACGACCGGGCCGGCTGACCGTTCTCAAAATGTGCCTCCAGCAACGCAAGCACCTCCACCTCTTTTTTAGCCTCCTTGTCGCCCACGGCAGCCAACTTTTCGAGTCGATGGCGTTTTTTCCCGATCGTTTCCAGGTCTTTGAAAATCAGTTCCAGATCAATGATCTCCTTGTCGCGCACCGGGTTCACCGAGCCTTCAGGGTGGGGTACGGTATCGTCGTCAAAGCACCGCAGAACATGGATCAGGGCATCGGTCTGACGGATGTCGGCCAGAAACTGGTTGCCCCCTTTGCCATGCCCTCCCCCCTTGACCATACCAGGGATGTCGATGATCTCCACGGTGGTGGGAATCACTTTTGCCGGCCTGACTAGTTTTGCAATGGCGTCGAGTCTGGGGTCGGGAACCTCGAACTGCCCGAGGTTGGTGCGCCCGGACAGTTGAGTTTGCTGGCCCCGTGCCCGCGACAGGGAGTTGAACAAGGTGGTTTTGCCCGATCCGGCCAGACCGATGATTCCGCAATTCAGTGCCATGTATGTTTTTTTTTGAGGCTGCAAAGTTAATCATTTTGGCTATTGGATTTTGGCTTTTGGCTATTGGCTTTTGGCTGTTGGATTTTAGCTATTGGCTTTTGGCTTTTCAACTCTTAAACTCTTCAACTTTTCAACTTTTCAACTTTTCAACCCTTCAACTTTTTCGTTCTTTCGTTCATTCGTTCCATCGTTCCATCGTTCCATCCGTCTTCCGTCTTCCGTCTTCCGTCTTCCGTCTTCCGTCTTCCGTCTTCCGTCTTCCGTCTTCCGTCTTCCGTCTTCTACCTTCCACCATCCACCTTCCACCTTCCGCGTTTCCCCACACAACCCGGATTAAAAAAAATGCGTAACTTCATAGGACAGCTGAAAAACCAAACGCCTTTTATTATGGTCAGGGAGATCACTACCGAAAAATTACCCATCAAGCTTTGGATTGACGAATTGGAAGAGGGGGCGCTTGAGCAGGCCAAAAACCTCGCCAATTTCCCTTTTGCCGTAAAGCACATTGCGCTGATGCCCGATTGCCACCAGGGCTTTGGCATGCCGATCGGGGGGGTGATGGCCACCCGCGAGGTGATCGTGCCCAACGCCGTTGGCGTGGATATCGGTTGCGGGATGTGCGCTGTGCAAACCTCGCTCGAAGGCATTTCGCGCAAGGAGTTTACCGATATTATGTCGGGAATACGCTCACGCATCCCCCTGGGCCACAAACACCACAAAAAAGCCCGGGACCGCAGCCGAATGCCCACTGAAGAACCTCCCGGCGATCTGCCTGTGGTATCGCGCGAATACGAAAGCGCCACCCGGCAGCTGGGAACCCTCGGCGGGGGAAATCATTTCATTGAGATGCAGAAGGGCTCCGATGGACAGATCTGGATCATGGTGCATTCAGGCAGCCGCAACATCGGCAAACAGGTGGCCGATCATTACAACCGCCTGGCCATCAAACTGAATGAAGAATGGGACAGCCCGGTACCGCGCGCACATCAGCTGGCATGGCTCCCGCTCGATAGCCGTGAGGGCAGGCTGTACATCCGCGAAATGGACTATTGCCTGTCTTTTGCCTTTGCCAGCAGGAAACTCATGATGGATCAGATCATACAGGTATTCCGGTCTTTTTTCGGGGCGCAGTTCAAAACGGCCCCCATGATCAACATCGCCCATAATTACGCGGCCTTTGAAACCCATTTCGGCATGGAGGTGGTGGTGCACCGGAAAGGGGCCACCAAGGCCGCCAAAGACACCACGGGCATCATCCCCGGAAGCCAGGGTGCCCATTCCTATATCGTCAGGGGCAAGGGCAATAAAGACAGCTTTGAAAGCTGTTCGCACGGCGCCGGAAGGGTCATGGGACGAAAGGAGGCCATTCGCACCCTCAATCTGGGAGATGAGATCCGCAAACTCGACCAAAAAGGCATCATCCATGCCATCCGTACCCAGCGCGACCTGGACGAGGCCAGTACTGCCTATAAGGACATTTCACAGGTGATGAAGCTTCAGAGCGACCTGGTGGTGGTCCTCACGGAACTTTCGCCACTGGCGGTGATCAAAGGTTGAACACCATTGGGGGTGGGGAAGGTAGTAGGTAGTAGGTAGTAGGTAGTAGGTAGTAGGTAGCAAGTTGAAGGGTTGAAACGTTTAAACTCTTAAACTTTTCAACTCTTCAACTCTTCAACTCTTCAACTCTTCAACTCTTCAACTCTTCAACTCTTCAACTCTTCAACTCTTCAACTCTTCAACT
>SL_3KL_010_SEDDRAFT_10001175_pt1 | contig 23469 bp, 23 predicted proteins | sample SodLakKL_010_SED_2_FD_10381 | JGI IMG/M metagenome (IMG submission 10381) | reverse complement strand
GAAGGGCGTACCGTTTATGATAACATCCGAAAGGCTTTGCTGTTTATTTTACCCACCAACGGAGCCGAATCTCTTGTCTTGATGACAGCCATTTTACTGGGAATTGTGATGCCCATCACTCCGGCACAAATTCTTTGGGTAAACATGGTAACTGCTGTCACCCTGGCCCTGGCCATTTCCTTTGAACCCATGGAAGATAATGTCATGGAAAGACCCCCACGGAAATCCAATGAACCCATCCTGGGCAAACATTTTGTCTGGAGGATTATTTTTGTTTCATTTCTCATTGGCGGTTTCACGCTGGGTATGTTTAATTACATCAACAATGAGTTTGGTGATGAAACCCTTGCCCGAACGCTTGCAGTCAATACCCTTGTGGCAGGACAGCTGTTTTATTTATTCAATTGTCGCCGTATTAAGCTCCCCAGTCTGGGTAAAGGTTTTTTCAATAACCGGTTTGCTTTTATCGCAGCCGGCGGACTCATAATACTGCAGGCACTATTTGTTTACGTTCCTTTCATGAATACCTTTTTTGAAACCCAGCCCATTGAAGGTAAGCTATGGCTATACCCCATTTTGGCTGGGCTGATGGTATTTATTATTGTGGAGCTGGAAAAATATATTTTTAGCAAAATTGCCAGCAAGGGGAAAGAAAAATAAACAGAATTAAAACATAAGCATTGAGCCGCATGTTTACAAACCTTGAAATCCTGCAATAAATTGCAATTACAATTGTAACACACACAAGCAGCCCCCGGCATTTGTAAAAACGCCGGGGGCTGTTGTTTTTTTTAGTCCTTGATAAACGGAATTTTATAACCTACTTAAAAGTTACTTTTTCTAAAACCGTTATCTTCCAGTACAATTTGCTTTTGTTTATAAAGCGTCCCCAGGGCTTTTTTGAAATTTTTCTTACTCATGTGAAAAACACGGTATATTTCTTCAGCGGGGCTTTTGTCATGAAAGGGCAGATATCCCTGGTTGTCATCAAGCACATCCAGAACCTTTTGTGACAATCCATCAATTTTCTCATGCCCGGGCTTATCAAGTAACAGGTCAATTTTTCCGTCCGGTCTGATTTGCGAAACGTATGCTTTCATAGACTGGCCAGGCGAAATAGCACGAAAAACTTCATTGGAGTAAAGCAATCCCTGGTGTTTTTGATTGATGATAGCCTTGTATCCAATATCCCCAACCTGCCATACAATAATATCCACCTGCTGGCCGGTTTCATAATCGGCAGGCTCCAGGTCAAGGAATCTTTCCAGGTGCGCCGAAGCTATCAGTCTTTTGCTTTTTGGATCAACAAGGATATATACCAGGCATTGGTCACCCTTATTCGCAGGATCTATTTGTTCCCTGAAAGGCAGCAGTAAATCTTTTTCCAACCCCCAGTCTAAAAAGGCCCCCACCTTGGTAACATCAGTCACTTCCAGCAAGGCAAACTCCCCTGCAACAGCTTTGGGCTTCATGGTGGTGGCAATGGGCCTGCCCTGGGAGTCAAAATAAATAAATACCGTCAGTATATCGCCGGGGCTAATACCTTCAGGCACCCATTTTTGAGGTAGTAGTATTTCACCAAACTCTTTCCCATCCAGGTACAAGCCAAAGTCAACCTCTTTGGCAACCTCAAGGGTGTTATAATTTCCGGGTTTTACCATATCCAAATTCTAAAAAGCTTTGCATGTGCGCATGCAAGGCTTTATGATATCAATTTACATTATTTTCTCTCGCTCGGTTCCCAACCCACGGGTCCACTGGTTAACGGTAAATTCGTTTTTGCGAATCCAGTTTTTAACACCCTCCAGGGCATCGGGCTCCAGTTTCATTTCATAGAGCAACTCGTTCATCTTTTTTTCTGACAAAACCATCCTTTGGAAAAACTCGGTCAGATGGGGGTGCTCCTCCGAAAAACCATTGCGCGCAATGGTATGAATATCCTCGGTTTCCATGAATACATTATGGGGATCCTCCAAATATCGAAGATCATAACGGTGAAACAACCAATGGGGCTCCCATCCGGTTACAACGATATCCTGCCTCCTTTTTATGGCCTCTTCCAGACGTTCTGACATCTCTGCATCCGATAATACCATGAGCTCATTTTCCAGGTCATACATATCCAGGGCAATAAAAGCACTGCGCATTATACCTGCTGTGCTGTCAATCCCTGCTATTTGCCCCCCGGGGTAATACTCATTCATTTGATCAATACTTTGCATATCCATGTAATCGGGCACCACCAAACCTGTACGGGCATTTCTGTAATTGGGGCCCAAATCTTCAAAGCTACCCTCATACATCTCAAGATATTCAATGTGCGTTGCCGGAAGCCAGGCGTCCAAAAAAACATCTGCTTCAGAAGCTGCAATTTCAGCAAAAACTTCATCCACATCATTTAGTTTCAACACCACATCGTATCCAATATGACGTTCTATGAGAACCTGTGCCATATAAGTCATGGCAATACTTTCAGCCCAATCTGTATAAACAATCATTACCTCACCAGGATCTTCAATGTCAGTGGTGGTTGGACCTGCGCAGGACACCATCCAAATAGCTAAAAATACAAAGGATAATTTCTTAAATACTTTCATCTCATTATGTTTTTTGTTAGGTAATCGATGAAACTGATTCTTTCCTCTCATCCAAACCAGAGAACATAGGGCATGAATAATACCCTGACATTGGCATGGATGTTTTATAAGAGCTGTTTTAGTCAAACAATGCTTTTAAAAAGCCTACCGACTCTTTGGTATCCTTTACAATGAGTACAGGAATATTTTTTCCGGCGCCTGCAAGTTTTTCAGAAGTACTGTCCAGAAGGATGTTGGCCAGTTTTGACTTCAACCGGGTACCTGTTATCAACAAATCTATATTGTTCCTGACAGCATAATTATACAAAGACTGTGCTTCATCATCTTTCATGTTCAAAGAAAAATCAAATCCGGGATTATCGGTGATTTTATACTTGCTAACAAACTTCTTGAATTGCTTTTCAATGTAGGGTGAAATTTTCTTTTTGAGTTTTTGCTGTGCCTGTGGTGATTGCTCCGGAAAATAATTATAGGGCAATTTGTAAACATGGTGAAATTCAATTTCAGCGTTGGTATATCCCGCTATTTCTTTGGCCATATTCCAGGCAACGAAAGAAGGCTTGGCAAAATTGGTTCTCACTAAAACCTTTTCAATCTGATAAGGTGTAGTTTCACTAATCAATAATACAGAAGAAGGAATTAACCCAACGATATTTCTCACCACAGCACCCTGCCCAACATATCCCACTTTTTTACCCATAATGGCCAAATCGGTTTTGTTCTTTCGGGCAAACTGGATAATCTTTTCGGTGGTTAAGCCGGTTTCCAAAACAATTTCTGGTTTAATCATATCTTGCTTGGCGAAAACAGCATTAACTTTCTCTTCTATCTCTTCCCTGATCATTTCATCAAGTGGGCGATGATCATGCTCCAAATCGTCGGCCAGTTCATCGGGTATATCATAAGAATCCATCACATGGATAAAGGTGAGCCTTTTAGGCTTAAATGTATCCACAGCAAAATTGGTGTAACTAATCAAAGCCTCGTCCATATCGGTTAAATCAAGGCATATCAACATATTATCAAATTTAAACATAGCTCATCTTTATTTATTGGTTTTTTTATCTCGTTTACTGATTACATCGGCAATAATATCTTTGTAAGATTTTCTTTCCTTTTCGAGATCAATCTTCATCAACATCATGTGTTCCTGACTAAGACCTTTTGTAAGGCTGTAGGTCATAATGATCAAAATAATAGTAAAAGGCAAACCGGTAGTAATTGCAGCGGTCTGCAAAGCTCCCAGGCCACCCCCGATAAGCAACACGGCTGCAACGCCTCCTTCAGTCATTGCCCAAAACACCCTCTGAGCAACAGGAGCATCCAGTTTTCCGCCTGCTGTTAAACTATCAATCACAAGAGAACCGGAGTCGGAAGAGGTTACGAAAAAGCTGGTAACCAAAATAATTCCCACAAGGGATGTAAAGGCTCCAATGGGGAAATGGGACAATAGTTCATAGAGAGAGGTAGCCACATTACTCTGAACAGCCGTGGTAATGTCGGCCAGTCCATTCAGTTCGAGGTAAAGTGCTGAACCGCCAAAAGCCGACAGCCATAAGAATGTAAGAATGGTGGGTACAATAAGTACTCCAAGAATAAACTCCCTGATGGTTCTGCCACGTGAAATACGGGCAATAAACATCCCTACAAAAGGAGACCAACTGATCCACCAGGCCCAGTAAAACACCGTCCAGCTTTTTTGCCAGTCAGACTGCGAGTAAGTTTCAGTCCAGAAACTTAAATAGAAAAAATTTTGTAAATAGGAACCTGTATTCTGCACAAATGAACTGAAAATAAAAAGGGTGGGCCCCACAATCAGCATAAACAGCAGGAAAAAAGCTCCGATAAAAATATTCATTTGGCTCAGGCGCTTGACACCGTGATTTAGCCCAGCCACAACAGAAGCCGTGGCGGCCAGTGTAATGAGTGCAATCAACAACACCTGCATGTTGGTAGTATCGGATAGCCCGGTGAGGTGGTTTAATCCGGCACTAACCTGCTGAACACCCAGCCCCAGTGAAGTGGCAAGCCCAAAGAGTGTTGCCACCACGGCCAATACATTGATCAACTTTCCCCATTTACCATGTACCTTTTCACCAATCAGCGGATAGAATACAGAACTAATGGTCAGCGGTAACTTTTTATTAAAGGTAAAAAACGCCAGTGACATCCCTACCAAAGCATATATGCCCCAGGCATGAAACCCCCAGTGTAAAAAAGTAAATCGCATGGAGCCCGCTGCGGCCTCAATGGTTCCACCTTCACCAACCGGTGGGTTTACATAGTGAAGTATGGGTTCACCCACACTCCAGAATAAAATTCCAATCCCCATACCGGCACTGAACAACATGGCAAACCAGGGTGCTTTCTTAAATTCGGGTTTGGCTGTCCTTCCACCAAGGCGAATATTTCCAAACTTACTGAAAGCAATGGACAAACAAAAAATAAGAAACAGGTTCACTGCCAAAACAAAAAACCATCCACCATATTCTGAAATATTATCCTGGATGCTGGCAAATATTTTTGCCATTGGCTCACCCACTATTAAGGTAATACTTATAAATAATACGATTAAAACTGATGCCGGCCAAAACACCCAGGGGTCAACATCAAAGTATCGCTTGGTGGACTTTAAAGAATTCTGATTTTCCTGTAAACTTTTTTCCATATTTTTGGTTTAGATTAACGACTCAAGAAAATGGTGTACTTCAATCAAACTGCATAAAGAAAATATTTGTTCATTGGGTACAATATTTTCTATTTTAAATCAAAAGTATAAAATTACTGTGTTTTTTTAAAAATCTGCCAAAACTTTTAATTACACGTTTTTTTTTTACCTTTGCACAACAGTAAATCAAAACAAGCTATGTTTATAAAATTACTGCCATCTTATTTTATGTACTCCTCCCTTATCCCCAGCAACAAAAAGTTTTTGTTCAATCATATTGTAACCTTTTTTTTCTACCAGTAAGAATACCGTTCGACAATCATCACACAGGGGCATCCCATTTTTAACAAAATGGTAATGCTCACGATTAATTAGTGTAGTGTGTTTTGTTGCCCTGAGAATCATCTTCAGTAACAAAACAATAAATTAAATTATTTATTAACCAAAAAATGAATCATGAATTTTTTTACAGCTTTTAAAAAGTTTTTTGTAGTTGCTATTGCAATTTTACTGCAAACAAGTCTGGTATTTTCCCAGCAGGAAGAGAGTGAAGATTATCTGAATGTAGGCGGTGCACTGCGGTATAACATTGCTCACCAAAATTATGAAAGTGACCCCACAGCAACAAGCACTTACGCAACCATGGATACCTGGCGTTTGAACGTATCTGCCATGTACAGCGATGTAAGTCTGAGCTTTGAATACCGCTTCTACCCTACTTTTAACACACACTTTATCCATCACGGATACCTGGGGTATGATTTTTCAGATAACCTGAACATGCAGCTGGGAGTAACCCAGGTACCCTTCGGTAACCTGACCTGGAATTCACACAGTTGGTGGTTCCTTACCCCCTATTACGTAGGACTGGAAGATGATTACAACATGGGAGTGAAGTTCTCTTATGACTTTTCTGAGAGGCTCAACCTTATGTTTGCCTACTTCCGTCAGCAGGAGCCCGCTGGCCCGGCATACGGCAGTGCCAGTTTTGGAGGCCCCGGGGCAGGAACCTATTCCTACAATGTAATTCCTGATGATGCCGGTGTACTCTCTAACACAGGTGCTAACTCCAGCATCAGGGAATTGAACCAGGTTAATGCAAGGCTGAGTTATGAAATCATAGATGGAACCACCATTGGCTTCTCAGGACAAACACAGGGACTGTACAACTCTGTTCTTGAAGAAACCGAATACGGCCATGCCATCGCAGCACACCTTATGTCAAACTTTGACAACTTTAACCTGCAGCTGCAGTTTATCAACTATGACTATGCAGCCAAAGATGATGAAGGCAATACGCTTGACCGCGTTCAGATGGGTGCCTACGGTGACCCATACTACGGTGACGGTGTAGCTGCCCGTGCAAACATCATTACAGCAGGTCTTGCATACACCATTGGTGTTGACTGGGGCCCCATCAGCAGTGTACAACCCTACCTGGACTACTCACTGATGACCAAAGATGGCGAAACCATCAATGGAATGGATTTCGAAGATACCCACATGCTTGTTCCTGGATTCCTCATTACTGCAGGCAACATCTTTACCTATGTAGATTTTGCCATGGGTAAAAACCACCCCTGGTTAACCGACAGCTTCGGAACCGGACTGGGTGCTGGTCACCTGGATGAAGCAGGCGACCCCGTACCCGTTGAAGACCTGGACTGGAACCTGCGTTTCAACATCAACATTGGTTATTACTTCTAAAAAACAGATGAACATATAAATCATCGAAGAATTTTGAATTAAAAAAACAGTTATACCTAAAAACAAATATGTCTGCTCTGAAAAGGTCCTTAAAATACTGAAACCAAAAGGAATTTAGCTCAACAGGGATGCCATGCTACTTGCTGACATCTCAGGGCTAAACTTTTCAGAGCAGATTATCGATTAACAAACCAAAATTGTAGTATTATGAAAAAGAGACAAAAATTATTTACCGGAATTGCAAGCTTTCTTGTACTGGTATTTGCGGCATTTGCATTTCAATCTTGCGAACCAGAAACAGAAAGAATTGAATTGGGCTATGTACTATGGGATTCAGAAATAGCCTCTACTCATGTAGTAGCAGCAGTTATTGAAGACAGGTTAGGACATGAAGTAAACCTCACTTCTGTAGATGCAGGCCCCATGTGGATGGGTGTTGCACGCGGTGATTTTGATGCTATCGTAGCAGCATGGCTCCCCGTTACCCATGAAGCTTATCTTGAAGAAACACAGGACAGAATTGTAAATCTTGGCCCCAACCTTAACGGTGCAAAACTGGGATGGGTAGTTCCTTCTTACGTACCTGTAAACAGTATTGAAGAGCTTCCTGAATATGCGGACGAGTTTGACGGAAAAATAACCGGAATTGACCCAGGTGCAGGACTTATGGCCGCCAGTGAAAGAGTAATGGAAGAGTATGAACTGGATGACTTTCAGCTTGTTTCTGGTTCTGATGCAGCCATGACAGCCGAATTGCGCAGAGCTATCGATCGTGAAGAGTGGATCGTAGTTACCGGATGGACTCCTCACTGGAAATTTGCTGCTTTTGACCTTAAATACCTTGAGGACCCCAAGAAAACACTGGGTGAAGAAGAGCATATTGCCACCATCGTTACTCCAGAGCTGGAAGGAAAGGCTCCTGATGTATATGGATTCCTGGACAATTTCTACTGGACACCCGATGAAATGGCAGAAGTAATGGTTCTCATTGAAGATGGCATGGAACCCATTGATGCAGCAAGACAATGGATTTCTGAAAATCCTGAAAGAGTTAACAGTTGGCTGCAATAAACTCCACGAAGAGTAAAAACTTCGGGCCCGGTAGAATTGTCTGAAGCAATTTTCCGGGCCCGGACTTTTTAAACCTCATCATCAAACTTCACCGACCAACACTTTTTATTCAAGCTCTATTAATATTTGACAATGAAAGAAAAAATCCAAGTAAAAAACCTGTCTAAAATTTTTGGAAAGGCCCCGAAAAAAGCTATGAAAGCGCTTAAAGGAGGTACATCCAAAGATGATCTTTTGAAAGACATGAACCATATTGTAGGGGTAAATGATGTTTCATTTACGGTAAACAGCAGTGAAATATTTGTTCTGATGGGCTTATCGGGAAGTGGAAAGTCTACCCTGCAAAGGTTAATCAACCGGTTGCATGAGCCCACCTCTGGTGAGATTATCATTGACGGGCAAGATATAACCAAATTAAATACCAAAGAACTAAGAGATTTCCGCCGCAAACATTTTTGCGGAATGGTATTCCAGAATTTTGCCATCTTACCCCACCGTACCGTGCTGGAAAACGTTGAATTTGGCCTGGAATTGCAAGGTGTGGAAAAAGAGAAACGCCGCAAAAAAGCCATGGAAGTAATCAAGATTGTAGGTCTTGAAGGCAATGCGAACAGCTTCCCTTCAGAGCTTTCAGGGGGGATGCAGCAAAGAGTAGGCCTGGCAAGAGGATTGGCTGTTGATGCGGATGTTATGCTGATGGATGAAGCCTTCAGTGCCCTGGACCCACTCATTCGCCGCCAAATGCAGGACGAATTACTGGAGTTGCAGGAACAAATGCAAAAAACCATCATTTTTGTAACCCACGACCTGGATGAGGCATTCCGGCTGGGTAACAGAATTGCCATCATGAAGGACGGAAAGATCGTTCAGATTGGCACAGCTGAAGAGATCATTTCCAAACCTGCCAATGATTATGTAAAAGCCTTTGTGGAAGACATGAACCGGTCAGCAGTGCTCACAGCAGGGGCTATCATGCAGCCTGTGGAAGATACAGCATTTCCCGGTGACGGTCCGAGAACCATTTTACGCAAAATCCGGAAAAAAGGACTAACCGGTATTTTGTTAACGGATACACAACGTAGGATAAAAGGCTATATAAGAGCCAAGGATCTTGCTGAGTATATCGACAAAAACAAAGACAAGGAAAACATTCCTTTTGATGACTCACTCGTAATTCAAACTGATACTGTGGCTGAAGATACACCCCTGAATGATGTTATCAACCTCTATACGGAACATGAATTTGGCCCCATTGCTGTAACAGACCAGAACAATAAGCTTAGGGGTGTTATTGTAAAAGGAGCTGTAATTGCAGCCCTTTCAGAGTCTTATAAGCCCATTGATGAAAACGAGCAAAGCTAATAGTTATAAATTAAAACAAATAATATGTTTAACTTTCGTATACCATTAGACAGATGGGTCACCAAAGCAGTTAATTACCTTGAAACGCAACTTGGCCCTATCTTTGAAGGATTCAGCACTTTTGTCCATTTCATTGTAGACAACCTGAAGGACGGAATGCTGTTTTTGCATCCCATCATACTCATTCTACTTATTGCAGGCCTCACCTGGTATATGGCAGGCTGGAAAAACGGTTTGCTTGCTTTTATCGGCCTGCTCATTACCGAAAATATTGGCTTATGGGTAGCTTTTGTGCAAACACTGGCTCTTGTGCTCACAGCTGAAATACTGGTTGTGGCTGTGGGATTACCTCTGGGAGTATGGGCAGCAAAAAATGAAAAAGTAGATGCCATAATCAGACCTATACTCGACTTTATGCAAACCATGCCAGCTTTTGTATATCTGATTCCGGCCGTGATGTTCTTCGGTTTAGGTCTGGTGCCGGGGGTGGTGGCAACCTTTGTTTTTGCCCTTCCGCCACTCATCAGGTTAACCAACCTGGGAATACGCCAGGTACCCAAAGAACTGGTGGAGGCAGCTGATGCCTTCGGTGCCACGGATATGCAAAAACTCATTAAAGTCCAGGTTCCTGTGGCAAAACCTACTATCATGGCAGGGGTTAACCAATCTATCATGCTGGGACTATCCATGGTGGTTATTGCCGCTATGATTGGTGCAGGTGGTCTGGGTGAAAATGTATTGCGAGGAATTCAGAGACTACAGGTTGGACAAGGATTTGAAGCCGGTCTGGCTGTTGTAATCCTGGCCATTATCCTCGACCGTATTACCGCATCACTGGGTGTCAGAAAGAAAAAAGCCCAGTAACCAAGAGGCACTTATGAACGGTTACGATTAATACATTTTTTTTATCTATGCTTTTATTGCATGCTCATCAAAAAACCCCCTCCCTCTTACAGGAAGGGGGTTTTTAATTGTAAAAGCTTATCTGTCTACTAAAAATCTGGTGATTATCCTATAGTTACATTAGATGTTTTACTTTTTCAATAGACCTCCAACATTACTCTGATTTACGCTCCTCCTCTTCCCTTTTTTTCTTTTTGGCAGTCTCTTTTTTCCACAAAAAATAGAGGATGACAATGACCAGGGGAACAACAATATAGAAAACAATATTTTCCCAGGATTCAAAAAACGCAACAGGCTCCTGCCGGTCTCTCGGAACATGTGTAGGTGCCTGGGCTATAGCAACAAAGTGCACCAGTGTTAGATAAATAAACACCAACCCGAATTTGACATTTTCAATTATTCTCAAGGTTTTATCAAGCATAATAAAATAGTTTAAAAGTTTTCAATTGAGTATCGTTGATTAAGTAGTCCTGATATAAAAAATAGCAATCATCCTGAATAATGCTCACTGCAGAACTGAAAATAAGAGCAAAACTGCAAATTACCATACTATTTCTCCACTGCCATCTACTTTTAGGTATGAACACTTCACTGGATAATTACGTGTGCAAAACCAGCCTCTCTTTTCTTATCACCATCAAGTACAACAAAGAAGTAGAGAAATTGCTCAAAAAGGGTTTCAAAAAGCCTTGCATAGGTGCCATTCATACCAGGCTGTTACACAAAAAAAGCCACCTCCCTTTTGTAGAAAAGAGAAATGGCTTTTTGAATATGATAAAATATGGTACGCTTTACATGGCTCCCAAAGCACCACTGATAAGGAATGTGGCGGCAAATGCAACGATGGCATAAAGCTCGGGAAATACAGCAAGAATAAGCGTATTACCAAATACGTTGTATCCAGATCCTATGGCTGCAATACCATTGGCACAAACCTGCCCCTGGCGGATACCGGAAAGTAACCCTACGAAACCGAGCGCTAAACCAGCACCAAAAATTGCAGCAGCGGCTGTCCAGGTGATTCCGGGAACGAGAAAATCAGCAAGGATAAAATATCCCATAAACCCATAAAGTCCCTGAGTTCCTGGAAGTGCACTCAATACCAAATAGTTACCAAATGCTTCATCATTCTTTTTCAACGCACCTACCGAAGCATTTCCTCCCATAGACACTCCAAAAGCACTGCCGATTCCGGCCAATCCTATCATCAATCCGATTCCAATGTAAGCTAAAATAATAGGTTCCATAATAATGTAGTATTTAATTTAAGTAAAACGTTAGGTTAATTTTTTAAATGGATTGTATTTTTTACCACCACCGGTAAAACCGGCATTTTTATAAAATTCAACAAAAGTAAGACGCAAGGGGTGTACAAACGACCCAAGGCCTGACATAAATAAATTGATTCCGTGGCCTATCACCAGGATAACCACCATAATGATTACACTTACCACGGGGATGTTACCACTCATTGATACCGCAAGACTGTTGAAAACAAACCCCAGGATGGCGCTGGAAATACCCAAAGCAAACAATCGGATATAAGAAAGTAGATCTCCCAATATACCCGTTATCATGTTATACGTATCCCATAAGCCAATTCCGAAATTCATCAGGATATTGCGCGTCAGATTGTTGAGCAATAAAATCATGGTACCGCTAACACCCAGCAACAAGTACCAAACGGGTGTGAGAGCAGCACCTTCCACAGGTGTAAATTCGCCAACAAGGAATGTAATAACAGAACCCATCAGCAGAACAATCCACCCCATGGTTCCTATCGCTTGTTTCCAGCCAAACTGCCGGGTTTCGTTGATAGCTTTAATGCACATACCGAATAAAATCTGTATACCACCCAACACCAATGACAAATAAAACAACAGGTTGTTAATATTGGTGCCCTGTGCTTCGAAGGTAGCTGCTAAGCTTGAGTAGACAGGCAGCGAGGTCTCATACAAGGGTATCCCAAAGAAAGTGCCACTGATAATGCCAAAGAAAAAGGTAGACACTCCAAGATAAAACACCAGACCCATCACCTGCTTGAGCTCTTTGGTTACTTTCTTTTTAACCACCATAGCTGCAATGGCCATTAGGATACCATAACCGGCATCTCCCAGGCAGAATCCAAAAAACAAGGTGTAAAAGGGTGCAAAGAAGGGAGTAAGATCCATTTCGCCGTACTTGGGCAATGAATAAAGCTCTCCCAGCATCTCAAACTTTTTAGAAAACTTCTTATTTTTCAGTGCAATGGGCACCTTATCTTCCTTGGTTGCTTTTTCTTTGATATGCACGATGGATTTTTGATCCAGGTACGTATCCAACTCGTGCTGTGTTTTCACAGGTGCCCAACCTTCAAGCAACATAACTTTTTCTTCTGCTTCGGGCCGGGTGTGCATAATAGCCTGGTCAAACTCAACACTTTCCACCATCTGCAAATAATATCTTTCAATGGCAGGAAGACTTTCGGCAGCATGCTTATCAAACAAGGCGTTGAGCTCTTGAATTTCAGACTGAAGCTCGTCGATCTCAGCCTCTATTTCAGAGAGGGGCCTTTCGGGCGGACGCATCTCCTCCGCAGGAATCTCTTCAGTGAGATACCCTTTTTCAACCAGAACAAAATAAATTTGTCCTGCATGAGTGGAAACCACCTCTATGGGATATTCATACAGCCATTTTTCTTCAAACTTGCGTGTGGCAATGGTATAAAACCGTAATTTGATTCGGTTTTCTTTGAGCTTTTCAATGGTTTGCCTGGAAAAATCACCCCAGGGTTTTATCAAACCATGTTCTTTCTTCAGGGCATTAAGCTTTTGCTGCTTCTGCTCCAGATTCTGCATCGCATTTTTTACTGTATCAAAAACTTCAGAACCTGGCACACGGCAATCTTGTTTGCTTTTTTCAACTTCTCTCTTAGAGAGATACTTGATGACAGCTTTAACATCCTTGATATGCTCAAACTTATCCCTGATCTCCGAAGGAACATCCTTTTCTTTTTCAATAATATGAAGCACACCATGTCTTCGCATATCCAAAAGAAACTTCCTGTAATCGTTGTGGTAGATTAGGAAGGAATATTTTACCATGGGCTCTATCATACGCTTTCCTCCAATTCCTGTATTCTGGATTTTACAATTTTCTGTGCAGCTTTGGAAAGGTTTTCTTCATCCTCCATAAACCGTTTGATTTTTCGAATGGCATCCTGAAAACCAGGTATCTGCACTTTCTCGTAAAGATTCACTTTTTGAGTGGTTTTGCGGCGTGCATGTTCCAGCAGTTTCATCTTTTGATTGAAAACCTGGCTCTCAATGGCAATCTTAGCCAGTTCTTTACTGATGGAAATCCCATCCAAAAACCAACTTGGTTCATTGAAAACACTAAATTCTTTAACATCAAACATAACGCCTTCCAAAACCGGAGTACGCACACCTGCGATTTTTTTAACTGACAGATCCACATCCTCAATAGTAACCAGATCATTGTCAAACTCCCCCCACATTTCAACTGCATCCTGATAATCCTGGAGTTTTTTCCTGAGTTTTTGATCCAGCTTTTCGGCTTCTGTTTTGGCCTTCTTTACCTCCACCCTCAAAGCTGCTTCCTTGTTTTTAAGAGTAGGCAGTGCCTTTTCCCTTATCTTGAGCTGCTTTTCGAGTTGCTGTAAAGAAGTTTTATTATATTGAAACTTTATAGCCATACAATTTTCTTTTTAAAATACGAGGCAGTTGTGACGATTTCTTTAGCTTTTAATCATCAACTAATAACTAAAAACTGCCTACTTCTTCCAGAATTTATCCACAAACTCCTGCTTCAACCCCACTTCTACCGGGGAAAAGTATTTGGAGAACAATTCATAAGCTGTATCCAGCATGGCTTCAACTTCCACGTTAACATCTATGGCCAGTAGTTTTTCCGAATAAGCCTTGGCAAATTCCAGGGTACGTTCATCATAGTCGGTAAGATCAAACCCATTTTCAAGCTTGGTTTTGGCATTGGCTGCATCGGCATACAAACGCACGGCGGCATTCATCACCTGCGGGTGATCTTCCCGGGTTTTCTTACCAATAACCAACTGCTTGAGTCGCGACAACGAGCGGAAGGGGTCTACAATTACTTTACCGATATCCGAGTCTTTGCGCAAAAACAACTGCCCCTCGGTGATATAACCTGTATTATCAGGAATAGCGTGTGTAATATCACCTCCTGAAAGTGTCGTAACCGCAATAATGGTAATTGAACCACCCTCGGGGAACTGCACAGCTTTCTCATACAGACGTGCCAGGTCTGAATAGAGCGACCCCGGCATACTGTCTTTTGAGGGAATCTGGTCCATCCTGTTAGAAACAATACTCAGAGCATCGGCATACAAGGTAAGGTCGGTGAGCAACACAAGAACTTTTTGCCCTTTTTCGTGTGCATAATATTCGGCTGCACTCAGTGCCATGTCGGGCACAAGCAACCTCTCCACAGGGGGATGCTCGGTGGTGTTGATAAACCCTACGATGCGGTCAAGAGCTCCGGCATCATCAAAGACCCGCTTAAAATACAGGTAATCATCGTTGGTAAGTCCTACCCCACCAAGGATAATTTTATCGGCCTGGGCACGCAATGCCACTGAGGCCATTACCTGGTTGAAAGGCTGATCAGGGTCGGCAAAGAAGGGAATTTTCTGACCGGTTACCAGGGCGTTATTAAGGTCAATCCCTGCAATACCCGTGGCGATAAACTCAGAAGGCTGTTGACGACGTACCGGGTTAACACTGGGGCCTCCTATTTCTCGTTCTTCCCCCATGATTTCACCTCCGTCAATGGGCTCACCATATGCGTTAAAGAAACGCCCCGCCAAATCTTCACCCACTTTTAATGTAGGGGCCTTGCCGGTGAAGATAACCTCTGCATCGGTGGCAATACCTTCAGTCCCTGCAAACACCTGAAGGGTAACCACGTCACCCATAATTTTTACTACCTGGGCCAAACGACCCTCGACAATTGCAAGCTCTTCGTTACCAATACCGGAGGCATACAGGGAAACGGTGGCCTTGGTCAACTGGAACAGCTTGGTATATACGCGCTGAAATGCTTTTGTATCCTTTTCCATTATGCTACCTTTCTTTCTTGGATTATTACTTCAAGTTCTTTTTCGTTATTCTTAAATTCGTCTGACTCAAAAACCGAGTAGTTCATCTGCTTAAACTGGTTGATAACTCTCTTAAAGTAAGGGTTCACCTCTTCAAATGATTCAAATTTGAAATCTGAGTTCAACAGGTTTACAACCTTATCTAGCATATACTTTTGACGCTTGAAATCAGATCGCTGGTCGATCTTATCAAAGGCATCCTGCTGCGAAATAACAAAGTCAACCACTTCTCCTTTCCAGAAGGTGATATGATAGTCCAGGGGAACACCATCATCACCCAGGATGTTGATTTGTTCATATACCTCTTTACTTCTGAGCAAAGTATCTTTGATGAAATGTACGTTCTCCGTCCAGTTTTCACCATTATTTTTGTTAAGGTACTCTACAATTTCAGGATACTCCAGGTACTTGGAGTAACTTTCAATGGGGTCAATGGCAGGATACCTCTTACTGTCAGCTCTTTGCTGCGAAAGTGCATAGAAACAGCGTGCAGCCTTTTTGGTAGACTCGGTAACGGGCTCCTTGAGGTTACCCCCGGCGGGTGATACCGTACCAATAAAAGTAATAGAACCGGTTTGTTCATTGTTGAGGTAAACATAACCTGCTCTGGAATAGAAGTTGGAGATGATAGCTGGCAGGTCCATGGGGAATCCGTCTGGCCCCGGAAGTTCCTCCATCCGGTTTGACATCTCTCGCAGGGCCTGTGCCCAGCGTGAGGTAGAGTCTGCAAGCAAGAGTACTTTCAATCCCATGGTGCGGTAATACTCAGAAATGGTCATGGCTGTGTATACAGAGGCCTCACGCGCAGCAACAGGCATGTTGGAGGTATTGGCGATAATGGTAGTACGTTCCATGAGTTTACGCCCGGTGCGCGGGTCTTCCAGCTCAGGGAATTCGGTAAAAATTTCCACCACCTCATTGGCTCGCTCCCCGCAGGCAGCAATCACTACCAGGTCAGCTTCTGCCTGCTTAGAAAGGGCATGTTGCAAAACCGTTTTACCCGAACCGAATGGGCCGGGGATAAATCCAGTACCTCCCTCAGCGATGGGGTTGAGCGTGTCAAATACACGTACACCCGTTTCCAAAACTTTAAACGGTCTTGGCTTTTCAGTGTAAGCACGGATAGGTACTTTAACAGGCCACTTTTGCACCATGGTTACCTTGTGATCCTTACCATCTTTATCAGTAAGTACAGCCATGGTATCATGAATGGTATATTTGCCTTCACCGGTGATGCTCTTAACAGTATATTCACCTTTGAAAACAAAGGGCACCATAATTTTGTGAGCAATCCAGTTCTCTTTTACTTCTCCCAGCCAGTCACCGGCTGAAACTTTTTCGCCTTCTGAGGCCAGGGGCTTGTATTCGTATTCCTGTTCGCTTTGCAGGGGATCGGTGTATTCACCCCTTTTCAGGAAAACACCTGTCATTTTATCCAGGTCGTTTTGCAGCCCGTCAAAGTTTTTCGACAACAGACCCGGCCCGAGGGTTACCTCAAGCATATGTCCGGCAAATTCTACTTCTGCACCAACCTTCAACCCACGTGTGCTTTCAAAAACCTGTACATACACCTTTCGCCCCATAATTTTTATGACCTCAGCCATCAAACGGGTATCCTGGTGCTTAATGAAACAGATTTCGTTTTGAGCAACACGCTCGTCTACTTCTACGACTACAAGGTTGGCAATAATTCCTGTTACCTTACCTATTGTGTTCATATATAATTATTTTTCAGTAAATGATTCTGGTAGTTTATAACTAGATTTTAGTTCATTGAGTAATTCGTTAAACATCTGGCTGCCATGCTCACGATCCAGTGCCAGCCATCTTTCGATCATCCCCAGCTTGATGGAAAAGGCCAGTATTTTATCGATGGTAAAATACTCAAAGAAGGTTTCTTCATCCAGGTAAGCCCATTTGAGCTGGTCAACGGCCTTCTCCCTTTCCTGGATATCATCTTTTTTGGCAATATTGATCAGATCATCCATATAAGGAATTTCGGCGGTGAGGCCAAAATCACGTGCATGGCTTTTGCGAATGGTTTCTGAAATATCATCGTCACCAATAACCTGGTACTCGTAAGGGATATCGTATTTGCGGCAAACTAGGGCGGTGAGCAGGTTTTTCAGATCACGGTTGTATTTAAACCAACCGGAGAGAAAATCATCGTTCAACGACAGAGCGTAATCATAAAACAAAGCTGCCAGCTGGTTTTCTGAACTCATATTGGGGAAAACCGGCTCATTGTTTTTGTAGGCCTCGATAAAACGGTTCATGTATTGGGGCAATTCCCCGGTGGGTTCTTTGATGTTTTGCTCCAACACAGACTGGGAATAAACCCCCATTGGGTTGAATTCCTCCTCGTTCTTTTGCAGCATGTTCAGCAAGTTCTCATTGTCATAAGGAAGAAATAACGTTTCTACAAGTTGATAATCATTGGGGTGCAATTCATCTTTGAGCTCCTCCCTGAACTCCAGCTGTCCTGTGGAAAGTTTGTGAATGTCCAGTGTAATATCCTGTAATCCTGCTACAAGGCAATAATAATTTCGCTTCACGTGAATTTCATTTTTTGACGGATGATACAATTAAGATTACTTCTTCTCGTACAGCATTTCAATAAGTCTTGGCCTTAGGTAGCCACGGAAGTAATTGTCGAAATCTTCATCGGTAAAGCTGATAAGATATCCACCCTCTTTGGGTCCGATCTTAAATCCACCTTTTATCTTGTCGCTAAAAGATATTTCCACGCCCTGGTTAAGAAGTTCACCGGTTTTGCCTTTGAAGAACTTTTCAAAATCCTGTTGTTTCTCTTTAGGAAGTAAAATATTAAGATCCACCGGTTCATCTCCCTTGGGGTTCCAGTTTTTTACCAGGGTGAGCACCACATCGCGAGTAAACTCAATGTCCTTAAAAGCACCTTTGGCTTCGGGTTCAATCACCTGGGTTTCAATAAGCTTTACAATTTTTTGCTGAGCATCAGAAATCATTTGGCGGGCGCTCAGCTGTAGCTCATTCAGGGAGTTCTTCTTGAGTTCATCAGCCTCTTTTTGAGCATTCTTCAGCTGATTTTCAGCATCTTTTTTTGCATTGGCCACAATATCTTCGGCCTGCTTTTTGGCGTCTGCCACTATTTTTTCGGCTTCCTCATTGGCTTTATTTACCCCTTCCTGGTAAATCTTTTCGGTCAGTTCCTGAAGTTTCGTTTGCATAATGTTATTAGGTTAAAAGAACACTTTTACTTTATTATTTACGCTTTTATCAATTTTGACAGGACTAAGTGCCCCGGGTATTTCAACAAAACACTTTCTTTCAACATCAATAGGTTTTGTCGTTGAAAACTGTTAACCGATTGATTTATTTTTATTTGGTTTGCCAAAAGTATAAAAAAAAAAATCAAATTTGGCCATTGAAACGGCAGAAAAACCCAAACAGATTGCGTTATTCTTCCATAGGCCGCAAAAGTATAAAAAATCCGGGATGTTACTTTATTAACAACTCATAAATTACCAACAAACTCGGCAAACCAGTTAGTTTTTTACTCAAACACCGGAATATTTTCATGGAATTTCACCAATCAGCTTTATTACAAATCCAAACTCATCGCATTATAAACAGGAGAAACTGGAAGGTGGAAGCTCGAAGGAGGAAGCTCGAAGGAGGAAAAGACGGAAGACGGGAAAAGGTAAATTGTTGAATTGTTGGATTGTTGAGAAGTTAAGTAGTTCGAAAGTGGAAGCGTGGTTAGTGGTCGGTCAAGCTGGAAGTCGTCAGACCACGTTGTGAAGTAGCGGGGTCAGTCGGAATTTTTCCCTAATTTTGCACCCTCACAGCAAAACAGAACGACCATGAACAACCGCCAGCTTTTTTACAATTTTTTGGGGCAAACGTCACAAGCTCCCCTCGCCATCGAAATAGAACGCGCCCAGGGTGTGTATATGTACAGCCCCGGTGGGAAACAATACCTGGACCTGATATCGGGGATATCCGTAAGCAATGTGGGACACAATCACCCCAAGGTGGTGGAAGCGGTCAAAAAACAGGCAGAAACCTACATGCATCTGATGGTGTATGGCGAGTTTGTGCAAAGCCCCCAGGTGGAGTTGGCACATCTGCTCACCAGCTACCTGCCTGAAACCCTCAATAATGTTTTCCTGGTCAATTCGGGCAGCGAGGCGGTGGAGGGAGCTTTGAAGCTGGCCAAACGCTACACGGGTCGCAGCGAAATCGTTGCTTTTACAAATGCCTATCATGGCAGCACGCACGGCTCGCTGAGTGTGATGGGCCATGAGGAGATGAAAAATGCTTTCCGACCGCTGTTGCCCGATGTGCGCTTTCTGGAGTTTAATAATCCGGATGGTCTTTCTCAAATCAGTGAACAAACCGCCTGTGTAATTGTGGAAACCATACAGGGCGAAGCGGGGGCAGTGATCCCCTCCCCTGCCTTTATGCAACAACTCCAGCAAGCCTGCAAAGCCAACGGGGCACTGCTTATNATGGATGAAATACAGGCGGGATGCGGCCGCAGTGGCAAGCTTTGGGCTTTTGAGCATTACAATGTACTCCCCGACATCATCACCCTGGCCAAAGGGTTGGGAGGCGGCATGCCCCTGGGTGCATTTATCAGCTCACAACACATCATGCAAGCCCTCACCCACAACCCGGTGCTGGGTCATATCTCCACCTTTGGCGGAAATGCTGTGTGTGCTGCTGCCGCCAAAGCCAACTTTGAAATTATCGTACAAAATCGCCTGTGGGAGAATGCCGCCCGCCAGGAAGAACTTTTCAGGAAACGGTTGCACCATCCCAAAATCAAAAAAATCAGGGGAAAAGGGTTGATGCTGGCCCTGGAGTTTGAAAGCTTCGAGCAAAACAAAGCCATCATAGACCGTTTGATTGAGAAAGGGGTAGTTACCGACTGGTTCCTGTTTGCCCCCCACTGCCTGCGTATTGCCCCGCCACTAAACATCAGCGACCAACAGGTTGAAGAGGCGTGTGAAAAAATCCACCAGGTGCTGGATGAATGATTTAGCGATTTTTAAAGTCGGATGTTGATTTTCAACTACAAATAGTTTACTTTTAAACCACAAAACAGCAATTATGCAAGTGGAGTTACAGGAAAGGCTTAAAAACAACCCCCTGCAAAATATGCCGGTGCTGGGATTTTTTGAAAATTACGCACTCGAAAAATCATTTACATATAATCAATCATTTATCCTCATCGGCACCAGCGATTACAAGTGGGCCTACATGGCCGTCAATAACAAAAAAGACTTTGAAGTTCTGCTGGAGAAATTCAATTTTGAAACCCTCTATTTTGCCAATGTGGAAGAGTGGATGCTCACACAACTTACAGCCATGCATCGTATTGAATGGAAGCTCACCACCGACCGCTATTACCTTCCCGATGATGTGGAAGCAGAAGCAACAGAGAAAGATTGCAGGCCACTCAATGGATCGCACACCAGCTATATTTACCAGCACTCTCCTTACAAAGACTTCACCTCAGAGTCGTATCTAAAGGAGCGATTGCAAAAGGATATTTCTGCAGGGGTATGGATCAATGATGAGTTGGTGGGTTGGGGTCTCACCCATGATGACAGTTCGCTGGGTTTCTTAAATGTATTGCCCGAATACCGGGGCCAGGGAGTGGGAGAAGCAGTGTTTCGCTGCCTGATTACTACCCGAAGGGCTGAAAAAAAACCGGTATTTGTGAATGTGGAACCCCACAACCGACAATCCATCAACTTGCTGGAGAAAGTTGGCCTGATATACGACCGCACCGTTAGCTGGGTGAAGCTGGTTTAATAAATCACACTAGCACCAGCATCAGTTTTACGCTTTATCAGGAATGTCTGTGTCTACACCCTCCAGTTCATCCATCACATAGTTGGGCCCTTTGGGCATGTTGGTTTTGTGCGCCGCTTTGGCAATCATGTGCGAAGCAATGGGCGCAGTCAGAATCACAAAAACCACCACCATCAAAGCTTCAATCCATACAATCCATTGTACATAAAGCAGTGAAACAGCAACAAGCATCAGAATAGCTCCAAGGGATGCCGCCTTAGTGATGGCATGCATGCGCATGTAAACATCCGAAAGTTTCACCACACCTATAGCTGCCACAAGCATAAACAACGAACCTGCTATAAGAAAAAATGCTGCAATCCAATCTATCATTTTTTTATCCTCCTGATTAAATATTTGGCAAAAGCGATATTACCCATAAACACCAACAGTGCAATAGCCACAGCCACATTGAGAAATACCGTCTGACCGGTGGCTATGATATAAACAACAATCAGACCGATGGACAAGGACGCCACCAAATCCATCACCACAATCCTGTCGGGTAGGGTTGGTCCGGTTAACAATCTGTACAGCCCCATAAACAACCCGATGGTCAGGTTGAAAAAGCTGAAATAAATAGCAAAGGTCAATACAGGCGATGTTTGTAATTCCATGATTTTGGGTTTTCTTATTCTATTTTCTTTAAAGAATCACAATGTGCACCACTCACTATTTTATCATCATGGTGCCGTTGATTGGGGTAAGCCCCGCTTTTATCCTTAGCACTACCCCAAACTATCAGAGGAGCAGGTTTTCCTTTTATTCAACTTATTCAAAAATCTGATGAATTTTTTTCTCCAGCTCATTTTTGATTTTATCGACAAACTCCTGCTTATCGTGCAAATACATTGCATGGATGTAGATTTTTGTTTTTTCAGGGTTCATATCCATGCTCAGACTTCCTGGTGTCATGGATATGAGGTTAGCAAACGCAATGATGGCAGTATCATTTTTTAGATCAACCGGCACCTCAACAATACCTGGCTTCATAAGATCTTTAGGAGTTATAATATCATAGGCAATAAACAGGCTTGACAATACCAGCTCCTTCAGGTAGTAAAAAATAAAAAATATAAATCTGAAGATTCTTACAATGATGTCTAAAAGTTTTTTCATCTCTCAATAATTTCAATACCTTTTTACTTGGGTTGCTTCGGCGAAAAAATGGATTTTAAATCGTGTTTTTATTTTCCCAGCACTGCACTGATATACATTTGCGGATTCACAATTTGCTCACCAGCTTGCATACTCAACTCCATAACGGGTCCGACAAATATTCCCAGCAAAATTACAGCCAGTGCCAACAATGAAGTAGCCATTATGGTTGCAGGATGTACTTTTCCTCTACTCTTCACATCCTCAGGTTCCTTTTTCCAGTAGGCTTCATTCCAGATTTTCACCATTGAAAACAGGGTAAACAAACCCGTGAGGATAGCCACTGCCGTGATAAAGTACTGCTGTGCCTCAAACCCTCCCTTTATCAGGAAAAACTTACCAAAGAATCCGGGAAGTGGAGGAATCCCCGCAAGAGACATGGCAGGAATAAAAAACAACAGAGCCAGTAATGGCTTGGCTTTGTAGAGCCCTCCCAAATATTTCAGATCATAACTCCCTGATCGTTGGTAAACCAGCCCCCCTGCCAGAAAAGTGTTCGTTTTGGAGAGCATATTGTGTATGGTAAAATAGATAGCTCCCGCAATACCCGAAACGGTAAAAATCCCAAGCCCCATAATCATATACCCCACCTGGCTGATAATATGAAAAGATAGAATTTTTCGGATATCGAACTGTGATGCAGCCATCAACACACCAATAAACATGGTCAGGCCAGCCAGGGTGAGAATAAAGAGGGTCCAGAACATTTGATCATACACCACAAACAGACTATAAAACCGAAACATGGTATAAACCCCCACCTTGGTGAGTGTTCCTGCAAACAAAGCTGTGATGGCCACCGGGGGTGTATGATAAGAAGCGGGCAGCCAGAAAAAGAACGGCACCAGTGCTGATTTTACACTAAAAGCAATGAAAAACAGCATCAGGGCACTGTTGACATAAGTATGCTCATCCCAGCTACGCATCTTATCAGCCAAATCGGCCATGTTAAGCGTACCGGCTTGTCCGTAAAGAATACCTATGGCACTGACAAAAAAGATAGAGGCCACAAAATTGATGGTAAC
>SL_3KL_010_SEDDRAFT_10001174_pt1 | contig 23490 bp, 14 predicted proteins | sample SodLakKL_010_SED_2_FD_10381 | JGI IMG/M metagenome (IMG submission 10381) | reverse complement strand
GACATCCGACCCCTCATCCGCGACCAGCTCCACCTCCTCCACGATGAACTGGAGGCCGCCCTGGACCAGGCTCCGGACCGGAACACCGCCATCCACATCCGCGACGCGCTGGTCCGCATCCAGGAGGCGCTCTAAAAGGCTGTCGAAGAACAGGAGCGGCCGCCGCGTCGGGGTCTTGCGGCTCTGGGCGAGGCGGAGCCTTGAAGCCAGCGGCCTGGCTCTCCCAACGGCGGTCGCTCCTGTTCTTCAACAGCCTTCTGATCGGTCAGAGATTCGACGAAGGATCGGGGAGCCCCGTTCCCTCGACCTGGTGGAGAAGCTGGTCGAAGGTCCTTACATGCTCACTGAACTCGGCCACCACCTCCACGATCCGGGTGAAAGCCTCGACCTGGTCCTCCTCCACCCGGTGAAAGTAGAGTTCGAAGTACCTACCCTCCTCGACGGCCCGCCCCAGCGTTTCTCGGAGCCAGTCCAGCTCTTCTTCCGACTCCAGTCCGTACCAGTCCACATCCAGGCCAGCCAGATCCATCCGGTCCTCCGGAATCCACTCGGTCTCCGTCTCCACGGCGCCCTTCCACAGACCTCGGCCCCGGGCCAGGACGTAATGCTCCGCCACGGCATCCTGAACGGACTCGTTCCACTCGTGGTAGGGAACGACGAAGACCCCGCTCCCCCGGAATCCCTGGGCTTCGATCCAGCTTCGGCTCTCCGAGAGCTCCCGGTGGACCTCCGCCATGGAGATCGTGTCGAGACGGGCGTGTGATACACTATGACTGGCCACAGCCCACCCTGCGTCGTGGAGGTCAGTGACTTGATCCAGATCCAGGAAATCCGGCCATGATTCCTCCACCGCCTGGGTCACCACGGCCACATTCGCCTTGATGCCCAGCCCCTCCAGGATGGGAAAGGCTCGCTCGTGGACCGACTGGAAGCCGTCATCGAAGGTCACCGTGATGACGCCCTCATGGACCACCTTGAGAGGGATGGACGCCTCCCCGGCCGAAGACGTGAGGAGGAGGGCCGTCACCCCCTCCTCGCCAGCGGACACCAGGCCATCCCCGGCCACTGAGGCCACCGCCGGGTCCTCCACTGTCCAGCTCAGATCCGAAGGGGACGTGGTCTGGTTTCCGTACCGGTCATGGAAGACCACGGGAGCCCGACCCTGGGCCCGCCGTGCCCGGAGGTGGAGGGTGTCAGGAATGGATGCCAGCGCTTCAGGGGCACCGGGGTGAAGCATGGCTTCCAACCGTTTCTCTTCAGCCCCCTGGACCCGGATCCGCAGCGCGCCGGGCCCAGCCACGGTGCCGACCGCCCAGGTGCCCTCCGTCCTGCCCTCCTCGTCCGTGATTGAAGATCCGGGCTCCACCGTCCCTTCACCCTCCGTCACCGCCCACTCCACCGCCGCGCCAGCCAGGGGCTCACCGTCGGACCGGACAACCACCTGGACGGAGAGCTCGCCGCCCACCTCCACATCCAGCGATCCCAGGGGCTCGACCTGGAGGGTCACCTCCGGGTCGGGATCGGGTTCGGGCTCGGTTGGCGAGTCGCTGCACGCGGCCACCAGGAGGGTGAGGAGCAGAGTTGCGAGTGCCCAGGATCGAGGCGGGCTTACGTGACGTGCTGGCATGAAGGTCGAGTCGAGGAGGGAGGAGAGTCGAACGCACGTGTCCCGAGCCGGAGCCACCATTGCGCAGAGGGCTGGAACGGGCTCCAATGGGGGCGATGCCGGATCGTGACCAGGAAAACGCAGAGAATGTGCCACCCTGTGGGGCTTATCAAGACTGCTCTACCCCTTCCCATTCCATCCGATCCCCACACCTTTCCAACGATGAAGAACCGCTTTTCAGTGCGTCAAAACGCCACAGGTGTTGCAGGACACCTGCTTGCCCTGTTGCAGAATCGGGGTGACTATCACCATCGACTCAAACCGGGCGGTTCACTATGTGGCACAACGCCTACAGAGACCGGGGCAAGCCTCCATGTCGGGCACGGGCCTTGCCACTCGCTGTCTCATCGACACGACGACAGAATGTCTGGACCAGGACGTCTTGAGGTGGGAGGGACCTCCGCCATCCGTCGCTGACCGCGATCCAGGAGATACGCTATGCCGGTGAAGAAGCAAGCAGAAATGGGAACCCCGTCCGAACCCTCGGGGAATGGATCCCACCCCACCGACGGGGGGGCCCCCTCGACGACACCCTGGGGCATCGCTCCCTTCGATGACCGCCTGGGAGGCCTGCGNGGAGGNGGGACCTACATCCTGGCCGGTCTTCCCGGCAGTGGTCGCCTCATCGCCCTCCTCCAGTTCCTCTCNGCCGGGTTGGNTCANGGACGGGTNGGTCTGGTGACAGCGGCCTCCCGTCGACGGNTTTTCGAGGAATCGGCCTACTGGGGCCTGGGCCTGGAAGAAGCGTGGAACGAGGGGAACCTGGCACTCCTCACCTACAAAGGTGATTTCCAGCGCCGGCTTCTCTCTGCGGCGGACCCATCCGAGATGCTGGACGAGATGGCCCAGCTCCTGGGTCCGGACATCCAGCGCATGGCCTTCTACCCGGCAACCCCCCTGTGGGAGACCCGAGCCGGGACGGCCCTCTCCAGCATGGTGGCCAGGTGGCTGGAGAACCTTCCAGCCACAACGTTGGCCGCAGTGGGTGGGGATCTGGAAAGCCCCTCTACCCCGGCCACGGACTGGATGCTGGACGCTGCCACCGGTGTATTCCTTCTATCTCGGGACGCTCAGGACCAACCCCACCTCCGGGTCCGTCGGATGAGCCCTCCCGTGGAGGATCCAGGGGCCATCACGCTGGACCTGGTCCCTGGGAAGGGCTTCGCAGCTCCGGCAGGCGACCCAACCCGACGGCGCACCGACAGCGGGGCTCGGGATTCTGGAAGGGTCCTGCTTCTCCAGATGTCCCCCGAAGTGCCTGCTGAAATCACTGGATGGCTCGAACGCTGGTACAAGCCAACCATCCTGACCAGTTCCCGCCACGTCCTGGAGGAACTGGGACAGGAGCGGGCTGGACTGGTCCTCATCTATACGACGCGGGAACAGGTGGATGACGCCATCCACACGGTTCGAGCCGTCCGTAGGCAATCGGGAACGCCTGTCATCATCGCGACCGGTGACCGGGTCCGGGCCGACGATCGGATCCGGGCCGTGGAGGCTGGGGCCAGCGATTTCCTGAGTGAACCCCTGAGTGTGGGCGAGCTGGCCTCCCGAGCCGAGCGTGCCATCATTGCCGGAGCTCCACCCCGGACCGGGGATGGAGATGGCTCTGAGATCAGGTCCTCCCTGGCTGGTGGTGTTGTGGACAATCTGCCCCGGCAGGCTCTGGAGCGACTGGCGCACCCTCGCCACTCCCTCTTCACCCTCCTTCAGATCTCCACTTCCCAGCCGTCGGATCGGCAGGCCATCCTGGCCGCCGTGGCCCAGGAAATTCGGGATGAGGACGGGGATCTGGCCGGCGAGATCCCGGACGGAATCGGTGTGATTCTCCAAGGAACCCGGGCGGAGGGCGCAAGGCCCTTCCTTGCACGAGTCCAGGATCGCCTTGGCGACGGAGTCCCGGCCCTGGAGGCGCGCGCCCTGAGCGGAATGGTGGATGCCGATGAGATCCGTTCCCTGGTCCCAGCGGAGCAACCGTGACGAGTCCGACCGCCTCGGACCCCGAGGGAGGAGAGGACTATCGCCGCCGACCCTCGGGCGGACCACCGGCCCGGTCGAAACGGCGCCGTGTGCCCTATTGGTTGAGCTTCCTCGTCATCGTCCTCCTCCTGGCAGGGGTGACTGGAGCCTTCGTCCTCTGGGTCCTTCCCAGCCGCTTCGTCTTCACCTCGGGGCTCCCGTCATCCGGGGTGTCCTTCCCGGTGGCCGGAACCCTCTTCAGTACCGAGGACCTGGTCCTGGTGGATCCACGCCCTGCGCCCGATCCCCCGGTGGAGGCCCCGGAAGAGGGTTCTGCGGAAGCGCCCCTCCCCGAACCGGGACCTGCCGAGCGGCTCTGGAGTCAGGTAGGCCCCCTCATGGAGGCCGGTGAGGAAGAAGCCGCCGTATCCATCTTCGCCGCCTACCTGGAAGACCACCCCGACGATCTGGATGCCTGGGTGGAGTATGGGGTTGCACTGGCTCGAAGCGGCCAACCCCGCGAGGCTGAGGAAGCCTTCCAGAGGGTCGTCCGGGAACGGGATGACCGGCGTGCCTTGCTCGAGTGGGCCGTCCTGCTTCGAGATCGGGAAGCATGGGAACCGGCCGCCGAAATCTACATGGCCCTCCTGGAAGACACCCCTGAGGATCTACCAACTCGAGTCGAACTAGCCCGAACCCTGGCTGCCGACCAACGGTTGGAGATGGCCCGGGACGAATATCACACACTCCTGGCTCAGCGACCTGAGCGGCACGACCTTCGGCTCGAGCTTGCCCAGGTTCTCTGGACTGCCGATGAACCGGAAGCGGCGATCCAGGTGGCCGACCAGATCCCTCCCGACACGCCAGAACATCCGGCGGCCCGGGCATTCACGGAGCAGGTTGAACTGGCGTTGGCCCCACCGGCCGAGCCGGAAGAGGTGGAGACGGATCCACTGGTATTGGCTCAGGTGGCCATCGAAGAGGAGGACGAGGAAGCGGTCCGAGCCTTCTACCTGGCGGACCGGGAAGCTGAGGAGCTCTCTCCGGAACGGGCCCTCCAATGGGCTGACCTCTTCCAATACCGTCTGGACGACCCGGGGACCACCATCCAACTCCTGGAGGAGCGGGCCACCATCCAGGAGCCCACCGCCGAGCTGCGCCTCAGACTGGCCAGACTCTACGTCTGGACTGGAGCCGAGACCCGGGCCCGACGAGAGATCGACCGACTCCTGGCCGTGGACGAGGATCATCCCGAGGCCTGGGCCCTCCTGGGGGACCTCCAACGTTGGGACGGACTTCGCCCGGCAGCCGCCGACGCCTACGCTCGAGCCCTCTCCCTGGATCCAGAGGAATCCCAGGCCCTGGAAGGCCGGGAATCCCTTACTGAGGAAACCCGGCGCTACGTTACCAGCACCGAGGACCCTGGGGTGGGAATCACCACCTCCGGGTTCCGGGACTCGGAAGGCTTTCGGGTCCTGGACCTTGCCGCACGGGGAGCCATCCTCCAGCGAGGGGCCCTGGGGGCCTCGGCCCGCACCGGTTACCGGAGCCTTCGGGGGGAGCGTCCCGATCTTTCCATCGGGAGAGACGAAGGTGGATTCGCCGAGCTCGACCTCTTCCGCTGGTGGCGGGAAGGAACGGTCCGGGCAGGCCTCACCCTGGGAGTGGAACACCTCCAGGACGGGGGCACGGAGCCCCTCTTCGGCGCTCAGTTCCAGGCCGAGCAGCTCGGTCACTGGAGCGTGGAAGGGATGTATGACCGAAACCGGGGCTACGCCGTCCTCTCTTCCATCCAGAGCCTGGACCAGCAGATCCTGGCCGACCGGGTGGCCATCGCCATCGCAGGTCGGCCCGCCCGCTCCTGGAGCGTGTCTGCCAACGCCGAGGTGGCGACCCTCTCCGGCTCCGTGGACCGAAATTGGCGGATGGGCGCCGGGGCCTCCGGGTATCGGGATCTGACGCCCACCATCCGGGTGGGCCTGACCTCCCGTGTCCTCACCTTCGCCGAACCGGCCCCTGTGGAGCTGGAGCAGCGGAGCTACTGGGACCCGGAGCTCTTCTGGAGCAGCGGCATCCCGGTGGAGTTCCGGACCGCCCGCCACCAGGGCTGGAACGTCTACGCCCGAGTCACGCCCGGAGCCGGGTTGGTACGAGAGCGGGATGATACTGACGCCTACTGGTCAGCCCAGCTCGAAGGTGAAGGCGGTATCAGATACTTCGGTGAGAACGCCTCGTTCAACATGAATCTCTTCTCGATGCACGGACGGGAGGGCGACTACAATGCCTCCGGTCTGAGCCTCGGGATGACCCTCAGGCGGTAACTGATGCGAGAGCGCGCAATCGGACTGTCCATCTTCGTCATCGTCATCTTCGTGGCGTTGACTGGAGCATTCGTTTTCTGGGCGATCCATTCACCGGCCCAGGTCCAGAACTTCCTGATCCGGATGGTGGTGGTGACCCTCGTCATCTTCCTCACCATCGTCTTTATCCGGTACTTCGCCCTCCTCTGGTTCGGCTACCTGCAGCACTCCGAATCAGGGTTCTCGGAGGGTGAGGAAGCGACCGAGCTCCCTCCTGTCTCCATCATCGTCCCGGCCTTCAATGAAGAGGATGTCATCGAGCGAGCCATCGAGAGCCTCCTGGGGATGGACTACCCCACCTTCGAGGTGATCGTCCTGGATGACGGCTCCACCGACCGTACACTGGAGCTGGCCCGCCGCTGGGAGGGTGTAGGAGACGAGGTGGAGATCCGGGTCCTGACGCAGCGAAATGGTGGGAAGGCCCGGGCCCTCAACGCAGGAATCCGACAAGCTCGCTATCCCTTCGTCCTGTGCATGGACGCCGATTCCTGGATGGAGCCCCAGACCCTCCGGGCCGCCATGCGCCACTTCAGCGATCCCAACGTGGGTGCCGTAGCCGGGAATGTGAAGGTGGAAAACCGGGATGGCATCCTGACTCGGCTCCAGGCCCTTGAATACGTGGAGGGGCTGAACATGCCCCGACGAGCCCAGGGGTTCATCGGTGCAGTGAACATCGTGCCCGGACCGGTAGGGATCTTCCGAAAGGAAGCGTTGGAGGAAGTGGGTGGCTACGACACCGACACCTTCGCCGAAGATGCCGACCTGACCCTGAAGCTGGTCACCACTGGGTGGAAGATCCTCTACGAGGACCAGGCCATCACCTGGACGGCCGCTCCCAGCGGGATGCTGGACCTGATTCAGCAGCGCTATCGATGGACCCGGGGACTCCTGCAGGCAGTGGGCAAACGGAAGAAGGTCCTGATTCAACCCGTTCCCGACTTTCCTTTGTGGCTCTCAGTCCTGGAAACGGCTTTCGAAGCCATCCTGTGGCCTGCCATGAATGTCTTCGCCCACCTCTTCTTCGCCATCGTCGCCCTCCTCTTCGGAATGGGCGAGCTCCTGCTCTACTGGTGGGTCCTCCTGACCCTCCTGGATCTGGTCATCGCGCTGGTGACCGTGTCCATGGAGGAGGAGGACCTGGGACTTGTCCCCTACGCCCTCATCTATCGCTTCTTCTTCATCCTCTTCCTGGACGTGGTGAAGACGTTTGCCGCCCTGGAGGAATTCCTGAAAAAAAAAAATACCAGCCGGCCGACTCCGGTGGGTGACCGAACGGACTCCCCGGGGCCTCAATCGACTCGACTCTGAACGGAACGAACCATGAGCATCATCGACATCCTGGTCACCATCATCATCGTGACGATCCTGGTGACCATCGTCCTGGCTGTGATCACCTACATCGCCTATAAACTGCGACTGGCACGGCGTCCCTCCCCGGCAGACCAGCCGGAGGAGCCCAGGTACTTCGACCTCCATCGTCCTCCTGCCGATGCGGGCTCGCCTCGCACCGGCACCGTAGACGCGTGAAGCCGAGGAACTGAATGTCTCCCCCTCCCGATCCCACACCCCGGGCACGAAACCCCTGGGGCTGGCTCGCTGGTGTTCTCATCCTGGGTCTTCTGGCAGGTGGCGTCGTGGCCATGGCTATGGTCCTCTGGGACCGCATCGACATGCAAGCCATCACCCGGAGCCCGGTCTCAGCCACCGGCCCCGCCCCCATCGCGACCCCGCCAGCACCGGCATCCCGCCCCCAGGTGGCGTTTCCGGCCTATGTCTTCCACTCCGAGGCCAGCCGGGGGTATTTCCCGGAAGAGGACTTCTACGAGGAACGGAAGAGTGAGTGGCGGGCCGTGGCCGAGGGGATGGGGGCCACCGTCTCCTTGGTGGAGGGGGTGGACGATCTCCGGGAAATCGAAGGAGAGGGCGTGGTGGTGGCCGCTGCAGCCATCTGCCTGACCGATGGCGAAGTCGAAGCCCTGACCCGGCATCTGCTGGCCGGAGGGGGACTCATCATAAACTGGGCCTTCGGGGCCCGAGACGGCGACTGCGAATGGCAGGGATGGGACCGGCTCCTTGAGGTGACAGGCGCCCGGGAGGTCCGGGAGCTGGAGGAACGTCCGGGGCTTTACCTGACCATCCCTGACAGTTCTCCCCTCTCACAGGGCATCGAGCCGGCGGCACGGGTGGAACTCCGCTGGGATGCTCCTGTGGCGCTCGCTACGGAGGGCCCCCGGGTCTACTGGTCCGACTGGGCCATGAACCCGGCTCCTGCCGAAGGAACCTCGGCCACCGACGGCGCTGCTCACCTCCGAGAGGTGGACGGAGGAGGGCGATTGGTTTGGTTCGGTTTTCATGGGGTGGAAGGACGGGATCTTCCGGATGAGGACCGGATCGAGACCCTCTTCCGGAATGCCCTGGGCTGGACAGCCCAGCTCCCGTCCGCAGAGATCCGTGCCTGGCCACATGGCCACGGGTCCGCCGTTACCATCACCCAGCAAGCCGGGTGGGAGTTCTCCAATGTGGCAAACCTGGCCGAGGCAGTAGCGGATCTGGACCTCCCAGCCACCTTCTTCGTCGCGTCCCGCATGGCCCTGGATTACCCGGAGCTGGGCCATGTCCTGGCCGAAGCGGGAGAGGTGGCCAGCAGGAGTGTGGACGACCAGCCTGTGGTCGGCCTCCCCCTGGACGAACAGCGCACCCGCCTGCGACAGAGTATCTCCCACATTCAGGGATGGGTCGGAGAGGCACCTTTGGGACTTCGGCCACCGGAGGAAGCCTACGACGCCACCATCCTGCAGGCCTGGAGGAGTGAAGGAGGACAGTACGTGGTGGGAGTGGGCAATGGTCGCACCGGAAGCCCCGAGCTCCATGACACCGAGGCCGGTCCCATCGTCGTCCTCCCTCGAGTCACCAAGGACGACTACAACATCCTGGTCCAGGATCGAGTCCTGGGGCAGGATGCCGTAGTCCGGGAATTCAATCAGGGACTGACGAAGATCCAGATCCTGGGGGGGCTGTCGATCTTGACCACCCACAGCCAGTTGGCTGGCCAGAGTCGCCACATGGGTGCCATCCGACGGGTCCTGGAGGGGATTCGGGCCGACGAAAATGCCTGGGTTGCAACGGCCGGAGAGGTGGCCGAGTGGACCCTGGCCCGGCGATCCGCTACCGTGGCCATCAACTCCTGGGATCCTGACCATCAGCTTGAGATCCAGGTTGAAGCTCCCGACGACAGGGGCCTCTCCGGAGCCTGGGTGGAGGTCGTCCTTCCTGACGATCCCCATGAGTGGGAAGCCGAAATCGACGGACAGCGGGTCGAGTTCGCCCCCACGGCCTGGGGGATCGCCGTCCCGGTGGGCCCGGTGCCTGCCGGCCAGTTCCAGACCCTTGCCGTGACCCGGGTCCAGGAACCAGAGTGATAGAGAGTCGGGCCGGCTGAGCCCGGGCCACATGCGCGGCCCTCCCGCCCACTCGAGTCTGCCGCAGCCTCCCCAGGGGTGCCTCACACGTTCCGGAGCCGGTGTGAACGAACCGTCCAGAAAAGAGCCAGGCCACTGGACATGGCATCTGGTGGGATGCNTTGCNGNCCTCCTCCTCTCGGTAGGCGCCTGCATCCCCGACAGCTCCCCGGTGGAACCGGCGGTTCCTGGGCCCCGAGCCCTCCCGGAAGGGCTCCCGGAGGAGGTCCGGGCCCTGTGGGTGGTGAGGACGTCGCTGGAGCATCCCGACTCCCTGGAAGCTGTGGTGGAGAGGGCCGATGCCGGTGGCTTCAACACCCTGCTCGTTGAAGTGCGGGGTCGGGGAGACGCCTGGTACAGGTCCGAACGAGAGCCTCCCCCCATTCAGTGGGACGAGGTACCGAAGGGTTACGATCCCCTGGGCATCCTGGTGAAGGAGGCTGGGGCCCGGGATATCCAGGTCCATGCCTGGATCGGGGTCCACCTGGTGGCCAGCGCCGATCTCCTCCCCTCAGACTCCCTCCACATCGTCAGGCGGCATCCCGATTGGCTCGCCGTCCCCCGGGATCTGGCGCCCAAGCTTCACGATATGGACCCTCACGACCCGGCCTACCTGGACGCCCTGGCCGAGTGGACGTTGGAGAATCTGGATCGGGTGGAAGGGCTCTACACCAGTCCGGCACACCCCCAGGTGCAGGCCCATGTGACCGGCGTGGTGGAGGATCTCCTGAGTCGATATCCCATCCATGGCATCCACCTGGACTACATCCGGTATCCAGCCCCGGACTTCGACTTCTCGAGAGCTTCCCTCGTCACCTTCGCCCAGTGGCTTGACTCCGATGCTCCTGGAAGGGCGGGGCTGGAACGGATAGGGGGCGCCGAAGCGCTGGAGCCGGAATCCCTCCCCGACGCCCTCCCGGAGCACTGGGATGAATTCCGTCGCAATCAGGTGACGAACCAGGCCCTGAAGATCGCCGAGACGGTCCGGGCCGGGTGGCCTCAAGCCCTGGTGTCGGCCGCCGTCTTCCCGGATCTGGACGACGCCCATCACACCCGGTTCCAGCCCTGGGGACAGTGGCTCGAGTGGGGAGTCGTGGATGTGGCCACACCCATGGCCTATACCAACGATCCCGGCACCTTCACTCAGCACCTGAACGGAGCTCTCGGGCTTGGAACATCGAGTCGCATCTGGATCGGGGTGGGACTCTTCGAGAACAGCTTCAGTGAAGCCGTCTCTCAGGCCCACCTCGCTCGCTCCAACGGTTTCGGGGGCGTGGCCCTCTTCTCCTACGACTGGGCCATCGGCCCGGAGGGGTCGGCAGCGGCGGGCACGGGCCCGGGAGGATACCTTCTCCGGTGGGGACAGGAGGGATGGATCCACTGACGGACCGGGGACACCCCGACTCACCCGTCGCCAGCCACCTCCTCAACCGCCGTCCGTCCATCCGACCTCGGATCGCCATGAAGCCCCTGGACCGTAGACAGCCCCGCCCTGCCATCGTCCTCTTCCTCTCCCTTCTTGCCGTGACGATGCCACACCCTCTTGAGGCTCAGGAGTCCCTCGACCTGCCCGCCGGGGCGGGTGCAGCATGGGACGACGTCGCTGACTTCTTTCACGATACCGCCCAGGAGAAGGGGGTGGTGGGCGGTGCTCTCTGGCTGGTGCGGGACGGCCAGCCCCTGGCCCGCGAGTTCCATGGGACGGCGGACCTGGACGAGGATCGGTCTGTGGATGAGGAGACCATCTTCCACTGGGCATCCAACACGAAGACCCTGACCGGGATCGCCGTCCTCCAGCTCAGGGATCGCGGGCTACTGTCTCTGGACGATCCAGCCGTCCACTGGATCCCGGAGCTGAGGCGGGTCCACTCCCCACATGGATCGGTAGAGAGTATCACGATCCGACACCTCCTGAGTCACAGTGCCGGCTTCCGGGCCTCCACCTGGCCATGGGGGGGTCAGGAGTCCTGGCACCCCTTCGAGCCCACTCGATGGTCGGAGCTGGCTGCCATGATGCCCTGGACCGAGGTGGAGTTCGAACCCGGCTCCCGCTTCGGGTATTCCAACCCTGCACTCGTCTTCCTGGCCCGGATCGTGGAGGAGAGCTCGGGGGAGCCGTGGGAGGCCTACGTGGAGAAGTGGATTCTCCGGCCCCTGGAGATGCGGAGGAGCTACTTCCGCCACACGCCACCCTACCTGACCGGGTACCGGTCCAACGCCTACCGGCTTGAGGGAGGAGAGCCGGTTACCCGAGGAACTGACTTCGACCCCGGAATCACGGTCTCCAACAGTGGTCTCAACGCACCCATCCCTGATCTGGTCCAGTACCTGGCCTTCCTCTCAGGAAGCTCGGACGCTCCGGTCCTGGACCGCTCCTCCCTGGAGGAGATGTGGGTTCCCCACCATCCGGTGGGGGAAGGTGCGGCGTGGGGCTCACCCCACGAGGAGATGGGGTTGACCTTCTTCTTGACCGAGCACCCTGAAGGTCGACTGGTCGGTCACGCCGGGCGACAATGGAACCACCTCTCCTTCTTCTACCTGGATCCGGATACGGGTGTGGGAGCGATCGGAGTGGTGAATACGGATGGGGCCCCCGGGCCGGATCGGATCCTGGATGCCCGAGCTTTCATGGACCAGATACGAGCCCGGCTGGTGGCGGAGGTCTTCCCTCTCTTCCACTGAACCCCTGTCCGAATCCTCCCCACACGGCAGGGAGGACGTTCTCCACGGCAGGCCGTCAGCCCTCCTCTCGGGCCGCCGCCAGGGAAATGTCGATCTCCTCCTCGGAGATGGTGGGCTCGCCGGGAGCCACGTTGTCCAGCCGGCCTTCCTTCATCCAGTCCTCCAGACGGTTCACCTCGTCGAAGAGATGATCGAAGGAGTCCACCACGAAGAGAAGGGGCTGATACCGGTCGATCCGGAATCCCTGGTTCACAATCCACTCCAACTGAAATGGATATCGCTGAACAGCCTCACTCTCCACCGAGTGCTGGATTTCCCCGTAGGAGCTCAGGAGTCCTGAGCCGTAGACCCGGAGTCCGTCTCCCCCTCCGTCGGACCCGTCCCGCATGAGCCCGAACTCGATGGTGAACCAGAAGAATCGAGCCATGGCCCGCATGTTGCTCGCCACCCGTTCCCGCAACTCGGTGGTGTCATCCTGGTCCACAAGTCGTTCCACCGCTCCGGCGGCCACCTGTCCGAATCGAACCAGGGTCTCCGCGAACGCCGGATCGGTGTGCATGGGCACGTGGCCGGCGATGTCATGAAAGATATCCGGCTCAGGCAGATAATCTGGAGTCGCTACATCCCGGATGGTGATCGTCGTGGGAAATTCACGCCGCCCCAGGCAATCGAAGAAGAGGTAGGCAGGCACGTATCCACTCACAGGCTTGGCCTTGAATCCGGTGAGGGGAGCCAGGAACCCGTTCACCTCCTCCAGGCGGGGAACTCTCTCCCCATTCAGCCCCAGGGAATCGAGACCCTCCAGGAAGCGGTGATTTGCATACCTCTCCCAACGATCCAACATCCGGGCATAGAGGTTCCGCCAGCTTTGATGGTTTTCCTCCGAGTACTTCTCATAGGGCTGGGTAATGAACAGGTCACCCCGGCTCCGGGCGCCCTCGATGAAGGGAGCCTTGGTGGTGGTGAGTCCCGGCACCTGCTCAACGCCTGTTCCCATGGAATTCCGTCTCCTGCCTGTGGTGGATTTCTTCGTCCATCTCGAGCACCGATCTCGAGGATGGAGTACTCGCGTTTCCTCGACAAAGCTACGCCCCGACCGCCGAACCCCGACCATGAGGTCCGGGCAGCCCCTGAGCAAACTTCTTTTTTGGCGGTTGAGGCCTACGAAACCCCGACGGCATCTGGAAGGTCCCAGGATCGGTTCATGCCCCCCACCAGGCGTTCCCATCTCCTCGCTGGTTTGCCCAGGAGATTGCAGGTCCCGTATTCTGGACCGTCAGTAGACCATCCGGGAGCTTCAAGCCTGCACCTCACCATCCCAGCCGGCCCAAGGCTCCCCCATCGACATCCGGTTCCAGAGAGGCACGTCAGATGAGCGTACGTCACCAGGACTCCCACCTCCCCCCGTCCAGCAGGACAACCTCACCTCCGAAGGCCCCTGAGCCCTGCAGACGACCTCAAGGAATCTTCTGGGTCCTGGCTCTCCTCCTGGCCTCGGGGTTCTTTCTGGCCGCTCCCCTTGCCAGCCAGGAGATCCAGTCTCCAGAAAATTTCTTCGGGCACGCCATGGGGGCCGACCGGGAGCTGGCCCATTGGGATGAACTCCTGGCCTACTACCGGCACCTGGATGAAGCCAGCGACCGCCTTCAGGTGAAGGAGCTGGGGCCCAGCACCCTGGGCAATCCCTTCATCGCCCTCTTCATCTCTTCTCCTGAGAACCTGACCCGGCTGGATGAAATCCAGGAGCTGAACCGGGTCCTGGCCGATCCCCGGGGTCGGTCGGAGGCGGAGGTCGACCGGGCTGTTCGGGACGGCGTGGCCATCGTGACCCAGACCTTCGGACTCCACTCGTCCGAGGTGGCGGCCACCCAGACGGCCGCCGAGTTAGCCTGGGACATGGTGACCCGGGAAGATGACGAGATGGAGGAAATCCTGGACAACACCCTCTCCATCCTCTTCCCCTCCCTGAACCCGGACGGGACGGGGCTCATCACCGACTGGTACCGGGAGACCGTCGGGACCGAACACGAAGGCTCCGGTATGCCCTGGCTGTACCACCCGTACATCGGGCACAACAACAACCGGGACGCCTTCATGCAGAACACCATTGAGTCCATCTACGCCGGACGGCTCATCTTCCGGGACTGGCTTCCCCAGGCCTTCATTGATCATCACGAGATGGGAGGCTCAAGCGCCCGTTTCTACATCCCACCCTACGCTGAGCCCATTCGCCCCGACGGAGATCCGCTGGTCTGGTGGGAAATGCAGTGGTACGGGGGACACATCGGGACCCGAGCCGACCAGGAAGGGATCGAAGGGGTGACCAACTTCTCCATGTTCTCAGGATGGGGGCACTTCGGTTTCCACTGGATCACCCCGTTCCACAACATCGCCGGAATGCTCACCGAGTCGGCCCGGACCGGACGCCTGGCCACCCCGGTGTACATTGAACAGGACCAGCTCCAGGGGAATCGTCGAGCACTGGAAGAGTATGAACCCCAGGTCAACTTCCCCAATCCGTGGTCCGGAGGATGGTGGCGTCTCAGCGACATCGTCCGACAACAGAAGCTCTCGGCCATTGCAGCCCTGGAGGTAGCCGCCCGGAACCGGGAACAGGTTCTTCGGAATGCCTACATCAAGGCCACCCGCCAGACCGAACGAGGTCAGCAAGCAGAGCCCGTCAGCTACGGGCCGGACGGCCCAGTGGCCGGCTTCGTGATCCCGGCAGATCAGCACGACCCGTTGACGGCCCGGAAGATGATCCACCGTCTCCTCCTCCAGGGAATCGAGGTCCAGGAAGCCACTGGATCATTCGAGCACGAAGGGAAGGTCTACGACGCAGGAAGCTGGTATGTCACCATGGCCCAACCCAAGCGGGGCGTCATCCGTTGGCTCCTGGCCTCCAACATCTATCCCGACAATCGCTTCACCCGGGACCGGGATGGGAACCCCATCAGCCCCTACGACCTCTCCACCCACACCATGGCCGAGTTCATGGGCGTTCGGGTGGATCGGGCCCGCACCCATCTGGACGCCCCTCTCACCCGTGTGGACTGGGAGTTGGAGGACCGACGGGGGATGCCGGTGGAGCCGGGGCAGGTCAGCCAAGGGAGCCACGGATACGTGGTGGACGGCCGATTGAACCATGCCTTCCGGGCCGTGAACCACCTCTTCGATGAAGGCGTGACCGTTCGGCGAGTCGATGATCCCGGCAACTCGGATCTTCGCGTCGGCGACTTCCTGATTCACGATGCCCCCACCGAGCTCCTGGAGGAAGCAGCCCGGGCCACAGGGGTGGACTTCCAGGCCTTGGAGGTGGACCTGGACGGCACACCCGATGCCAGAGCGCGGGAGCTCACGCGTCAGCGGGTAGGGATGTACCACCGGTACTACGGTGGGAACATGGACGAAGGGTGGACCCGGATGATGCTCGAAGACTTCGGTTTTCCCTACGACAGCATTCTGGACCCGGGAATGACCGAGTCCAGCCTCCAGGCCAATTACGATGTGGTAATCCTCCCCAATGACGGCCTCCAGACCATGCTGGGCCGGGAAGAGTCCCCCTACGGCCTGGGACAGAACATCCCTCCGGAGTACCGGAGTGGATTCGGAGAGGAAGGGGCGGCGGCCCTGGACGCCTTCGTCCGAGGGGGCGGCACCCTGGTCACCTTCTCCGCTGCAGGTGACCTGCCCATGGAGAAGCTGAACGTCCCCGTGCGGAATGTGTTGGATGGCCTGTCGGCTACTGAGTTCTGGGCGCCCGGGCCCACCCTGCGGACCCGGGTGAACAACAGTCATCCCGTTGCCTACGGGATGCCGTCTGAAGCCATTGTCCTCCACGGCACCCAGGGAGGAGCCAGCCAGATCTACGAGGTCCCCATCCACGACCATAACGAGCGGGTAGAGCCGGTGGTCACCATCATCGACCGGGATGTGCTCCAGAGTGGATGGCTGGTGGGTGAGGAACACATCACCGGAAAGGCTGGGCTCCTGGTAGTGGAGCACGGGGAGGGCCGCATCATCATGGTTGGTTTCCGCCCCCAACATCGGGGCCAGACCCACGGCACTCTCAAATTCCTCTTCAACAGCCTGGTGAGCTGGCCCGATTGAACCGGGAGCCAGGCCCTGATTGGACCAGGCGCAGGAGGGGGGACGAAAACCGATGTCCCCGGGCTCGTAGTCCCGGGCGTTCCTCCGCGCGGTGCAGCTACAGCCCCTCAGATGAGGGGCTGTAGCTGTCTCAACGCCTCCCTCAGATGGCTCTGTGACTCCCGGTCCAGGGCCGAGCCTCGGGAAAGCGCCGACTCTATCTCCTCCGCCAGGAGTTGCAGCTGCTCCCGAACCAGTGGCACCACATCGGACTGGTGCACATGGAAGGACGTTCGAAGGCGACCATCATCGAAGCCCGGTGAATCCAGATCTGGACGGTAGTCTCCTGGAGGTGCCGGCACGGGAGCAGGGGCCTCCTCCAGAAGCGCTCCCATCCGGTACAGATACCCCCGCTGCAGATTCCGCCGGAAGGTGTCCACCGATGCCCCTGACGCCAGCTCGCTCCACACCGCCGTTCGCAGATCGTCGAGCATGTCGGCCGGCGCGTAGGCCTCTTCACCCAGCGATGCCTGCTGCTCGATCAACCGCTCGATCCGATCCACGCTCAGGAGCTGCTCAAGGGCATTCACCTGGTACCACCGGACCCGCTCCACAGCGCCTACATGCTCGAATCTCCGCAGTAGGTCCCAATCCAGGATCCACTCTGGCGTCTGGAACACGTGCTCAGCCAACCAGGCCATGGAACGCGCCTGATCCGGAGCTGGGATCGGAGTGTACACTGCCCCTTCCTGCCCTACCACCTTCAACTCCTCTTCCAGCCCTCCCACTGCGCTGGTGACACGGGTAATGAACCGGTTCCACTGAGCGAACACCTGCATGTAACGCTCCATGACTTCATTGTACGGCTCACCCTCCACCCCTACCCACTCAACCAGGTTGGGGACCACCCGTTTCAGATTCGCCATTCCCAGCTCGCTGGCCTCCACCCACTCGCGACCGATGGACTCGGTCTGCTGGTAGGGATCGAAGTCGTTTCCGTACCCGAAGCGGTAGAGAGGGTCATGGGCCCGCTCCCGGATCCAACCGTCCAGGATGGGGCGCTCTTCCGCCGCCGATTGAGCTTCGGGGATGGGACGATAGGCCCACTCAATGGCCCACTTGTCGTATTCCCCCACCGAACGATGGACCGGCATCTCCCCGTCTTCAGGCTGGGCTACGTAATTGAAGCGAGTCCGCCCCACCACCGAACCCGAATTCCCCCACTCCTGGGTGAATGAAGCAGAACGGAGAGAGTCCACCGGGAAGGCCGAGTTGGCCTTCTGGTTGTGGGGATACCCCAAAGCATGGGCCATCTCGTGGGAGACGACGTAGCGCAGATACCCCCCCATCTCCTCGGTGGGGACAGTAAGGCTCTGGACGGCAGGATTCCGAGGACCGGTCTGGGTCAGGGACCACCAGTGCACCCGCTTCATCAGCCCGTGATACATGTTCATGTGGGCCCGGATCGTCTCTCCTGACCTGGGATCTACCACGTCGGGTCCGGCATTGGCCGAGAGTTCCGGCGTTGCCACATAGCGGATCACCGAATATCGGGCATCCATCAAGTCGAAATCCGGGTCGTCCACGGGAGCCATCCGGGCCTGGATGGCATTCCGGAACCCGGCCCGCTCGAAGGCCGCGTTCCATTCCTCCACCCCTGCCTTGAAGTAGGGTCGCCACTCCTCCGGTGTGGCCGGGTCGATGTACCAGACGATGGGCTCCACCGGCTCCACCAGCTCACCCCGCTGGAAGGCCTCCATGTCGGAGGGCTCGAGCCGGAACCGCTGGATATACCGTTGGGTCCGGGCGGACTGGGCCGGATCACTGTAATCGATGGTTTCCACTGTGATCATCCCCACCCGTTCATCGTACAGGCGGGGCCGCATGGGCTCTTCAGGAAGGAGGACCATGCTGTGGTTCGCCACCAGGGAGAGGGCACCGGTCCGCTCCAGGGCAGGGGGATTGTCGGCCCGGTAGGTCAGGAGATTCCGGACCTCCACATTGATGGGAAAGCTCCGGATGAACCGGACGTGACTCCGGTCCGGGTCCACACCCCGGGTCTCCCACGCCTCTCGACGTTCCCGATCCAGGCCGAAATTGGGATTTCCCGTTGTGTAGAGATGGGAAGCTTCCACCACCGTGGATCCGTCCCCCTCCGTAGCCACGGGCAGAGATGCGATGACCGGCTCGAAACCCGCGTGATCCACAGCCTGGGCCACCGGGTGGTCGGGATCTGCGATCTGGCCGTGACTCACCGCCTGCAGGAGTACCCTGTTCCCCTCTCGAATCCAGCGAACCACCTGGGAATCGTAGTTCATGAACTGGGTCTCGTTCAGCCGGTCACCTCCCGGGAGCATTCGGGTCAGGCCGCCTGCCGGCATGGCCGACATTCTGCTCAGGAGGGCCATCTCCCGACCCATGATGGAATCCGGAATCTCGAACCAGTACCGGTCTCCATCCCTGTGCACGTTGAAGAGCCCCCGGTCCACCTCGGCCTCTGCGGGGATGACCTCCCCCCACGGTCGGGGGTCGGGCTCTGGGTCAGGGACTCCCTGGCCCCCCAGGGCGGAGGGCCCACTCATGAGCAGACTCAGGGTGATGAGGGACCACACGGACCAGCGGGAAGTGCGAACCAGGGTCATTTCCTCTCCAGGGCATTGCATTCACGGAGGCTCGTTGGGAGCCGATTCCAGTCAGCGTAGGAGTGGGGACTGGCCGCGGCAACCGTCGACCGGGGGACTCAGGGTTGCCTGCCTCTCGGCCAAGGTGCCAGAGGGCGTTTTCATCCAGTGCTTGACTCATCCCCCACCCGGCCACCTCCCTCCCCTTCTTGTGGTCCGAGGCCAGAGAGGATAACTGTGGGTGACGTGTCAGGAGGCCGTTGAAGAGATACAGGGCCTTCCAAGCTGACTTCCCCGTGAAAGGATCGGTTCCGTGGTCGCTCTTCTCTCCATCCGGCTGCGTCTCCCCTCAGGCACCTACGGCAGGCCCCTCTGCTCATGGCCCCTGACCGCAGCAATAGCCCTCCTGATTGCCTGGCCCGTTCCGGCCACAGGTCAGGCGGTAGACTCCCAGCAACTCTCCACCCTCATGGAAGAGGTGGACCAGGGGGTCCTGGCCCGGGAGAAGCTGGTCCAGGAGATCATCGACAAGCTCTTCTCCTTCTCCGAGCTGGGATTCCAGGAGACGGAGACGTTCGACTATCTGGTCCCTCTCCTACGGGACCACGGGTTCCAGGTGGAAGAGGGGATCGCCGACATCCCCACAGCCTGGTGGGCCCGGTGGGGATCCGGCAGCCCGGTCATCGCCCTGGGAAGCGATATCGATGGGATCCCCAAGGCCAACCAGCGTCCTGGAGTGGCTTATCACGATCCCTTCGTGGAGGACGCGCCAGGGCACGGGGAGGGCCACAACTCAGGTCAGGCCGTGAACATCGCGGCTGCTCTGGCGGTGAAGGAGATCATGGAGCGGGAAGGGCTCCCAGGCACGCTGATTCTCTGGCCCGGCGTGGCGGAGGAATTGGTGGCCGCCAAGGCCTGGTTCGTCCGGGAGGGATACTTCGAGGATGTGGACATCGCCCTCTTCACCCACGTGTCCAACAACCTGGGTGTGACCTGGGGACACGCCAATGGGACGGGGCTGGTGTCGGTGGAGTTCGTCTTCCGAGGAGAGGCGGCCCACTCAGCAGGCGCACCGTGGCGGGGCCGAAGCGCTCTGGACGCCGTGGAGCTCATGAACGTGGGCTGGAACTTCCGACGGGAGCACCTCCGTCCTCTTCAGCGCTCCCACTACGTCATTACCGATGGAGGGGACCAGCCCAACGTCGTTCCCTCCCGGGCAGCTGTCTGGTACTACATCCGGGAGATCGAATACCCCCAGATCCGTGAGAACTTTGACATCGCCATCCGGACCGCTGAAGGGGCGGCCCTCATGACGGACACCGAGATGGAGTACCGAATCCTGGGAACCGCCTGGCCCCGTCACTTCAACCGACCTGTGGCCGAGGCCATGAACCACCACATTCAGGCGGTTGGACTCCCCGAGTGGAGCGAGGAGGACCAGCTCCTGGCCCGAGCCACCCAGTTGGAGGTGGGAAGTGATCCGGAGGGCCTGGCCGTTGAGCTCACCGAACTCGGAACCCCTCCCGAGGAACCCAGAAGTGGGGGCTCCGACGATATCGGTGATATCTCCTGGAATGTACCTACGGTCACCCTCCGCTTCCCTTCCAATATCCCGGGCCTCCCGGGCCATCACTGGTCCAACGCCATTGCCATGGCCACGCCCATCGCCCACAAGGGAGGGGTGGCCGGTGCCCGGGTCCTGGCCCGGACCACCCTGGAGCTCTTTCTCCAACCGGAACTCGTGGACGATGCCTGGCATTACTTCCGGGATGAGCAGACGGCAGAACAGGAGTACATCCCCTTCATCGGTCCCCCCCCCCCCCCCTCATGGATCGATTCCGGCCTGCGTTGAGCGAGTTCTACTACGATGAAACCCGCTACGACAGCTACCTGGAGCAGCTGGGGCTGGAGTATCCCACCCTCCGTCCGGACCAGCTGGAAAGGCTGAGGGAGTTGGGGGACCGGGAGGCTACCAACCCATGAGGTAGGTGGCCTTTACCAGGAACTGGTGGTCTCTGAACTCGTGAGGAAGTCTCTCCCCCTGGAGGTAGTCCCTGCGGATGTTGTCGTAGACCAGGTACAGATCGCTCCCGGGCCGGTAGGTGTACCGGAAACGGGCGTTGGAACTCCACTGTTCCGTCAGGGAGTTGTACTGGGTCAGGGTCCGGATCCCCATGTTCGGTGAGATGGCGTAGTCCAAACGAAGGGAACCCACCGTGGCAGTGAAGTCCCCGGACGGCAGGTCCACCTCATTCCGCGTCAAACCGGCCTCCGTGGCCAACTGCGGCGTCAGGCGTACACCCAGGCTTCCACTCACATCCGTCCGGTCCCCATCGAAGAAGCTCTGGGGAGAGTAGGACAGACTTCCGTAGACCCGGGCGGCTCGGTTGCTCATGTACCAGAGCCGCCACTCGCCGAAGGTATAGTCTCCCGGTTCTACCACCACATCGGGCTGAAGCGCGAAAGGCGCGTCCAGCCGTTCGAAGTAGCGGTTGTACCAGATGATGAAGGTGGATCCGTCATCCCACCGGGACCCGATCATGTAGTGATGCCGCCGAGAGAGGAGCCGCCCGGCCTGGTCCGAGGTATAGGTGATGTTGTACATGGGCTCCAGGACCCGGATCCCGAAACGGCCCGGCCGAGGGGTTCGCTCCAGGTGGATCTTGGTTGTCCGGATTCCGGTCCGGGGGACGAACCCTGCTTCAGCGTTGAAGTCATCGTCCAGATCGGTGTATTCGGCGTAGGCGTTCCACCGATCGTCGAGCCAGGAGGCCCTGAGATGGCCCCCCGCCCCATTCCCGCCCTCTCCTGCAGTGGCAGTACCGGCCAGAAAGCCGTTCATGATGAAGCTGGGATGAGGAGCCAGCGAGAAGTCCGCCGCCGCCGTCCGGTTCCAGTGCTCCCCTCCTCGTGCCGCCTTGTTGATGAAGATTCCCCCCACCCGGGATCGATCCCAGAGATCCCGGCTGTATCGGGTCACCAAGAAGTTCTCACCCGGATTCCCGAAGGCCTCATCGGTCTGGACGGTGAGGGCCGCCAGGCTGTTCCGTCCCATTCGGCCCGTGAGTCGAGCTCCCGCCAGGATGGGCACAGGCTCACCGGTATCAGAAAGCCCGATCCTCCGACTGAAGAAGAGGTCGGCCATCCGATCCGACGAGGAGAGGGTCCCCACATTGAACTGACCCGAGTTCTCCAGGAAGAACTGGCGCTTCTCCGGAAGAAAGAGAGCGAATCGGGTCAGATTCACCTGCTCGTCATCCACTTCGGCCTGGGCGAAGTCGGTGTTGATCGTCACGTCCAGATTGAGGCTGGCTGACAGCCCGTAGCGCAGATCCACCCCCACGTCGCCCTGGGTGCTCCGATCCCGCAGACTTCCGTCCCGCTCCCAACGCCCCCCTCCCACCACGAAGGGGGAGATCCGAAGATCCCGTCCCCCACTCAGGGAGTGGAGCCCGGTGACAGTCCCGGCCCGGCTCACCCGGGTCAGACTGTACCCCCGGGGAATGGGCGCCCAGAAGACCTGCTCGTTCTTCCGGGCGATGTTCCGCATGATGTTGAAGCCCCAGGACTGGATCTCCTCCCCCGGGAACCGGAGGGTGGCAAAGGGAATTCCGATCTCGGCGGTCCAACCGTCTTCGGTACGACGAGCCTCAACTTCCCATACCCCATCCCAGTCCCGGTTCACATTGGAAGCGACGCCTCCTCGTCCTCCTTCCCCCTCTTCGAAGACCTGCTGCTCCAAGCGGGCTCCCAGGGGCGTGGTGACGAACATGTATCCGGATCGAGAGTCCTGGAAGGTATCCAGGATGATCTGGACATTGTCCTCCTGGAGGATCCGGTCCGCATTCCGCCGCATCTCGGTAGCCACCACCCGGTCCGGCTCGGAATCGAAGGCCCGGATCCCAAAGTAGATCCGCTCCTGGTCGTAGAGGATCCGCACCTCGGTCCGCTCCGTGGCCGGACTCCCCTCCAGGGGCTCCTGCTGGACGAAGGCGTCGATGACCTGGGCTTTGCCCCAGACGGGGTCGTCCAGGTATCCGTCCACCACGGGCCCCGCCTCCACCCGGACAGCCTGCACTTCCAGGGCTTCAGTGGCTTGACCGAGAGATTGGGCCTGGATCGATCCGGGAAGAAGGAAGACGGCTGGGACCAGGAGCAGGTGGCTGGCCCACCAGAGGAATCGGGACGACAGGAAATGGTGGCAGGTTCGGGTACAGGGGCTCACTGCAGTCAAACTCCACTTCGGCCCTTCCCTGCGGTGAGTCGGGAAGGGACGTGCACACTCGGGCCCGGCTGGGCCATGTCTCCGGATCTCTGGATGATATCGGGAAAGCGGACGGTCAGCCAGGATCACCCTGGGGGGGTCGCCCGGCGACTGCTTGCTGCCGCTCACGCCCCGGGGTACGATCCTACCCGTCGTCCCCGTCAGGGAGGCTGTCCGCAACACATCGGAATGCGAGCCATGACAGGAGCCGGCGGCCCAACCGGGACCGTGTCACCAGCCCAGGAGTCATCACCATGTTGAAAGCCCCACGCTGGCTGGGTACGCCGGCCCTCGCCCTCATCATCTCCTTCATCGCCGTCCCCGGTCACGGGCAGGTCCCTACCTTCCAGGTGGTGACGGGGCACGAATTCGGAGAGCGCATCACCGAGCA
>SL_3KL_010_SEDDRAFT_10001173_pt1 | contig 23500 bp, 8 predicted proteins | sample SodLakKL_010_SED_2_FD_10381 | JGI IMG/M metagenome (IMG submission 10381) | reverse complement strand
TTTCGTTATACTGCCTGTTAACCCCATGCCGTTTTTTGACCAATGTCGGGTCGCACAGAGCACTTACCTTTAATTTTTTAACGAGTCATTTTGTTGTACCCGAGCGCAACATGTGTCATCTTACACCAAAACACATCTTATGCATATAGTTATATAACATACTATTTTGCGCCTAATGTGCCGACAGCTTTGCAGCTGTCTATAAATAAAATAATAATTACAGATAAAACAAAGGCCCCTGGTTTTATTACCATAGCATCGACCATATTCTATTTGAGTGTTGCAACATGCATTTGCAATGCTTCAAATATATATTAACTGGCATAAAGGTCATTCTTTGTTTAAGCGGCATAAATCATGAAAAAAATTCCGTTCACCACCCTTGTTTTTATTCTGTTTGCGCTGTCCGCCAACGCACAGGAAACCATGCAGGCAACCATTGGAGGGATCCCTCCCATACTTCCCTCACCCTATATCAGCGATATAGAAAATAATTACTACCAGGGACAGTATCACGTACAGCTAAACTATTCGAGCAACAACCCTGATCCTGCGGCATTTGTCTGGGAGATCAGTTTGACAAAGAATGGTGCAGAGGTGGCCCGGGCTATCTCTGAAAAAGTCTGGTATGAGCCGGGTATGTATTATTATCAGGCTTTTGATGATATTCCTGAAGTACGTTTCAAAGATGACCTGTATGATTATTTTGAGGGTGACGACCTGGAAATGGTTATCAGGACAGGGCTGCTGGCAGAAGGTAGCTATTTGCTGACAATTGAGGTGATCCCCTCGGATGCTTTTCAAATGACCTCAAGCATTCCGGGGTTTGCCTATTTTGAAGTACGTTATCCCCAGCCTCCCCTGCTCATAAGTCCACTTGACGAGAGCCTTGCACCGCCTGTATATAATGTTTTCACCTGGACCCCGGTGATTCCGTTACCCGGCTTGCAGTTTGAGTATGAGATTCTTATCGTGGAGGTTGAAAAAGGGCAAACGCCCCTGCAAGCCATACAGGCCAACCTGGAACATGTGCTGCACACCTCATCACAACCCCTTTTCATCCATACACCAGACGAGTTGCCCTTTGAACAAGGCAAAACCTATGCCTGGAGGGTAAAAGCTTATGAGGTGAATGACATGGTCCCAATCAGTGATGGCGGCATGACCGAGATCTTCACGTTTACGGCAGGGGATCTCTTTGTTGACTTTGACGATCTGGAAAGCATCCAGCTGATCCCTGACTTTGCAGAGGTCATCCATCTGGACCAGCTGGATGTGGCTTACGGTGACTACAGCATTACACTAGACGGATGGGCTACCTTGCGGATCTTCCTTCCAGATAATGATGGGATGGTTATCGACATCGATATCCTATGCCAAGACCTGGAGGTGCACATGATCACCCAGCACATGGCCGTAGCGGTAGGTGGAGAAGTAAGCGGACATGTCGAAGCTGGGTTGTTCCCCTATTATGGAGTTGGCGATATCATCACACTGAACAGCATACAATGGTCCCTTTATGATGGGCTCACGGTGGATGCGGAGATCATTGACCCCACAGGCGGCCATTTGCAGGCAGAAGGTGTATTAAGCCTGGGCCCCGCAGGTCTTTCGGGTTCCATCACAGCCACGAGTCCCAAGGATGCTCCACTTTTTGGGTATGGAGCAAGCCCTCTCGAATTCACGGTACACTCCATCACGGCCACCTTCCCTGGCGGTTATCTCACCATGGATGCCCAACTGAAGTTTTTTTCTGAACCTACCCCGTGTCAACTTACAGATATACTTATCACAGAATCTCCGAGTGTCATCAGTTTTTCCTGCAACATAAAGGACACCATCCCTCTTGTGCCGGGACGGGATCTGGCAGCACTTTATCTGCATAATGCCTTGGGCATCATTGAAATTGACTGGGAAAGCGAAGCCGGGTTTTCTTTTGAAGCACATGCAGGTGGTGCGATCCATCTTAATGCCCTTCACGGCAAGCTGTATGAAATCCCAATGGTCGCATCTGTTTCCTCCGTTGAAGGAGTCATCATCCAGGCATGGCCTCCCGCAATGATAACACATCCCCCTCCAATAGATCTTGGAATCGCTGAATTGATCATTCAAACAATAAAAGACCCCTACATCTCTTATGATCAAACTGTCAATGAGTGGGACTTCGGCTTAGACTTCGACGCATCCCTGCGTTTCCCGGATTTCGACGACCTCGAAGTCACAGGTTTCGCAGACATCACCCTCGACCGGCATGGCATCCACTTCCCTGGGTACCATTTCGTGGAGGACCAGCTCATGTGGATCCCCCCATTGGAGCTGGCAGGATTCGGTGCCAGATTATCCTCCTTCACCCTGCCGGAATTTACATTCCCATGGTTCGACTGGGACGGCATGTTGCCGGGCCCGTGGGATTTTTCCTTTGGTTTCACTTTAACCACGCCCAATTTTGAAAACCACCTTCCCGCTTGCTTGCGTAACCTCTCGCTGGAGATAGAGGATGCTACCTTTTCCGGCGGCTCCTTTGCAGCGCATCTTCCTTCAACGACTTTTCCCGCAGGAGAATGCAGCTTTCCACTTGGAGCTGGTTATAAGCTGGAGATCAGCGAACTTGGCGGAGGCATCTTCGGAGAGGTCTATGGCGGCGCATTCTCCCTGGATGGATATGCCTCCCTTGACGCAGCACTTTTGTTGGGAACGCCATTTGACTGCAGCGAAGCATCAGCCATCGGGCTATCAGCCGAAAAACTGAGCATCAGAGGGGATGGCATTATCGAAGGTGAGTTTGTGAATGTGATCCCCCCCTGTCCCCTGAAAATAGGGCCCTATACTGCAGGAATCCATGAGTCGCTGCTGACTTTTTTCCGTGACGGCGACAGCCAGCAAGCAGGTTTCGATGCAACAGCCTACCTTGAATTTCCGGTACCAGACGGATCTATGCGACAAATTCAGGGGGAACTGGGGCTGAACCTGATGACAGGAGAGTTTCATACCCTCTATTTTCATATTGATGAGCCATTTGCATGGAAAATACCCGCGGATGAGGAAGTATTGCGCTTTCATATAGATGAAGCGATCATCTCACAAGACGGAATGTTTATCACCGGAGCACAGGAGTTCGTTGTCGAAGAACACACGATCAACGTAATGTTCCACGACCTGTTACTGGATCTCTTTGACTTCCGGGTGATAAGCGGGAGTATCGAGTTTGAGGCCGGGTTTGCCCTGCAGGCAGGCATCAACCCTGCAGACTTCTCCCTTGCCTATCAGGCTCTCCCACCTGGCAGCGGTCTTTCAGAAGAACTGGATCCGGGCATCTTCTTTGAGCTCGCAGGCGAAATCAGAATCGACAGCGATGGGCTCCACGCTTCTGGCACAGCAGACGCAGCAATAAAGTTCTTTACTTTTTCCACCCAAAACCTCACGGTACGCTTCTCTGATGACTTTGCCCTTGGACTGGATCCCTTTCAGGTGGCCAGCGGCGAGATAGAGGTCATCTATGACGGAATGACAGTGGCCATCATTGACCCACAAGGCTTCCATCCAAGCTTTGACTTTATTGACCTGGAAGCCCTCATTCCCGAAAGATTGCCACTGCCTTCCCATTCTGTTGCATATCTGCAGCTCAAACAAGATGGAGAACTTATGGTAAACATAGAACCCCATCCTGAAATGGAATTTGCACTCATCATCAGCACCATAAATAATCAAAACATAGACTTTGTTTTTCCCATACTTCAAGGTGATCTGGCATATCCCCCATCCATTGATGTAGCGTTCAGCAACCTGGTCGTTTCCCTGTCTCCCCTGAGCTTTGAATCCGGAGAAGTTTCAGGAACTGTTCCGGATGGGGATGATCGGTTTGACCTGTCACGTTTTGGGGTGCCCCTTTCCCTTAAACATATTTATTATGGGATCATTGAGGAGGAAAATATCAACCTCGACGGCCTGTTTTTCAGCGGAGAGCTAAAACTATTCGAGACAAGGCTGGGAGATGATGCCAACGCCTCTTTCCGGGTCACTTCCGACGGGGAACTGACAGGAAGCATAGAGCTGGAAGATCTTGACGCAAAAGTGCCTCTTGTACCAGGCAGCGACCTTGCTGTGCTTAACATTCAATCTGTAACCGGATATGGCCAGTATAATATCCTGCATCCAGGGTTATCTCCGAACTTTTCGCTTGACCTCGCAGGCAGCTTTTTGTTGCTGGTTGACGATGATCATTATGCCGGGGCCTCCATCTCCATTTTATATGACCAGCACATGCTGACAACCGACTTCCAGCATCATTTCAGTGCCGAAGTCCCATATTTTGACTTTCATCCTTTTCTCTTTAAAATCAATGAGATCCAATCCCTGTCATTAAATTATGACAAAGAGGATGGCTTCGACTTTTACGCCGCCCTTGATTTTGAATTTGGGATGATTCTACAGGAAGACAGCCTCCTGTTTCCTCTAAATGGTGTCGAAATCAGACCGAATGGTTTTGCTATCCCTGCACAGGAAGTTCATGATGGCACCAGCCCTCCGTTGATGGTGGATACTTTTGAGATGATGGGATTCCGGTTTGAACCCCTTGCTTTTCGCACCCATGATGTGGTGGTGGATGTTTTCAACCTTAGCCCCGGCGACCTTTCCGGACTGATCCCCAGGCTGGATCTGGCTATTTCTTTTCCCGGCCTGGAAGAGATGGCACCAGCCATTGAAGGACTCTCACTGACTGTGAATAATGCAGGATTCCAAAACGGCCGCCTCACCGGTGAGGTGGATGTTTATGAACCCTTTGAACCCATTACCATCCCCTTCGGTGACAATGAACTCATAATGAAAAGTTTCACGGGAGCCCTTTCTGAGATCACAGAAAACGGAATACCGGAGCAGGCAATAAACATAAACGTCGAGGGTGAGGTTCCTCCCTTTCACCAATTCGACACAGAGGAGGAATGTGAGCCTGTTCTGTTCGCTTTTTCCATTATACAGGGCAGCGGCTTCAGCGGAACCATTGACAGTTTCATCCCATGCGGGGAGATCTCATTTGGCCGGATGGCCCTGTCTTTCCTGGAGTCAAGCCTGGAGCTTGACTATATGGACAACGAACAGAGTGCAATGCTGGCAGGCAGCGCTCAGCTCACCATACCACGGGAAGAGGAACCCCCGCTAAATATCCAGGGCTACCTGGGCTTCGACCTGATGACAGGCTCACTCGCCGATGGTGCGCTTGAGATCACAGACCCCTTTCAGTGGGGCTTCCCTGCAGATGCTGAAGATCCTTTTCTGTTGTTTGATGTGGGTCAGGCAAGACTCGATACGGAAGGGTTCACCCTGATGGCCGACGGGTCACTCAACATCACTGAACACATGCAGGTAGCTGTCACATTCAACAATCTGCTCATCGACCTGACTGACCTCCAAATAAAAGATGGAGAAGTGCTGTTTGCCATGACGGATTTTGCTTTTGACCTCATGTTTTTACCGGTCTCCTGGCGCATGGTGCCGCCAGACCACACCCTGCCGGACGACAAAAATATTATTCGCCTTGGTATGGATAACATAGGGATCATGCTGGACAAGGACGGCCTCGGACTCTCAGGTGAAGGAATAGCAGAGATGCATTTGCTTTATGAACCTGATCAGGACGATGAGAACGGGGATGAGGTGCATGATGATGATGAGGAGTTCAGCTTTGGGAACCTGCGCATGGTCTTTCTGGACGACTTCCGAATGAATATGCCTCCTGCCTCCCGGGCCAAAAACGGTCGGATGGAATTGTGGATGGATGAAGAGGATGACACAAACCTTTTGGCCTGGTATGACACCAATGGTATAGGTTTTGGAGATCTTTTGGTTCTTTTCGATATTCCGGACACCCTGGGACTGCCCTATCCCGAAAGCCGCGAACTTGCCTATATGGTGCTGAGAGAAGACGGGGAACTGATGGTCGAATTTGAAAGGGATGCCTCTGTCAACACGCTGAGAACCATTGGAGAGCATGGAGTAAAGGTTGTACTGGCATGTATGACGGATGAAGATGGCAATATGCCCTCTTTCCGGACAGCATTCAACGTATCTGTAAACGATATGCTGGAAATCGTTGATGGTTCAATCTCAGTAAACCTGACAGATACAGAAGATGTGCTTCCCTTGAATGCACCGCTCAAGATTCCAGGCTTGCCACTGAGCCTAACGAGTATCCATTATGAGGCCGGGGATGAGGTCGGGCCAGGTGTGCTGTCAGCAAGTGCATTGCTTGAACTTCCCGAAGGCCTGGGAGACATGCAGGTGGTCATTGATGAGGTAAGGCTCAGCGAAGAAGGTTTTGAGCAGGCCACCTTTTCTGTGGGAATTGCAGATTTCGATCATGAAAGCGATGAACCGGAATTTAAGAGGTCCTTTTTAGAAGATGCCTTCGTGATCAACATCTTCCATGCCATGATAAGTTTTGGCCAGGAGACATCCTTTGCCTTCAGTGGAACCTTTCAAAGTCACCTGCTTGCTGACAAGCACTCAGAAGAAAAAGAGGCATTGCCTTTTATTGCCTCCTATGACCACCAACTGGGCCGATGGGATTTCTCTGTGGTGCTAGACAATTTTGATGATCCTCTTGATATGGGGTTCGCCCGCCTGGCCATTACAGAATTAGACGTGACAGCCAGCAGTGATGAGTTCGCATTGATCTTATCTGGCGTAGTATCTTTACCTGACCTGCTGGGCGATGATTTTGCAGTTACCATAGAAGGTCTTTCCATTGGCTCCAAGGGCATCTCCATGGATGAGTTCGATTATGATACTCCACAACAGTTTTCCTTCTTCCAGGATAAAGTGGAAGCATTGCTGGATTACCTCAGCGGAGAATATTCAGAAGGTGTCTTGTACGTAAGCCTGANTGGAAACCTTACTGTGCTGGGAAGAGAAGCGACCTTACATAACATGCGGGTAGGAACCGATGGCTCTGTTGGCTTTGGTGATGACGGGGGACTTAACATCGAACTTCTGACAAGCAACCTCAACCTGCTGCCTTACGAATATCTTGTTATAAACCAGATCACCTTTGGCATACAGGAGGTAGAGGTCAACGACCAAATGCATGCCTGTTTCAGTATGAGCCTGGATGGTAGGGCCAAGCTACCAGAGCCTGTTGATGATGAAGCAGACCTGCAGGTTGTGTTGGCCCTGGTTGATGGTGAGCTGAAGACCAGCTTCAGCGGTCCACATTTTGAACTGGACGCAGACCAGGGTGAAGGAATATTTCAAATTACCGAAGGCATAGCGTTTCAGCTGACAGCTGTTAAGGCAGACATTGACTTCAAGCACGCTGATAACACTGCGATAATGGCCAATGGGATCTTATTGCTGGAAAATGAAGACGGAAGCAAGAACAAGATATTCTTTGGCTCAGATATCGATGACAGCCCGGGATTCCGTTACAGGGTTGCCGATGGGGCCACATGGAATGCATCAGCTACAGGCACGCCGCAAAACCCACTTTTTGAGTACCGGAAATCATTATTCCGACTTAGCATTCATTCCGCAGAAACCTACGACCCTGAAGTCTTTGGGGTTATGCTTGATGGCTCCATTGACCTGGACTTCAGTGCCCTGGAAATGATGGCCAATTTTACAGAGATGAAAATCAACACCAAAGGCATTGACAGCTGGGGAAGCTTCAAAAATGGTGGCAGTATTAAAATCATGAACTACCTGAGCCTTGCAATAGAGCATTTCGATTTTGCACCCAATGGGGGCGTTCTTGAATTGTTGGAGGTAACAGATGGTTTTGACGAAGCAACAGAGGATGATATTGAAGAAGCAGGTTCAGTATGGATCAACACCCAATATCATTTCCTCATAGAGAATGCTTATCTTACCATTACAGGAAACACTGACAAGGGCGGAGGAAGTGACCTTTTCAACGGGGGGGTAAAAAAGTTTTTGTTTTATCGCTGTGCGGATACGGATGAATTGCTTTTCCAGCTTGACAGTGCATACATCTCACTTCAAGATCATGCTTCCGCAAACCTGAGCCTAAAATACAGTTCAGGGGGTAGCGGGGAGTCTTATCACCTGAGTGCATCCGGCTCAGTAACGGTATTTGACACAACCACCCTGGGCATGGCAGGAATGATTGAGAGTGACCAGGGCAAAATGCGCTTCGGCTTGTTCGTGAAAGCAGATTTTTCCCCGGGTATTCCCGTCCTGGTGCCAAACGTGTTAACCATAAACGGCCTCGGGGGTGGTTTTTACTACAATCCCAGGCATGACGACTTTTCCGTGGTCTATAACTTGGCGCAAATGGAGTTTCATGCGCAATATCAACCTGTTTTTGCCAGTCCGAGCTTTGCCGCCTTTTTATATGCCGGCGTCAGTGTCATTGAAGTGGGTTCACACCATGGCATTGATGGCGCCTTTTTCATGGAGGTAACCAATGATGGCATTGTCATGCATGTGGATGGAGAACTGCTTGGACAGGGAGAGCGGTTAAATGCCCAATCCTATCTTGAGATAAACTGGGACGCAGCAGCACCTTATCTGCAAGGAGGGGTGCAGGTGAGTATCGATTACGGCTCACCACTGACAGGAAGCGGGAATGTTGCCTTTTTTGTAGGAGACAGTCCCGAAGGAACAATCTGGGCTGTCTGGGGCGGCACAGAGATCGGTTTCTTTATTCTCAATACTGACAGTGAGTTTATACTTTGCAACGAAGGATTACTGATGGATTTCGGGTTGGATTTTTACCTCGAAAAATCAACATGGCTTGGCACCTGGATTGTCGAAGCAGATATTGGGGCATCTGTATGGTATATCTATGAGAGCAGCGACTTTGGCGCTTATGCCACCTTGTATGGACTGCTCGACGGACCCGGTTTTGAGCTTGAAGCAGAGCTATTGGGAGCCTATATCTCAACGCAGGAACACACGCTGTTTTATGCCCAGGGCTGCGGTAGTTACGAATTGCTTTTTATCGGATCAGGAGATGCATGCGGAAATGTGTCATTTTATAACGATGAAGGATGGAGCGCAAGCAGGGGAAGAAGAGATGACATGGTAGATCTGATACACGATGCCCAACAAAATGCACAGGCTATGGAGGATGCGACAGAAGAAATACAAAGCAATGTGAACAACATTATGGAAGAAATGGACGCTGCTGCCAACGTTGAAGATATCATTGAATTCCTCAACAATTTGATTGGTGGATTTTGGTATACCAATGAAGCATATGACAATATGCAGGAAAAGATCGACCATATCAACTCGATGGCACCACTGGTCAATGAAAACCTATCTGAAATAGAAGCAGAAGGAATTGACATGCTGATTGAAGCAGAAGTTGCAGCCGTCGAACTGGAAAACCCGGTAACCTTTATTGAAGGTATCGTCTCTGGCGAAACGATTGATGATTATACCGTTACCGAAAATCCGGAAATACAGTTCTCTTCAACCCAGGATGCAATGAATATTGACCAACTTCTCGATGATATCGAGACCAAAGGGAGCATTGCAAAGGCTATGGTAAACCTGGCGAAATTGGAAATGATCATGGAAGGCGCCCAGCATCTCTCCCTTGAATTTGCCGACAACGTTGTGATCCTGACAGGTGATGGGCTTATCCACCAGTTTAATCAATATGGTAGCGGCTTTGGAATTCCCGGTGGCGGCCATTTTTCCATCCCTGGTTTTGGCAATCCGTACAACCCTTATAACCTCAACCATTTTGCTGAAGTATATACCGATGCTGTAAGGTATATTAAAGAATTCTATTCCAAGGCTATCGGCACCTTGTGGTCTTATCATTATGCATATCAACATGAAGAGGATTGGGTGACCGCAACAGACAGCGCAATTGTTGCGTATTCCGATCATTTTGATGAGGTGTACACACAGGTGTTGAGCCAACATGAAGCATATACGCAATCCGTGGATCATTTGTATCAAATAAAAGGTCAAATGATCACAACCATCTATGGCATGGTGATGAGCTACCTCTCCTTTGCTGAAGAATACCTGGACGATGATCAGGTGGCCACTATGCAGACCATGCAGATAGAGTTGGCTCAGGCACTCGAGCCACCCGTGATCAACAGTTTTATTGTGAATTCCACCCTTGCACCTACATTGGGATATCATAACAAAGCACAGATCACATGGCTTGCCAACCATCCCCAGCAGGTTATTGAAAATAGTTATTCCATATCGGACGAAGGGATTGGTCAATTCACCTCCGCAGGAGAGATGCAGTCTTTGACACATTATTCATTCAAAAGGACCGATGAAGAAGAAACCCGTAACTTTCAAGTCTCAGTGCGAGCCAGAGGAACTGGTGGCAATACCGGAATACAGACCACCAATGTTAATGTTGCTGTCGACATACATGGCTCAAGCTCTCCTGCTGGCGAACAAATACCTGATGATGTACCAAACCCCTCCAATCCAATTGTTACATTTCCTTATAAAAGCAAAACGTACAAACTACCCTGGTCACCTTTTCCCTATATCGTGCATTATACCAATGACCCTTCAAGGATTGATTTGAGCATTTCCGCTTATGCAGAAGCATCTGATATTGTTGGCTTTGAATATGCCCTGGGAAGCACGCCTGCAGGAACCGATGTGGTTGACTGGACAGAAGCTGTTGGTGTGATTGAAACCGCAGACATCGATGAAGGTGGAATTACACGGATAATAAATACTTCTATTTACAACCTGTCTCTTGAACATAACACGTTCTATTATATTAGTGTGAGAGCGTACAACACTCATGGAGGACAAAGTCAAACAAGTTACGCAAACAGTTCACTGCTCTTTGATGCCACACCACCTGACCCCCCATCATCGGTCATGCTCGTTGAAGCTCCCGATCCTGAACAAAATGAACAGGGCAACTGGCCAATCTATTCACAAGTTGCCAGCCCGCCACAATGGGAGTCCCCGAAGTTTAGTCCACCTACCAGCTACACCCCCCCTGCTGTCAGCTTTCAGTGGGAGCATGGCCAGGATGATGTATCTGGCATATTGGGGTATGAATACACGCTTACAGAGATATCCGATCCGCAGCTTGCCTTTTTGCAGGCAACCCATATCTGGTTCACCAACGAGAATGAAGTCAGCATAGAGGGCCCTCCTGTATCCTATACTGATCCATTATTTTTTCACATCCGATCAAAAAACAGGGCAGGCAGCTACAGCGAACAAACCATAACCCTGGACCACATCACAGCAAAGGACATTACCCCGCCAACAAGGCCTGTTGTCCACGTGCGCATTTTTGGAAATTCGCTGCGATTGCATATTCCAGCCCTGTCTGTTGACCCTGAATCGCAGGTTATTGGTTATCAGTATTCCATCGGGAGCACTCCCGGTGCAGCGGACTTCCGGGACTGGTCTTCAGGCGTGGGTTTCGTACAGGATATAGGTTTTTATATTGTCTATCAACCCGTTTTTGGTTATCACGCACCTGTATTATACCCTGATCCCACGAATGTGCCCCAGCATATCATTCCAACAACAGGACTGCCGCAAGAAACCACCATGTATCTGAATGTCCGGGCCATAAATGCTGCCGGGATGGTGTCGGAAGTTTCAACCAGCGGACCATTCCAGCTTGGCACCAATCCTGCAGAACCGGTTGTTAACCTTGGTTATAACAGTGATTCCGGGAACCTGCTCATCGGACTTGAAAATATTTATGACGCGGGTGCAGCAATCCATCAGGTGGCCTACAGGGTGAAAATGCTTGACACCGGCAACCATCATTCCTGGGTAAATGTGCCATCCCTTAAAGGATTCCATGCGGCACCGGCAAGCCATCCCGCGATAAACCATTGGGTGCCTGAATCAGAAAATGGCTATCAGGTCAAGGTGACGGTCACAAATACGTCGATGAAATCAACAACCGTTGTCAAGGACTATACCCATCCGATTACATTCATTCCTCCCCCGGATTTTAACCCGATTATTCCACCAATACCACCTTTAGGGTGGTAAAAATGAATCACTATGAAAAGATCACTTATAGGTTATTTCGCAATCTGTTGTTTGTTTGCTTCTGCATATCAGCATAGTGAGGCAGATCCCATACTGCGGATCGTTCCCCTGGAAGAAGAGGTATATATTTACCATACCTATCGACTCCCTCTGGGACATGGTTTTAACATTTATCGACAAAACCAGGCAGGAGGTGATTTTATAAGGCTTAATGAGAAAGTAATACGTGGCGCCAGACGTTCCGACGATCTGCGGCCAATGTTGGATCTGCGATATGATGACGTGCTCCGCATCTTTGAAGCAGAAAGTCCCGCGGGCCTTTGGCTCAGCATACACAGCAAAAGGTTTGAGGCAGGTCTTGCTTCATTTCTCTATCCGGAAGCGGCAGCGGCCCTTGGCAGATTGTTTGTTGACAAAAATCCACCGATACATAATGAAGTGACATACAGAGTTGTTTTTGTCAACAATGTGGACAATCCGACGGGTAAAGAGATCCAAAAAACCCGCCGCCTGGTTCCACACCAGCCTGCCCCTCCTGAAATCACAGACGCATCCAATACCGGTGAAAGGGTCACTCTGCAATGGAAATATCCAATCATAGATGATATCAAAGACGATGATTACGTGATCCAATTCTACGTATACAGGCTGGACCATCTGTCAGGTGAACCCGAGTTCCTCAACCACAGGGTAATGGTTCGCAACAATGCTGTAGATATCCATCAACTCACCTTTGAGTCGCCCGTAATCAATACGACCGAAAGATATATTGTCACCGCGGTCTGCATCACTGGCCGCCAGAGTGAATGGAGCAATGTTTTTGAATACGAGCTGTTATACAACATTCCCCCTCGGCCCGTCTATGAATTATCGGCAGACCTGACTGCCGACAACTGGGTCTGGTTAAGCTGGATGCCGGCAAAAGAACCCGGCATCACAGGATATAATATTTACAGAAACAAAGACATGTTACAACCTTTTGCGCTGATCACCCCGGAGCCTGTGAGCCCTGGTGAGCCCTTTTATATGGATTCCGCGGTTACAGGCGGCAAAACCTATTTTTATCATGTAAAGGCATTGGATCACAGTGGGAATGAAAGCGAGAAGGGCAGTGTGGTTATGGCGAGGGTTCCCGATCTGGTTCCGCCACCGAAGCCTTCAGATCTGGCTGCTGAATATAATGTTGAAACCGGACATGTGGAACTAAGCTGGCAGATGGAGTTTTTTACGGAAAACTTTGAATCGTTCATCCTGCTTCGCCGCCGGGAGGATGTCGAACAACCGGGTTCTTTCAACCGGGTTAACCATGAAGACCTTAAAGAAACAAAGTTTTCTGACCCGGGCGATGCAGGAGCGGGTTTCCTGGAAGGAGGCAGCTATCGGTATGTATTGTATTCAGCGAGCAGGTCGAAAAGATATAGTGACACTGTTTCCATCCTTGTTGACATCCCTGTTGTTACACCCCCCGATGCCCCCAAAGGGCTAAGGGCCGTCAATGACAATGGTTTCAGGGTAAACCTGAACTGGTCTGGTGTCTCCTCCTTAAACCTGGAAAAGTATGCATTGTACCGCAAAGAGGAAGGTGATGAGTATTTTGAAAAAATAATTGAGCTTCCGCTGACAACACGTTTTTTCCGTGATGAGGATGTGGTAGCCGGCAACACCTACATCTATGTTGTCCGGGCAATTGATGTGGCAGGAAACGAAAGTGGGTTTTCAGAACCGGCTACCTTGTTTTTCAGAAACTACACACCTCCACGTTCCGTTCGCAACATCCGGGCAATGGCGGTTGATGACGGCGTAATGTTGACATGGGAACGTGTCGTGGCAGATGATTTTGCCGGATACAGGGTATATCGCGCTTCGATCCCAACAGGCATATATGAACCTCTCCATGAAGGGTACATTGAAGAGACTCAGTTCTTCGATGATGCAGGAGATTACAATTCATGGTACCGCGTGCGTGCTGTCGACACTTCCGGCAACGAAAGCAGGCCCGGAAACCCTGTCAGAGTCATCAACCAAAACAACCAATAAAGCAAATACCATGTCCGGCCAAAAAATCCAAAACAAACAAAACGCAGCATGGAAAGCCGTTACCTTCGGCATCTTGCTGTTTGCCACAGCACTCGGGGGTCGTATGTCACTGTCAGCGCAGGAAGGCATATCCACCATTGGTGATACCAACATCAGGCCTTTCAGGCTGGGAGGGAGTGTGACGATGTTAAGTCAGGCTTACGCTGTGCAGGGAATAAACCCCCGCCGTCCTGCAGGTCTTGGTCAGGTGAGAGCCTCGGCAAATTTCATGCTCTTCGGACTTGAATCAGGTGTAAACCTTCTCTATTCAACCAACGACAACAAGCTCCGCCAGTCAATGAACCAGTTTCACTTCCACGGCACCTGGCGTTGGATCACCGTATCGGCAGGCACTGTAAACCCAAGATTTTCAAAATACAGCCTCAACGGTGTCAATGTCACCGGGGGCATGATTGATTTAAACCCCGGATGGTTTTCTCTTTCACTGGTTGGTGGAAGAACCCAGAGGGCTGTTTCTTTCAGCGAAGAGGCTGACTTCAGGGAGGTTGCTTTTGAAAGGTGGCTGTATGCCGCGAGAATGGGCTTTGGCGATCGCACGGGCACCTCTTTTGGATTGACAGTCGTCTATGCTTCCGACGATGAAGGCTCTGTGGATGACCCGGAAACAGCATTGCCCGGCGAAAACCTGAGCCTTACACCCGGATTTAACCTATCCCTTTTTGATGACAGTTTCACGGTAGAAAGCAATGTGACCGTGTCTATCTTTACCCGCGACAAACACAGTAACTCCCTAGGTGTGGAGGATGATATTCCGATTGACTTTTTATCTGAAAATCTGGTACCCCGTACGAGCACCCGCGTGGACTATGCCGGAAATGTAGTTGCCACAATGCGATTGGGGCCTGTTAGGATAAACGCTGCATGGGAAAGGGTACAGCCCGGCTTTAAGTCCATGGGCCTTGGTTATGTAAGAAGCGACCAGCAGCTGTTGCGCTTCCGCTCACAGATGCCGATGCTGAACAACAGGATGAATGTCTCCCTCACCTTTTCCAGCGGGGGTAATAACCTTCTGAATACCAAGCTCACCACATTAAAGCGCCAGCAGATCGGTACAAACATCATGTACCGCTTCACACAAACCATCAGCATGACGGCTTCATATATGCGCATGTCAAACCTTAATGAGCCTGTAAGCGAACGCCTCCACGAGTCGCCGGAGCTGCATCAGGAACACCTTTCCCAAAATTTTGTGTTCACCCCTACCCTTGTTTTTCCAGGAGAACATATCACTCATTCCATTTCAGGTACAGCCTCCTACCATACGCTGAGCGATAAAAGTTTGCTGGTACAGGAGGGTGAACGTGATGGTACTGGGTTTTCAAACATAACATCGGGTTTGAATTATGGCGTAAGCTGGCCCAGCAACCTGTCCATAAACATATCGGGTAACCTTCTTTTCAATGATTCAGGGGTGAGCAAGGCCACCGGCTTTTCTTCCAATGTCTCTTCGGGATATGGCTTCCTGGAAGGGCGGCTTTCAGTGAACGTCGGCATTGGATTTTCAAGGAATGGCATTGAGTTTACCCGTATCGTGGATGTTGAAGAACAGGTCAGACTATATGGTTTGGTGAAGCGGGGGAACGGAAACAGAGACAATGACTTCATGGAGGGAGAATATGTCGTGGAGCAATGGTCGAACCAGTACAACGTAAACGCAAGCCTTTCATACCGGCTGCCTAATGGAAACCCATTGCGATTCAGGCTCCGTGGTGTGTCAAGCAGGCCCGGTGATGAAGGTGGCAGAGAATACGACGAATTTCAGGCCTCGTTGCAGTATACACATAGATTTTAAAAGGTGCTGAAAAACATTCTAAAAATATTCTTTGTATCTCTTTTAATATCAAATGCCACATGGGATGAACCAGCCATGACAGAGATGCTGTTAACGACAGATTTGGAGGTACCACAATCGCATATTCCTTTACCGGGGTTGTGAATGAGGATGTGGCAGAAGCCATCAATGTGGTAAACGGGCTAACATATCAAAACGGTCAACACTATTTAAGCATTAACAGTTGACGAATAGCCCAAAGCCAATAGCAGACCCAGACTTTTTGGCTTTTTGACATAATTATAAACACCTGAAAATCGTTTTAACAATAAAACAAACCAAACCATTCAAAAATGTTTGGCGCCTTTAGCAAGCTCTTGTTTAAAAAGAAATGGAATCAGCACCATTCGCACCTGCCCCATCTGAATGATCGGGAAATAGAATACTATCTCCGAACATCAGCCCGGGTGAACAAGCATCTTCCCAGGGACATCCAGATCAAAAAAGCCGCAGAAATGGCCGCTGATGAGTATTCTGGTGATGGGATACACTATTGAGATGACTCCTCCTGGTTTTTGTTTACAATAAGAGTAAACCTTTTTAAGGACGGGATACCAGCTGTCGAACGTCAGTTAGTTTACAGGAAACCTGGTGTTTTTAAAAAGTTGCCGGAGGCTTTCGTATTTTTTTTACTTTTGGCCGCAACATATTTTTAACCCACAATTATTTGCCATGCGAAACATATTCATTGCTTTCAGTATCATAGGACTTTTTTTTATGGTGGGATGCTCCGCCATCAGACCGTCGGCAGACAAGGAAACTGAGACAGCTGATGTGGAAAAGTCTGACTACAACAAGCTTTTTTCTGAGGCTGATTTCTTAGAAGAGGGACTGTTCACCGTATTACAAAAGGATGACAAGCTGTATTTTGAGATCCCGCTAACTGAGACCAATCGCGACATGCTGCTCGTGAGCAGGGCCGCTGCAGCACAGACCGGTACGGGTTATGGCGGACAACGGGTCAACAACCAGGTGGTGCGCTGGGAGAAGGTACGCGACCGCATCCTGTTTCGCTCAGTTATCCATGACATCACGGCCGACACCACCAGCAATATCTACCGGGGAGTGCAAACCTCCTCCTTTGCCCCGATCCTTGGTTCATTCAAGATAGAAGCTTACAACAACGACTCTACCGCCGTGGTGGTCGATGTAACCCGGCTCTATGTCACCGACGTGCCGGAGATGCATCCCGGCCAACGCTACCAGGCCCGTCGCCTGGATACCGACCGCAGCTTCATTGACGGTGCCCGCACATTTCCTGAGAACGTTGAGGTGCGCAGTGTTATGACCTTTCAGGCTGATCAGGTGCCAGGGCGAAGAAACCTGAATACCATCTCGGTGAAGATGAACCATTCAATGCTGCGCCTGCCCGAGCAGCCCATGATGGCCCGGCTCCATGACCACCGGGTGGGTTACTTCTCGGTGAGTACCACCGACTTCAGCCGCGAGACCCACCGTGCTGAGCGCCAGAGAATGATCACCCGCTGGCGGCTGGAAAAGCAGGACCCGGAAGCAGACCTCTCCGATCCCGTGAAACCCATTGTCTATTATGTGGATTACGCAACCCCCGAATGGCTCATTCCCTATGTGAAACAGGGCATTGAAGACTGGCAGCCCGCCTTCGAGCAGGCCGGGTTCACCAATGCCATCATCGCCAGAATGGCGCCCACCCCCGATGAAGATCCCGACTGGAGCCCCCTGGACATCCGCTATCCCACGGTGCGATGGTACCCATCGCGCACCATGAACGCGTATGGTCCTCATGTGCACGATCCGCGGAGCGGCGAGATCATCACCTCTTCCATAGGTATATACCACAATGTTATGAACCTCTTGCGCAACTGGTATTTTGTGCAGTGTGCCGCTTCCGATGAGCGGGCGCAGAACCTGCCCCTGCCCAACGACCTGATGGGCGAGCTGGTGCGCTATGTGGTGGCGCATGAAGTGGGACATGCCATCGGGCTCCCCCACAACATGAAAGCCAGTGGCACCGTACCCACCGACAGCCTGCGCAGCCGAACCTTTACAGAGCAATACGGCACCACCCCATCCATCATGGATTATGCACGCATGAACTACGTGGCGCAACCCGGCGACGATGCTTTCATGCTGCCCATTGTCTCCATCTACGACCTGTTCTCCATCGAATGGGGTTATACTCCGTTTCCCGAGGCAAACACCCCACAGGAGGAACGCCCCTTCCTCAATGAGATCGCGGCCCGTCAGCTGGATGAGCCCATGCTGCGCTTCGGCAGCCTGTCAACAATAGACCCCACGCAGCAACGTGAGGCCCTGGGCGATAATCACGTAAAAAGCAGCGGCTATGGAATCGCCAACCTGAAGCGGATCATGGAGTTCATCGTTGAAGCCGCCGGCAAGGAAGGCGAAGACTACAGTACCTTACAGGAGCTCTATAACAACGTGGTGCAGCAGCACAACCGTTACCTGGGCCATGTAATCACCTGGGTGGGAGGAGTGATCAGCCACCAGAAGGTCTATGGTCAGGATGGTGTTGTTCACAGCCCCGTGGAAAGGAAACGACAGGAGGAGGCCATCCGCTTCCTGGCGGAACACGGCTTCACCACCCCCGAGTACCTTCTGCACCAGGACGTGCTTCGTTTGTTGGAGCCCGCCGGAGCGTCAGACCGCATCATGGCGGGACAGCGGATGATGCTGGGACAACTTCTGAGCGATACGCGTATCAAGCGAATGGCCGAGATAGAGGTCAGCCATGGCCGGGAAATGGAGGTTTACCCGGTCGACCAGATGCTGCGCGACGTGCGCCAGGAGGTCTGGAGCGAACTGGAAAGTGCCCGCCCCGACATCGACCTGTACCGGCGTAACCTGCAACGCGCATGGGTTGATATCCTGCAGGCACGCCTGGACAGCGACAACCTGAGCGGAGAAAGCAGGGCGCAGCTCCGGGGCAACCTCCGCACCGTTAAGGCCCAGATTGAACAACGCCTTAACGGATCAGCCAACGCATCGACGCGTATGCACCTGGAGGATATGCTGGACGAGATCAACGAAGTGCTGAATGTGTGAGGCTGGATTACCCCCGGTCATACAATCCAACTGTTGACCATGTGAAAAACCTTTGGTTGCTACCACCAGAAGCCACTCGCTGAACGTATGTAAGAAGTTTTATTATTCTATATTTGTCGGTGGCGGTATTATAATGTTTACCTTTGCACCGAAAATTAAGAGTTGGGTTTTTTCTTTGCCCGTAATACAATACGTACCGTTACTCCGCAGTGTAATCTCTCCACCTCATTTTACGATTTTCATTTAACCCGACCCGCAACCTGCGTGGTCTTAAATCTTATATAATACTATGATGACTTTTGAAAGTCTGAAATTGACTATGCCGATATTGCAGGCATTAAACAGCAAAGGCTATACACAACCCACTCCCGTTCAGGAACAAGCGATCCCGCATATTCTTGCAGGCAGGGATATTTTCGGCAGTGCCCGCACAGGCACCGGCAAAACGGCTGCATTTGCATTGCCGCTCATACAATTATTAATGAATAAACAACGGCATTCAAAGCACCCCCGCGCCGTAATTGTGGCTCCAACAAGGGAGTTGGCGCAACAAATAAGTGATAGCATCCGGTTATACGGACAACATACCAGATTGCGGCACGTAGTGGTCTATGGTGGGGTTTCCCAACAGGGACAGGTTGTTTCTCTTCGCAAGGGCAGCGATATTATTGTAGCAACGCCCGGCAGATTGCTTGACCTTATCAACCAAAAGTATATCAGTCTGCATGCGGTAGAACACCTGGTGCTGGACGAAGCGGACAGGATGCTCGATATGGGTTTCATAAACGACATAAAACGTATTTGTGCTTACCTTCCCCAGGAGCGGCAATCGTTGCTGTTTTCCGCTACGCTGTCGCCCGAAATCAAAAAACTCGCCTCCAGCCTGCTAAACAAACCGGTCAGTATCGATATTGCACCCGATCATCTGGTGGATACCGTTACCAGGGAGCAGGTATACTTTATTGATAAGGCTTCCAAGATAAACCTGCTTCAGCATCTGGTACTGGAAGAGCGTATTGAACGCTCCCTTGTATTTACCCGCACCCGCAGAGGTGCCGACAGGTTGGTTAAAGCCCTGGCCAGGAAAGGCATCAGGGCTCAGGCCATCCATGGAGACAAATCACAGGCACAACGTCTTAAGGCACTCAATCAATTTAAAAACAGAAAGCTAAGCATGCTTGTAGCCACTGATGTAGCTTCCCGCGGCATCGACGTGCAGGATCTGTCGCACGTGATCAACTATGACATCCCCGAGCAGACAGAGACATACACCCACCGCATTGGCCGTACCGCCAGGGCCGGTCTGGACGGGACAGCCTATTCTTTCTGCAGTCCGGACGAAAAAATCTACCTGAAAGACATCCAGGAATATATCGGGAAAAGTATTCCGGTAGGGGAACATCCCTATACAATGATGATTGACCCAAACGACAGAACAATGAACAGGTTACACCGGAAAAAACATGCTAAACCGGGAAATAAAATGAACGGACGTGGAACAAAAAAAATGAACGGTTGGAAGTAGGTGCGGATGACCAGCCGGCAAAAAACCGGTTCATCAACTATTGTTTCCGTAGCTGTTTTTTTCAAATAAGTCCTGAGCCCAAGCCCAGAGAAATAAGCATGAGCCTCACAGCCACAAGCAACTGAATGCTTCGCAACGTTACTTTTTTGAGAAATAACATCCCCGGATAGGCACCTGCAATGGCTGCAAGCGTTGCGGTGAGCAGCAAGGAAATGTTTTCCTGAAGATCTGCCGAGGCAAAGCGTGATGCATACACCGATAGCCTGGAAAAATCTACCATGCTGGCAATTAATTTGCAGCGGTTTGGCTATCTCCAAATACCCTTTTTAACAAATCGGTTACCCTGGCCGCCGGATCATGTCGAATTTTGTGTTCCTGTTCGGCGAGTTTCAGGAACAAGCCATCCAGTGCCCGCTCTGTCAGGTAGCTGTCGAGCTCCACCTCCACTGTTTCCAAACCACCAAGCTGTCCAACGGCAGATGTTGCTACACTGTTCCATCTGTTAGTAAGTGTGTTCCACGCGTCCATGGTGGAGATGTTGCCAACAATGGGTGTTTCTGCGGATGCCCTGATACGGGGCTGATAAAGCTGGTAAAGCTCAGTATGCGTGTTGTCTTTTAAGTATTGGGTGGCTGCATCATCTTCACCTCGTAAAATAGAAAAACCGTCCTGAATGGTCATTTGCGAAACGGCCCGGGCAAAAACAGGGGCCGCCTCACGGGCAGCGTCCTCTGCCGCCCTGTTGATACGCAACACCACATCTTCCACCAGCGCTGCTCCACCCGGAAGATAGGACAGATTCTCCGTAATCATGCTGGCCTGCGGGGGCAAACTGATCCGTACTGCATCATTGAGATAATACCCATCACGGACAGCCAGGCTGGATGCTGCTGAGTCAGCTCCAATGGTCAGAGCCTGCCTGAGCCCGCGCACAACCTCCGCTTCTGTCAAAGGCCGCTGACCATCCAGTCCTTCGGCAATCCGAAACAGTTGCTCACAACTGGTTAAGAATGATAACAGCAATACGTAAAGCAATATTTTCTTTTTCATTTTAGCGAGGTATTTTCTGGTTAATGGTATTACAGATTACACGCTACTCTAGCCCTTTCCCAGTTCCGTTTTGATCCTTTCAAGAAATACCAGGTAGTCGCTGTCCGGGTATTGGGCGACAAAATCTGCAATTACCCCGGGCAGTTCGTCGTGGGGCTGCCTGATCGCATATTGATCTGCGATGTAGGCTGCCATGAAAAATTCAAGTGACGCCCCCGAAATAATTTCCGGTGCCCTGTCCAGGGTGTGGGCCATGACCTGCCTGGCTTCCCGTTTTTCCGCCCTGATTTTGACAAATTCGTCATAGTCAAAGGCAGGATCGGTATATATGTGATGCCAGTATGTGTACAGCAGGTAATCATAGGCTCTCAGTGAGCTGAAAAACCAGGGGTTGTCCGTAGAAACAGCCGAAAGCGCATCTTCCCAGATCTCAAAAATCTCGTCCGGCACCATTCGATTATCGGCCATTATGCGCAAATAATTTGACGAGGCGACCACCGTCCTGGCAACCTGGTAATACAACTGCCGGTCTGTTTTTATTAGTTCGTAGATGTCTTGTGATAGCATCCCGGCATTATATGCCGAATCGATCTTTTCCATCTCTTTTTGCAGATCAGCCAGCAGGGCCTTGTTAACCGCCTGGTAATTTGATATGTCAAACGGGTATTCATAAATACAGGCCCGGGGATCCTGGTGGTTAAAAGAATTGTAAAAAGCCTGGATATCGCAGAGTTCACCATCCATTTCAAAGCCTTCAGATGGGTCAAAAAACAACTTGACGAAATATTCACGGCCGGGCTCCACGATCAGCGATGGGGATCCATAAAAAAGAAAGCTTACAAATGCCGGACGTTCGGTAGTTCTGGTAAAACTGAAATTGCCTTCCGCACATAGTTCAGCATGGTCGGTAAAATAGCGGTGGACCACCCCGTTAACTGTCGCCGTGGATGCGATTCTTTCGCGCGGCTGTCCGGAATAATGACCGCTGATGACAACTTCTTTTTGTTCCGTGGCGCACCCTGCAAGCAGGATGATAAACAGAAAAATCAGATTAAAAATTGGCTTCATGGTGGAATATAAGGGTTCGGCTGTAAAAATAAATATAAAACAGAAGAAGTATACCCGTAAATGATTATTTTCCGGTGTAATGTTGCATCATACCGGAACATAATGGCACTTTAGCTCTTCGCTGGGAATTTTGCTGCACGATCCCTGAAACAAATTGAATGCATAGATACCAATCAGGCACAGATTGAACATGCAGTGTACGTGTTTCGTTTATTTGATAGAATGAACCAAATGATGAACCTGACATATACCATTTCCGGAATGACCTGCGGGGGTTGTGCAGCCAAGGTAAAAAGTGTTTTCCTCAAACACCCTGACGTGCTTGCCGCCGATGTCAGCCATCAGGAAGGTACGGCTTTGGTTCAGGCTGACCGTACACCCGACCGTCAGAAGCTGGACAAGCTATTGAGCGATGCAGGGAACTACCGCATCACCGGTGTCGATGACCACACCGATGGCTCGAAAGCCACGACAACCGAGGGTCCCGCAGCACGGAAAGCGCATACAAAGGCCGATCAGGAAGGTGTATCCCCATTGGAAACCTATAAACCCCTGATCCTGATCTTCCTCTTTGTAGCGGGCATTGCAGCCATTGCCTCCTTCCAGGATCAGGTCTTCTCATGGCATCAGTGGATGCGCTATTTCATGGCCGGGTTCTTTATCGTGTTCTCCTTCTTCAAGTTCCTCGATCTGAAAGGATTTGCCCGTTCCTATGCGATGTACGACCTGTTGGCCAAACAATGGAAAGGCTATGGATACGTCTACCCCTTCCTGGAGCTTGGCCTGGGCATCCTTTATCTCACCGCCATTCATTTAACTGCCACACATATCGCAACCATCCTGATTATGGGCTTCAGCAGCATAGGTGTGATCCGCAACATGCTTTCGCCCAACCAGGTGCAATG
>SL_3KL_010_SEDDRAFT_10001172_pt1 | contig 23501 bp, 21 predicted proteins | sample SodLakKL_010_SED_2_FD_10381 | JGI IMG/M metagenome (IMG submission 10381) | reverse complement strand
TGGCCGAGTGGTCGAAGGCGCACGCCTGGAAAGTGTGTATACCTCACAAGGGTATCGAGGGTTCGAATCCCTCTCTCTCCGCAAGATTTTCAAACATAACATCAATTTAAATTTTTGCTTTAATTAAATTTACAGTCAAAACAAAACCAATGGAATCTACTATGAAAAAATTATTTGTCTTTTTGACCATAGCAGTAATGCTTACTTTCGGGCTCAATGCCAAAGTTCAAGCACAAGAAGAAGGCCAGGAGCCTGAAACCGAAGTAGCTGAGCCTATGGATGCTGAGCCAGAAGAAGAAATTGATCCTGCCGAGGCAGCATTGATGGACGCTGAAGTCGACGAAGAAGAAGAGGAGCAGACTTTCCACTACATCTTAAAAGAACAATTTATTGAAGGTGGTGCTGGCTTTATGAGTGTAATTCTTCTATGTTTAATTATCGGGTTAGGCCTGAGCATTGAAAGGATTATTTACCTGAATCTTGCCACAACCAACACCAAAAAATTGTTGAACAAAGTAGAAGATGCTCTTGCAAGCGGCGGCGTTGATGCAGCAAAAGAGATTTGCAAAAATACCCGTGGCCCTGTTGCCAGTATCTACTACCAGGCGCTCGATCGTTACAACGAAGGAATGGAAGTGGTTGAAAAATCCGTTGTTTCTTATGGTAGCGTATTGATGGGCAGATTAGAGATGAACCTCACATGGATCTCGCTCTTTATTGCCATTGCACCTATGCTTGGGTTTATGGGTACAGTAATTGGTATGATTGGCGCCTTCGATGCCATTGCACAAGCTGCTGATATTTCACCCACTATTGTTGCCGACGGTATTAAGGTTGCACTTTTGACCACCGTGTTTGGTTTGATTGTGGCGGTAATATTGCAGGTATTCTACAATTATGTAGTTGCAAAAATCGACTCCATCGTCAATACTATGGAAGATGCTACCATTTCTTTCATGGATATTTTAATTAAATATAACAAGTAAAAAAAACCCCTTTGCCTTATGAATGAAGCAATTATAGATACCGGCATTATTGTTACGTATGTCCTTTTAGGGCTTGCAGCATTATCTGCCGTATTGTTTTCCATTTACCACTTAATTATGCAGTTTAAGAAAGCCAAAGGGGCTTTGATTGGATTCGCTGTGTTAATAATAGTCCTGTTGATAGGCTATTCCATGGCAACCAATGAAGTTTACGAAGGCTTTGCCGTGAGCCCCAATGCATCACAGTGGATTGGAGGTGGTATCAATGCTACCATGATTCTTATTGGATTAGGAATTGTGGCAGCTATTTACACCGAAGTGTCAAAATTAGTAAGATAATCTAAAAATTAGGAGAACACTCTATGGCTAGAATGACCCCTGAAATCAATGCTGGCTCTATGGCAGACATTGCCTTTCTGCTCCTGATTTTCTTCCTTGTAACTACTACAATGGATGTTGACACAGGTATAAGAAGGTTATTGCCCCCGCCCATTGATCCCAATGCTCCCGAGCCACCCCCTGTAAGAGAGCGAAATGTGTTTGTGGTCCTGGTGGACCGCAACGACAGACTCCTTGTGGAAGGTGAACTGGGTGATATACGTGAATTAAGATCACAAACCAAAGAATGGCTTCAGAATCCATTTAACGACCCCAATTTACCCGTCATCGAAAGACGTGAAATTGATAACCTCGGAGAAGTAGATGTTTCCCGGGGGGTGATTTCCCTGCAAAATGACAGGGGCACCTCTTACGAAATGTATATTTCCGTTCAAAATGAACTTGCCGCTGCTATTAATGATATCCGTGACGAGGTATCACGCGATAAATTCGGAGTGCGATTTGACCAGCTTACCGATGAGGACCTCGTTAGGGCTGTCCGGGAGGCTGTTCCCATGGCTATTTCTGAAGCTGAACCAAAAGATATAGAAGGAGGTAGATGATGATAAAAGGAAGATTTAAAAAAGACTCAGGACAAAAATCACAGAAAATTAATACGGCTTCTTTGCCCGATATTATTTTTATGCTGCTGTTTTTCTTCATGGTAACTACTACCATGCGTGAGACTACACTTTTTGTGAGAAATCAACTCCCTTCAGCTACTGAAATTCAAAAACTGGAAAGAAAGTCCCTGGTAAGCTTTATTTACATAGGACCCCCTCTCCAGGAGCATGTCTTTGGTACAGAACCTCGAATTCAGCTCAACGATACTTTTGCCAGCCTTTCTGAAATTGCTTCTTTTATTGAGGCTGAAAGACAGGCAAGACCCGAAGCTGAAAGACCCATTATGGTTACATCTTTGAAAATTGACCATGAAACAAGAATGGGTATTGTGTCGGATGTGAAACAAGAACTCCGGTTGGTGAATGCCCTGAACATTAGCTACTCTACCGTTAGAGGTGAAGTAGCCGGCATGTAAATCCCGCCCATGAGATAGATTCATGTAAGAAAAAAGCCCTGCAATTGTGTTGCAGGGCTTTTTTTGGATAGCATAAACTCCTGTTGATGTACTTTGGGGGTTACTTAAACTAAAATATTGTATTTGGCTTTATGGGTTGGTGGAATGTCGTTGTACCACTTTTAAAAGTTAGTAAAAAATATACTCCTGCCGCATGGTGTAATTGCGTGAAACCCCCCTGCCTCCACCATCAATGAAAACCTCTGAGCTTTCAAGGATGTTGTGCTCGTTATATTTCCTGTTTACCCTGCTGACAGTTTCCCCCTTTTTGTCAAACTCCTCCTGATTTGTAATATTACCCTTGTCGTCATATGAAAAATTGGTGGTGTTTTTCTTGTGAGCCGTTTCCTCTATCAGCTGCACAACCTTACCTTCATTATCTTCTTTCAGGTAAACATGTTCAACCAGTTTGCCGGCTTCATTGTAGGTGTGGACCTCTTTCTTCGATCCACCTGGATAATAACCATAAACTTTTTTGATGGTAGTATCCTCTGATTCATCGTACTCGGTTAGTTCCAGGATATTGCCACTGCTGTCGTATTTCATCCTCTTTTCTGACAGGATATCTTCATCGGCGTCCTTTAAAACAAAACGGATCAGGTTTTTCCCTTCATATTCATATTCTTCAATGTTTTCCAGTTCATTGTCAGGGTCATAAACTTCCTTTTTGATTAACAAGCCTTCGTGGTTGTAATGATAATTAACGGTATCATAGCTTTCATCCATGTAATGCCTGTACTCTTTCTGTATTCTCCCCTTTTCATCGGGAAGAAAGGTTTTTTTCTCCACCACGAAATCGTCGCCTTCCCGCATAAGTTCAAGGGTTAAAAACCCATTGGGGTCGTATTCATAAACATACTCCTGGATGAGGTTGCCTTGTGAGTCGAACTGCTTTTCTGAAAGTTTTTTGCCCTCTTCATTGAATGTGGTTTTGGAAAAAAGATATTCATGCTCCTCCAATTGCTTTTCTGCTGTGGATTTTAACACAATATCCTTTTTAAAAACCAAACTTTCTTTTATTCGAGGTTTTGACATAGTACATGTTGTTTTTTAGATGGAACAGTCTTGTTTAGGTTGCAAAGCTTTTCTGCTGCCTTTATTAGGTGTTGTATATCAGATAGAATTAGCTTTTTTTTACGAATAACAAAGATAAGGATTCTGAAAATAATTATATTTTTACTTTTTCTGTTTATATAATCCCGTAAATAAATTAATACCTATTATTCATTAAAAACCAAGAACAATGAGGATTAGAAAGAATACTATTTTGTTTATGATTATCACACTGCCTTTTTTTATGTGGCAGTGTAAGCAGGACTCCTCCCTGGAATATCCTGAGACAAAAATGGGTGAAGTGGTAGATGAGTATTTTGGCGTTGAAGTTGCTGACCCTTTTCGCTGGCTTGAAGATGACACATCCGACGAAACGAAAGCATGGGTTGAAGCCCAAAATGAAGTAACGTTTAATTATCTTGAGAATATTCCTTTCCGGGATAAACTTAATGAGCGCCTGACCGATCTCTGGACTTATGAGCGTTATCAAGCTCCATGGCGTGAAGGAGACTATTACTTTTATTTTAAAAATGATGGAACCCAAAATCAAAGCGTACTTTATGTGAAAGAAGGCCTTGAGGGAGAGCCTCGTGTTCTGATTGATCCAAACCAGTTGTCGGAGGATGGAACCGTATCTCTGGGCAGAACAAGTGTTTGCAGCAACGCCCGGTATATTGCTTACAGCCTTTCTTATGGTGGGTCTGACTGGAACGAAATTTTTGTAAAAGAGATTGAAACCGGACGTGAGTTGGATGATCATATTAAATGGGTAAAATTTAGTGGTATTGCCTGGGAAGGGGATGGTTTTTACTATAGCCGGTATGATGAACCCGAACCCGGTGAAGAGCTTTCCGGTACCAATGAATACCACAAGATATTTTATCACAAGCTGGGAACCTCCCAGGATGAGGATGAACTGATCTATTATAATCCCGATGAACCCCGTCGCAATTATGGCGCTGGTACTACGGACGATGAACGTTTTTTGATACTTACCGAAAGCCAAAGTACCAGCGGTAATGCGGTATTTGTAAAAGACAACCAAAACCCCCAGCGTGGCTTCATAAAAATTATTGAAGGGTTTGACTATTCCAATAGTGTGATTGATCATATTGACGGTAAGGTTTTGGTGAGAACCAATCATTCAGCACCTTTTTACAGGGTAGTTCTCATCGACCCTCTAAACCCTGCTCCCTCCAACTGGCAAGAGGTCATACCAGAAAGCGAGCATGTTTTACAGGGGGTGAGCCTTGCAGGGGGTAAAATAATCTCCAGGTATTTGCAGGACGCTCATAGTGCAGCCTTTATTCACTCTATGGACGGTGACGTTGAGGCAGAAATTGAGTTACCCGAATTAGGTTCCCTGAGAGGTTTTAGGGGTAACAAAGAAGACCATACAGCCTTTTTCGCCTTTTCATCCTTTACCTTACCCACCACTATTTTTAAGTTTGATGTACAGGAAAACACCTGGGAGGAGTATTTTTCTCCGGATATTGATTTCGAGCCCTTGGATTATGAAACACGCCAGGTTTTTTATTCAAGTAAAGATGGCACACAAGTACCCATGTTTATTGTGCACAAAAAGGGACTGGAGATGGATGGACAAAACCCCACTTTTTTATATGGATATGGGGGATTTAATGCTAGTTTGACCCCTGGTTTCAGCGTCTCCCGTCTTCCCTTGCTTGAAAATGGAGGTGTTTATGTGATGGCTAATTTGCGTGGTGGTGGAGAATATGGCACGGAATGGCATGAAGCAGGCAAACAACTTAACCGGCAAAACGTATTTGACGACTTTATCGCTGCCGCTGAAAACTTGATTGAAATGGGATATACCAGCCCCGAAAAGTTAGCTATTTCAGGTGCATCCAATGGTGGTTTGCTTGTGGGGGCAGCCATGACACAACGCCCCGACCTGTTCCAGGTGGCTTTGCCAGCTGTGGGTGTGCTTGATATGCTGCGGTATCATTTGTTTACCATAGGATGGGCATGGGCCGATGACTATGGTACCAGCGAAGATGAGGAGCACTTTAGGAATCTTTACTCCTACTCACCCCTGCATAATATTGAAGAAGGTGTGCACTACCCCGCCACACTTGTAACCACTGCCGATCACGATGACAGAGTAGTACCTGCTCACAGCTTTAAGTTTATTGCTGAATTACAACGAAAGCATGAAGGTGAGAACCCGGTGCTTATAAGAGTAGGAGTTGATGCAGGGCATGGAGCTGGAAAGCCCATGTCAAAAATTATTGAGGAGCATACCGACATTTGGTCCTTTATGTTTTACAATACCGGATTGGAACCGGAGTTTTAGAAAGAGGACTAAAAAGAATGCGTTTTCCCGAACAAACCCATTTCTAATAAAAAAAGCTGCCCTGGTAAATACACCAGGGCAGCTTTTTTCCAGGTGACCGGTAAAGAAAGCTACCTTACAATGGTCATTTCGTCAATCAGGTGTGAAGCACCGGCAAACTTATCAATGATGAATAAAATATACCTTGCATCCACATTGATGCATTTTTGCATTTGGTGTTCAAAAAGGATATCCATGCTCATGGCTTCCCAGTTGCCGTCAAAGGCCAGGCCAATGAGGTTGCCGTCACCATCCAGAACAGGGCTTCCTGAATTACCACCTGTAATATCATTGTTGGCAATAAAATTCACTATCATGGTGTCATCTTCTCCATACCAGGAATAATCTCTGGCATCATAGAGGTCTTTCAGTTCCTGGGGAACAATAAACTCATGATGTTCAGGGTCTTCCTTTTCCATAACTCCCGATAAGGTTGTAACATAGTCGTAATACACCGCATCGGCTGGCTCATACCCTCCCACAGTTCCGTAGGTAAATCGCATGGTGGAGTTGGCATCAGGGTAATACAACTTGTCGGGGTTCATTTCTTTCAGCCCTTTTATGAATAGCCTTTCGGCTGTGGCCAGCATATCATCGTACTCCGACATTTGATTTTGCAAAGCAGAATAGGTATCCATCAATGTGGTAGCAACCCTGAAAACCCAATCATCTTCCAGTGTTTCATAAGTAGGCTTATCAAGGAAGTTCTGGAGGTTATCAGCCGTAGCAAAAACAGATGTGTTGTATACATCATGGGCAAAGGCAGAAAAATCTGACTGGTAGGTTTGGTTGATGTCTTCAAAAATTTCAGGTTTGTGAGCCTCCGGAACATCGCGGTTATAGACTTTTATCATTGCTGCCCAAAGCTCCTGATCCACACCCCGGTCATAATTATTGTATCTCCCCTCGATGGTTTCTCTCAGCTTTTCCACTTCCTCAGCAACTTTTTCATCTTCGGCTTCTTCCTGCATCAGGTTTGCCAGGGTGCGGTATGCCAGGGCGTTCCTTATTACATCAGGACCCGTAAGGATGGCTTCCCAGAAAATAAAATGATGAGACTGAAAACTTTCATAACCCTCATAAGCTTCACTGTACAAATCCATCACATGGGCGTATTCTTCCATCCGGTTGGCGTCTTCATTGACCCAGTTTTCAAATTCTGCTTCAATCTCTTTTTTGGACTGGGCCACGTTAAGCCGCTCCAGGGCATTACTCACCCCAATAAAGTTTTTCCAGTAATTGGCAATTCCCGATTGCTTAGAGGCATATTTGATACGAATCTCATCACTTTGAGCCATTGCCTCTTCAATGATATCCAGCTTTTTGCGGCGTATGTCAATTCGTACGGGATATTCATATTCAAGTTTATAATTGATGCCATGGGATGTAAGATACCTTTGGGTGGAACCCGGGAATCCCAGTATCATAGTGAAGTCACCATCCTGTACACCCTTTGCCGAAACAGGTAAGTGATGCCTGGGCTTCAGAGGAATGTTTTCTTCGTGGTAGGAAGCGGGTGAGCCGTCAGGGGCGGTATAAACCCTGAAAAGTGCAAAATCGCCCGTGTGACGGGGCCACATCCAGTTATCGGTATCGCCTCCAAATTTCCCGATGGAGGAAGGGGGAGCTCCCACCAATCTTACATCATCAAAGCGTTCGTATACAAAAAGAAAAAATTCATTTCCTGCAAACATAGAACGGACATTGGCATGGTAATGAGTACCTTCGGTTGCCTCATCGATCAGCCTGTTGCTAACCCTGCTGATGGCCGTGGTGCGCTCCTCTTTGCTCATGGATTCATCTATTTCAGCATAAATGTCATCGGTTACTTCTTCCACATCCACCAGGAAGTTAACAAAAAGGTTGGGGTTGGGAAGCTCTTCATCCATTGACATAGCCCAGAAACCATCTGAAAGGTAATCGTTTTCCGTAGTGCTGTGGCTTTGTATACGTCCATATCCACAGTGGTGATTGGTAAGCAACAGCCCCTGGTCAGAAATAATTTCTCCCGTACAGCCACCTCCAAAACTCACGATGGCGTCTTTCAGGCTCGACTCCTTCAGGGAAAATATCTCTTCCCGGCTCAGGTTTAATCCTTTTTCCTGCATCTGCTCATGCAGCACTTCGCTGATCATAAAAGGCAACCACATGCCTTCATCTGCTTTGGCTGTGTGGTTGAAACCCAAAACCAAAACCACAAATAAGGCAATTATCTTGTATGTTTTCATATTTAATGGTGTAAATGTTTGTAATGTGTTGAAAATAAATAGTATGTGCTAGGTGAATTTTTCTCCTTTAAACAACTTAATGTCGTTTACAAACTTCCTGATTTGCTGCTCCTGGCTTTTTTGGCAAATAAGCAATGCATTGTCTGATTCTGAAACGATGTAGTCGTCCAGCCCTTGTAAAACAACAAGCTTGTCTTCGGGTACATTGACGATGCAGTTTTGGGTTTCATAGGTCATAACATTTTCACCCATGATAGCATTTTTATTTTTATCCTTATCCCGTGCATCATACAAGGAGCCCCATGTTCCCAGGTCAGACCAGCCAAAATCGGAAATAAATACATATACATTGTCGGCTTTTTCCATGATGGCATAATCAATGGAAATACTTTTGCAGGCAGGGTAGACCTGGTCAATATATTCTTTTTCATCCGGGGTATTGTAAATGTTGCTTGCTTTTTGGAACACATAGCTTATTTCGGGCTGGTGTTTATCGAAAGCACTGATAATGGCTTTGCAGGACCAAATAAAAATCCCTGAATTCCAAAGAAAGTCACCACTTTTCAAAAAGGAACGTGCCAACTCTTCATCGGGTTTTTCTGTAAATGTTTTAACTTTTCGCAGCAACTCGCTATGTTCAAAGCGGGTTCCAGCCACGTATTGTATGTAGCCGTAGCCCGTATCGGGTCTTGACGGCTTTATCCCTAGTGTGTAGAAGTTTTCATTGTCTTTGGCAGCCTCCATGGCCGAACTGATAATGTCACAAAAGATATCTTCTTTCAGGATAATATGGTCGGAAGGGGCAACAACCATCCTGGCTTCGGGGTTAAGGTTGTATATTTTGTGGGCTGCATAGGCAATGCATGGGGCTGTGTTTTTGCGAGCGGGTTCACCTATTACTTGTTCCCCTTTTATCCCTTCCAGCTGCTCTATTACCAGGTCGCGGTACATTTCATTAGTAACCACATAAATGTTCTCAGGATGACATACCCGGAGAAATCGGTCATACGTTTGACGAATAAGAGTTTTGCCGGTGCCTAAAATATCGATAAACTGCTTAGGACGGTCTACCTTGCTCATAGGCCAGAAGCGTTCTCCAACACCACCGGCCATAATTACCACATAATTGTTCTTGTCCATATCTTTAGGTTTAAATTTTTTTTGATGGGTGTTTTTATTTTGATTTCTAATTTGATTTATACTCGGTTTTGCTAACAGAACTATTGTTTTGCAAGCCGGGGGGGTCAGATTGCTCAGTGTTTTCTAATCCCAGGGGCTCCACCACAGCCATGGGGTGGAACAGATACCTGCGGTGGTTGTTTAGACAATAACAGCGGAACCGTTTTCTGAGCTTTTCTTCTTTTTTAAATACTTTTCCGTTTGCTGCCTGGAAAAAAGTGTTGTCAGGGATTTGCTCCAGGGTTATTTCTGTCTGGTCATCTTTATTATAGGTTTTCAGCAAAGACCATAGCTGGGGTGCAGAGGCGAAGGTAGCCTTGATATTCTGGCTGAAAGCCAAAAGAGGTTGGTGGAGTTCTTCGGGTACTAACTTATGATACACGGCATATTTTAACAAACCCGAAAACTCTTCTTTCCATTGTTTGCCATGGGGCGATACCTGGTTTTTATATTTTACCCACACTTTCAGATGGGCCAGCTCATGCAGAAATACAAGATAAATCACAAAAGGATTGAGGCTGCCATTGATGGAAATCCGGTGTGGGTTTCCATTTACAGATGGCCTGTAATCGCCCAGTTTGGTGATGCGACTGCGGGTTAGTTTTAGTTGAATGGCATATGTTTCAATAAATGAAGACACCTGCTGAATGGTGCCTTCAGGGAAATATTCCGAGAGTACTTCTTTATATCTGGCTTTCATCAAAATCTGTAATTTCCAGGTGGTGAGTATCTGTCTCTTTGCTCCATTGCGGGCAATCACAACTACTTCTGAAAACGGAACAGGAAGAAAAAATTCCCAACAAAAAGACACATACCAAAAAGGAGCGTATTTCGAGTACTTTCTTCATCGGGGGAGGGATATTTTTTATGTGTAATTTTGATGTTTTGCTGCTTGACTAATTAATTACAAACCTACGTATTTTTTTTAAAATGGCAAGAACAAACCCTGCAGCCACAAATGTCATTCATACTTGCCATACCAGTGAGTTTTGCTCTGCTGGTTTGTATTTGATGTTGAATTACATTGACGTGGTTTTTTTTTCACCAGAATTTTGTGAAAAAGAACAAATCATCCTATGATGGGTATGTTCAAAGAGGTAAGCTTTATGTCATTAAGGAAAATAAATGTAAATTCGCATTCTTAACAAACATCACTTCATGAAGTTGTTCTATCATCTGGGTCGGTATATGTTGCTTCTTGTAACCATTTTACGCAGGCCGCAAAATGCAAAAATATACCGTCAGAAAATTATTGTTGAAATGGACAACCTGGGACTGGAGAGCCTGGGTATTGTTACAATTATTTCAGTGTTTATGGGTGCGGTGGTTACCATTCAAACGGCTTTCAATACCGATCACCCCTTGTTACCCATATATGCAGTAGGCTTCGCCACGCGTCAGTCTATCATCCTTGAGTTTTCTCCCACAATTATCAGCCTTATCCTGGCCGGTAAGGTCGGTTCACGTATTGCTTCTGAGATTGGCACCATGCGAGTAACAGAACAAATTGATGCACTGGAGGTGATGGGTATTAATTCGGCGGGTTATCTTATCCTGCCCAAAGTATTAGCCAGTATGATTATCAACCCCATGCTTGTGATAATCAGTATATTTCTAGGTGTGTTCGGTGGCTGGCTTGCATCTGCTTTTACCGGAGTCATCCCCCTGAGCCATTATATCTATGGCATTTTATTCGAATTTTCGCAATTCGATATCTTTTATGCTTTAATAAAAACAGTGGTTTTTGCTTTTCTGATAACCTCAATTTCAGGTTATTTTGGATTTTATACCCGGGGAGGAGCCCTCGAAGTGGGGCATTCCAGCACCAAGGCTGTGGTGTTCAGCAGTATATACATTATTATTTTTAACCTTATTCTGACACAAATTCTCCTGGTATGATCAGCATTACTGACTTATTTAAATCGTTTGGTGATGAAGCCGTGCTCAAAAAGGTAAATACTGTTTTTGATAAAGGTAAAACCAACCTTATTATCGGGCAAAGTGGCTCGGGTAAAACGGTATTTATGAAATGCCTGGTGGGTTTGCTTGAGCCCGATAGTGGTAGCATCCTTTACGATGACACCAACTTCACAGCCCTTACCGGACATCAACGTACTGATATTCGAAAAAAGATGGGGATGTTGTTTCAGGGCAGCGCCCTGTTCGATTCGCTGACGGTGGAAGAAAACGTTATTTTCCCCCTGGAGATGTTCAACAAGCATATGAGCCGTAAAGAAAAGCTGGATCGTGCCAATTTTTGCCTCGACAGGGTAAATATCCACAATGTCAATCATTTGTACCCGGCAGAAATCAGCGGAGGGATGAAAAAAAGAGTTGCCATTGCCCGGGCTATTGCCAACAGCCCCGATTATTTGTTTTGTGATGAACCCAATTCAGGCCTGGACCCACAAACTGCTATCCTCATCGACAAACTCATCAGTGAGATTACCGAGGAGTTTCAAATGACCACTGTTGTTAACACCCATGACATGAACAGCGTGATGGAAATTGGTCAGCATGTTGTTTTTCTGCACAAGGGAAACCTTTGGTGGGAGGGAACCGCTGAAGAAATTTTAACCAGTGGCAACAAAGAAGTAGAGCATTTTGTTTATGCTTCGGAGCTTATGATGAAAATCAAAAACACAAAACGGTCTTCTTGATAGCTTTTTATTTGCTAATTTTGCAAAGCCAATACCCCTTGTTATATGATATTGTTTATCAGGCTTTTTAGGGAAAGTGCCATGTTTGCATGGACCAGTTTGATTGCCAACAAGCTGCGCACTATTCTCACCCTTTTGGGAATTACCATTGGGATTTTTGCTATCATATCTGTTTTCAGTATCGTTGATGCACTGGAAAGACAGATACGTACTTCCATTGCATCCCTGGGTGAAAACACCATCTATATTCAGAAATGGCCCTGGGAGTTTTCTGCCGATTATGCCTGGTGGCGATACATGAACCGACCTACTCCCCGCATATCTGAAATGGATGATATCATGCGACGCACCAATGTTTTGGAGGCAGCTACATTTACAGCTTTCACCAATCGAACGGTGGAGTATCAAAACAGGAGTATCGACCGGGTGAGCATAATGGCTGCTAGCCATGATTATGACAAGGTGCGCTTTTTCGAACTGGAAAGTGGCAGGGATTTTTCTCCCACGGAGTCTTCAGCAGGTCGCAATGTGGCCATCCTGGGTGCTGAAATCGCTGAAAATTTGTTCCAGGATGCGGACCCCCTTTTGAAAAACCTGAAAATATTTGGCAGAAACATTGAAGTGGTAGGTGTTTTTGACAGGGAAGGGGAGGATACTTTTGGAAACTCCCACGATGAAACGGTTTTGTTGCCGGTCAATTTTGTCAATTCATTTATCAACGTAAACAGCGATCGGTATAATCCGGCCATCCTGGCCAGGGGTAAAGATATATACAGCAGTGATGAAATTACAGATGAACTGCGTGGGGCTATGCGCTCCATCAGACGTATTAAGCCAGCAGCAGATGATGACTTCTCCCTGAACCAGGCCAGCTTGCTCTCTACACAGTTTGATGGCTTATTTGCCATTATTAAAATTGCAGGATGGATTATTGGCGGGTTTTCCATTTTGGTGGGAGGCTTTGGTATAGCCAATATCATGTTTGTATCTGTCAAGGAGAGAACTACTATTATTGGTATCCAGAAAGCCCTGGGTGCCAAAAACTATTTTATATTGTTACAGTTTTTGGCTGAGGCTGTTATTCTCAGTCTAATGGGAGGTTTATTGGGCCTGCTGTTAGTGTTTACAGGCACATGGATGGCTTCCATGGCTTTTGACATGAACTTGCTGCTGAGCATGAGTAACATTATGCGAGGAGTGAACGTTTCGGTTATCATTGGTTTGATAGCCGGAATACTACCTGCCTGGTCAGCTGCACAGCTCAATCCCGTTGATGCCATCAGGGCCAATACCTGATGAATATTTGTTAAATCCTTAAATAGTATTGTTTGGAATGGAAAAAATGGAAAAGAAAAAAGTTATTCTAGTAATTATGGATGGCTGGGGCCAGGGAAGAGGCGATAAATCTGATATTATTGCCAATGCCCGGGTGCCTTATACCCAATCATTGAACCAATCAGCAGCTTTTGCCACATTAAAAACTTCAGGTGAAGATGTGGGGCTCCCTGAGGGTCAAATGGGAAACTCGGAAGTAGGACACCTCAATATCGGGGCAGGAAGGATTGTTTATCAGGACCTTGTAAAAATTTCCAAAGCCATAAAAGATGGTTCTTTTCATAAAAATGAAGCGGTAACCCAGGCGATTGAGTACGCCAAAAAAGAGCATAAAAAAGTTCACTTACTGGGCCTTGTGTCGGATGGGGGTGTACACTCTTCCATGGATCATCTTTTCGGGTTGTGCGATGTAGCTCAAAAACATGATTTCGAACAACTGTACATTCATGCCTTTACCGATGGAAGAGACACCGACCCTAAAAGTGGAGCCGGTTACATTGATCAGCTGGAAAAGCACCTGGAGAACTCAGCAGGAACCATCGCCAGTGTTTGTGGAAGATATTATGCCATGGATCGGGATAAGCGATGGGAGCGGATCAAGTTGGCTTATGATATGCTGGTAAAAGGCGAAGGTGAGAAGTTTGAAGATGCCCGTTCGGCTATTCATGCTTCTTATGATGAGGAAGTTACCGATGAGTTTATCAAACCCCGGATTATTGCAGGGAAAGATGGAAACCCCACTGCAACTATTCAAAAGGGAGATGTGGTGATTTGTTTCAACTTCCGTACCGATCGCCTTCGTGAGATCACCATGGTGCTTTCACAGCAGGATATGCCTGAGCATGATATGAAAACTTTGCCTCTGCATTATCTTACGATGACCAAATATGATGATTCCTTCAAAGATGTTACCATCATTTATGAAAAAGATGACCTGAAAGGAACCATGGGAGAAGTGTTGGAAAAACAAGGTTTAAAACAGCTCCGGATAGCTGAAACGGAGAAGTATCCGCATGTTACCTTCTTTTTTAGCGGTGGACGCGAAAAAGAATTTCATGGCGAAGAGCGGATCATGGTTTCCTCTCCCAAGGTTGCAACCTACGATTTGCAACCCGAAATGAGTGCTCCGGAAGTACGTGATGCTGTGGTGGATGAGATTCGGAAGCAAAAATTTGACTTTATCTGTCTTAACTTTGCCAATGCCGACATGGTAGGACATACCGGGGTGTATGATGCCATTGTCAAAGCTGTAGAAACAGTGGATGGCTGTGTGAAAGATGTGACAGAAGCCGCTGCGGAAAATGGATACAGTGTGCTTATTACCTCCGATCATGGAAATGCTGACTTTGCTTTCAATCAGGATGGCTCACCCAATACTGCACATACAACCAATCCGGTACCATTGTGGTTGATTGACAAAGATTATAAAAAACTGAAAGATGGAGGCCGACTGGCCGACCTGGCACCCACTATCCTTAAGTTGATGCAGGTGGAAACTTCTGAAGAGATGGAAGGCAAGGTTTTGTTGGATTAGCAAAAAGCTAAAGCACCATAAGGAGTTGCTTTGTACCTATAAGAAAAACAGGCCCGGTAGTATTGCCGGGCCTGTTCTTTAAGAAGCAATAAACAGCAAACCTTATCACTTCAGTTTTTCCACAAGGCGTTTCATCATTGGCAACATGGTCTTGGGGTTGGTGCTGGTAATCAGGTTGTTGTCTTCAACCCAATCTTTGCCCTCGTAATGGGCACCTGCATTAACCAGGTCGTCTTTGATGGCATGAGAGGCGGTTATTTTACGCCCTTTGACGATACCGGCAGAAATCATCAGCCAGGGGCCATGGCATATGGAGGCTATGATTTTTCCTGAATCAACATGTTTTTTTATGAACGCTACAATGCTTTCATCGCGCCTCCAAATATCGGGTGCGTATCCTCCGGGGATGACCACGGCATCAAACTCCTGGTTTTTGATCTCTGCAAATGTCTTATCAGGGCTAAAGCTCATCCCTCCTTTTCCCTGGTAAACTTTATTTTCGGGAGCCACAGAAATAACATCGTGCCCCTCTTCTTTTAACCTGAAATAGGGATAAAGAAACTCTGAGTCTTCTACCATTTTTTCCAACAGAACCACTATCTTTTTCATAAGACTTTTCTTTTTTGGGTGAGAAAAACCAACTTTCAATAAAAAAACGGAGCATTACCACGATTGTTCATGTTTTTTTTAAAAAGGATGTTTTGTAAGGCAACAAAAAAGAAACCCCGGAAAGGTCTCCGGGGTTGCCATTCAACTAACCAAAACAACATGAAGAAAATTTAATTTTTTCCGTAATATTATTCAAACGCAAGATTGATCTTATTGTTTTATCGATGTGGAAATTTGTTTTGCTAAACAAACATAAAATTCTTTTAATGGCAAATAAAATAGTTTAAATGCTCTTTACTTTATGGGTTTATCTTTTCGTAGCGCAGGTTGTAAGATATATTTGAGCCTCTCGATTATCGAGAGCATGTTGTTCAAAAAACCAACCCGTTTTGCATAAAACCTATGCAATTATTATTTATATTTATGCGTTTAGCTTTAAAATAACTGAGATTGGATTAGTAACCACAAAATCATTAATTTTACGCCCGGTTTTCAAGAAACGATTTCCTAACTTTTCAGCCAGCTTTTATGAAACCATTAGTTTACCATTTCCTGATATTTGTCTTGCTGTTCAGCCTGATTAATACAGAGTCATCTGCCCAAAATAATCTTCAACCCCGCTATCTCACCCTGGAAGAAGTAATTCGTATAGCACGCGAGCAGTCGCCCGATGCTCTGGCTGCCAGGCATCGTTACCGGGGGAGTTACTGGCAACATCGCTCCTTTAAAGCCGGCTACCTTCCGGATTTACGACTGGATGCTACATTGCCCAACCTCAATCGCAACATCCAGGCCATAACCCTACCTGACGGCTCCGATGTATTTATCCGGCGCAGTTTAGCTTCTTCTTCCGCCAACCTTGCCCTGAGCCAAAGGATTGGGCTGACTGGCGGACAAATATTTATGAATACAGGACTGGAACGAATTGACCTGATACGAGATGATGGCAACGAAACATCATACCTTTCTACACCTGTTAATATCGGATTTACCCAGCCCATTTTCAGTTTTAACCCTTACAAGTGGGAGCGAAAGATTGAGCCCCTGCGTTTCCAGGAAGCCAGAAAAAGATATATTGAAGACCTTGAAAACATCTCTCTGAGGGCCAACAATTTGTTTTTTGATCTACTTCTGGCGCAAATTAATATCGAGATAAATACGCTCAACCTTAACAACAACGATACGCTCTATGAAATATCAAAAGGCCGTTATGAGCTAGGTCGAATCGCTGAAAATGAATTGCTGCAGATGGAACTTAATGTGCTTAACTCAGAAGCACAGCTTGAGCAGGCACGTATAGATCATGAGGCGGCCCTGTTTCGCTTTCGTTCCTACCTGGGTATTGAGAATGTGGAGAATATCTCGTTGGTTATACCCGAACAACGGCACAATATGACGGTTGATGTACAGCAAGCCCTAGCCCAGGCCAGGGGCAATCGTTCGGATATGATAGCCATGGAACGTCGCAAGCTGGAAGCTGAAAGTGACGTGAGCCGGACACGTTCTGAAAGCCGTTTCAATGCCAATCTGTTTGCCGTTTTTGGCCTAACCCAAACTGCCGATAACTTTACTGACGCGTATATTGATCCTCTTGATCAACAGCAGCTTCGCGTTGGTGTGCAGATCCCTATCGTAGACTGGGGCGTTGGTCGGGGGAAGGTGCGTATGGCAGAGTCCAACAGAGAGTTGGTAAACACCAATGTGGAGCAAGATATGATTGATTTTGAGCAGGAGGTTTTGCTGCGTGTGATGGAGTTTAACATGCTGGACCGGCAGTTGAACATCGCCGCAAAAGCAGATACCATTGCCGAAAAGCGTTACGAGGTTTCCCGGCAGCGATACCTTATTGGCCGCATCGATATCCTGGATCTCAATATCGCCCTGGAGGAAAAGGATCGTGCCAAGCAACGTTACCTGGCTGCACTACGTAACTATTGGAGAGGGTATTATGAAATGCGGCGCCTTACCCTGTACGATTTTGATCAGGACATGCCCATTACCATTAACTTTGATGAAATTTAAACAAATTCCTGAAAAATTCAACCTGTCAAAAAGACACAGAAGTGCCCCTGGCTTCATGGGTATAACTACTCTTTTGTTTTTTTAGGGGCAGACCTTTTTTTGTGTTGCTGTTGTGGGCAAATAAATAGCGAAACCCAAATACTTTTTATATGTTAGACTTATCAGATGCAACCCTCGATAAAATTATTGTTCATCAGGTGGGAAATCCTTCGCACGATGAGCCACTCAAGTGCTCCAAAGAAACATTTCCCCTGGATGACCCCGATTTGGAGGCCGTACTTTCCCGTTTCTTTTTGTCCCCATTCCATAAAAAAGATTTGGGGTTTTATAATTTTAAACACGATACGGATATTCAACTTAATGAGATGCACCACTATGCCGGTAAAGTGTTTGACCCCTCCGAGAGCTTTTCTCTTCAGTCGGTTAATATAGCCAAGCATCTTTACGATAAATCGCATCACCCCAAGGTGAAGGCCGGGGAGTTGTATGTGGTGTACCTGAAAGACTGCCTGGTGGAGGATGAACTCACCGACGCACTGGGTATTTTCAAATCCGAAAACAAAGATACATTTCTCAAAGTGTATGCCGGAGGGAGCAACTGTAATATTGAATACCAGGATGGTATAAACATCAATAAGCTTGACAAAGGCTGTTTGGTTTTTAATACCGAAAAAGACCAGGGTTATAAAATCTGTATTGTGGATAAAACCAATGCTGAGGAGTCACGCTTTTGGAAGGATGAATTTTTAAAAGTATCCCCCAGGGATGATGATTTTTATCATACCAAAGCGGTGATGAACCTGGCTAAAGGTTTTTGCAACTCCATGCTTGTTGAAGAAAATGACGTTTCGCGCAACAAGCAGTTGGAGGTAAAAGATAAAGTGGTACAATATTTTACCGAAAATGAGCAATACCAGGAGCAGAGCTTTGAAAAGGAAGTTTTGCAGGAGCCCCAGGTGATTGATTCTTATCGGGATTATCGGGAGAAGTTTGCCCAACAACATAATTTACAGACCAGGGATAGTTTTGATATTGCAGAGCCTGCTGTGAAAAAGGAAAAAAAGAATTTCAAAAGTGTGATAAAGCTGGATAAAAATTTTCACGTATATGTGCATGGTAACCCCAACATGATAGAAAAGGGTTTTGACGATGGAAGAGGAAAGTATTACTATAAATTATATTTTGACGAAGAAAATTGATGGACAAAAGTTTTAAAAGCGTGTTGAATTAATTGCTAATTTTGTGGGTTTTAAATGTAGTTTAATCATTAAAAAGCAAATAAGTTATGGACGGAAGTATAGGAATTTGGATTTTTCTGGGAGTAATGGTGCTTTTTGCCGTATTGGGATATAACCGCCTGGTAAGGTTGCGCAATATGGCAGATAAGTCTTTTGCCAGCATTGATGCTATGGCTAAAAAACGATACGACCTGATCCCCAACCTTGTGGCTACGGTACAAAAATATATGGATCATGAGAGGAGTACCTTAACCGATATCACTGAAATGCGTGCTAAAGCGGTTTCGGGAAATCTATCTGACAATGAAAAAGTGGATTTGGATAATAAAATTTCAAGGGCCATGGGCAACATCATGGTAGCTGTGGAAAACTACCCTGATCTGAAGGCCAGTAAGAACTTTGTTCAGTTGCAGGGCAGTCTCAACGAAGTGGAAGAGCAACTGAGTGCCGCCCGCCGTGCCTATAACGCTGCGGTTACCAGCTACAACAACGCCTGCCAGATGTTTCCCTCCAATGTTTTTGCCATGCTTTTCAATTTTAAAACCAAAACTTTGTTTGAAATCAGCGAGCAGGAAAGGCAAAATGTGGATGTGAAGTCATTGTTTGGCTGATTAATTTTTCAATGATATATTAATGAAATTGTTGCAGGATGAAATCGTTAAGCGAATTTAAAGCATATTACAACAAAGAAATGCTGCCCGATTTGGAGCTGTTGGATAAGAGAAGAAAAACCATTGTGAAGCGAAGCCTTACCGTGGCATTATTTACTTTGTTAGCCATACTGGCGGTAATTTTGGCGTACCACCTTTTTGAGAAAGGGCCCGATAGCTCCTCGCTGTATTATGTGGTGGCAGGGATAATTATCTTTCTTGCCGGTGTTGTTACGGGCGTAATTTGGGCCAGAGATAAAACCTTTTACAAGGATTTCAAAAGACAGGCCATTGAGCCCATTATAAATTTCATCAGTCCAGACCTGACGTATGAGCCCAAAAACTTCATTGGCTCCGACAGCTTTCAACGTTCCCGTATCTTTCTTAAAAATGCTGACAGGTACAAAGGAGATGATATGGTACATGGAAAGCTCGATAAAACCAATATCTGGTTTTCGGAGGTGAAAGCCCAATACAAAACCACCACATCTAATCGCAAGGGACGACGAAAAACGCGTTGGCACACTATTTTCAAAGGTTTGTTTTTTATTGCCGACTTCAATAAACACTTCCAAACTTCTACGGTTGTTTTACCCAACAGGGTGGGAAATGGATTTTTGTCCGGCTTTCTGAAGGAAATGAATCTTGCCCGGCGCGAAAAACATGTGAGCCTGGAAGACCCGGATTTCAACAAGCATTTTGTGGTATATGGCGAAGACCAGGTGGAGGCACGTTATGTGCTGAGTACTTCACTGATGCGTCGCATTACCGACTTCAAAGAGAAGCACCGAAATCCACTGTATATCTCTTTCGTAAACTCATTTTTGTATGTGGCCATTGCCTACCGGAAAGATTTATTTGAACCCAACTACTTCAGAAAACTTACCCGTTTTAGCATTGTACAGGAATTCTATGAAGACTTGCATCTGGCCATAAGTATTGTAGAGGAACTTAACCTGAATAACCGCATCTGGACAAAACAATAATCATTTTACAATCCTATGAAAAAAAACGAACCGTAACAAGCTTCGAGCAGGTTACGGTTCGTTTGTTGCTGTGCCACTTCTGACAAGTATTTGCCATGCTATTCCTTGAACTAAAGTGTGGGGCTAAGCAGGTACCCGCATTGGTTAGGTTAACTCTTCTTATCGCCCCAAAGAAAATCTAATATTTAATAGGGTCGAAACCTTTACCGTAAACGCCCATTACGTTGGCAGTCGAAATAAATGCTTCGGGATCAATTTGCTTGATGGTTCTGAACAGTTGGTTGCTTTCGTATCGTCTGGCTATAACCATCAGGATATTGCTTTCGGTTTTGCTGTACCAGCCTTTGCCATTGAGCAAGGTTACCCCACGGCCTATTTCGTTGGCTATTTGTTCGGCAATCTCTTCATGTTTTTTACTGAAAATAAACATCTGTACACTCTGCCGGTGCCCCATAAGCACCATGTCAATGGCGTAGGATGCCACTGCCATAACCACAAAGCCATAAACAATCACCTCCAACGACCGGAAAAGAATAAAAGAACTGGAAATAATAACTACATCCATATAAAGCATCAGTTTACCGGGACTGATATTCCGGTATTTGTTTATCATCATGGCTATGATATCCGTACCCCCGGTGCTTCCTCCCTGCGAAAAAACGAGTCCCACGCTGGCTCCTCCCATGATACCTCCTATAATGGCTGCCATAAACCGGTCGGATACGATAGGTTCTGTTATATATTGTTGCAAAACACTCAGGAAAACAGAAAGCACTACCGCAGCATAAATGGTTCGAATACCAAAGGAAAGCCCCAGGCTTTTTATGCCCAGAGTAATCAAAACAATATTGATGGCAAAAAACGTGAGACCCACCGGAATGCCTGTGGCGTAATACACAAGCGCACTAAGGCCCGTTACCCCACCCCCTATGATTTCCGATGGGATAATAAACGCCGTCCAGGCGAGTGCATTTACAAACAAACCCAGGGTAATCAAGGCGTAATTTTGGATGGAATGCCAGACTGAGTTATGAATTTTCTTTAATTTCATAATTTATTAACATTAAAAGCGTTACAATAGTGTTTGCATCACAAATTTTGCAAGTGCAAAAGTAATCAAACCCCGCAAAATTTTTAAAAAAATATAAGGGCTTATTTTATGTCTTCTGTTTTTTTGTACTTTTGATACAAACATGTTCGGTGAATTGTTTTTGAGTTAGTCACTCTTTTGAAAGGAAATGCCATGAAAAGTAAATTTGTTGTAATAACAGTTATGCTCTTGTTGCCAATGTTATTGGCCTCACAGGATCAGTCTCAGCAATTGAACCAGGGAGCAGGATTGCTTTCAGGTGAGTATAGTTTGCTCAGCCAGCAGCCCAACTTCGGACTGCAAATGGGTACCAGTTTTTCAAGTGGCTTTGGAGGGGGGTCCCTGTTTTCCCAGTCCATTTCACCTTATATGCAACTCCAACCCGGTCAAAACTTTAGCCTTATGGTGGGGACAACCTTTACCACAGGCCAGTTTTCAGGTGTGCAGCCTCTGCAGTCATCTTTGGGAGCAGAAATGCCCCAGCGAATGAATTCGGCTGTGGTCTATGCAATGGGTGCCTATCAGGTAAATCAGAAACTGACCATCACCGGTGGCGCATGGACCGAACGCAACAACATGAACCTGGTGCAGGAGCCGCAAATGAATTCACAGGCATTTAATAACAATGCAAGAGGAATGATGCTGGGGATGGATTATCAAATTAACGACAAAATGAGTTTTGGTGCAGAAGTGAATATCTCCACAGGACACAACCCTTTTAATCCTTACAGCTCCAATCCATTTCGAAGCAATCCGTTTCACCGGAATAACCCATGGTAAACTAATTGTAAAATATGTCATCTAGGATAAAAACCGGCAAAAACTCTTTTGCCGGTTTTTTTAGGGGTACTTCCCAAGGGGGATTAGCTGAATTCCTTTATTAAAGGGGTAAACAATCATGTTTACCAAAGGGGGGTGTTAAAAAAATAAAATAATAGAAAATACTTTGTGGTTTCCTGAAAAATGCTTACATTGAAGTGCTGAAATTTTAATCATTATTTGGTTGTTTTTATTGGTTAATGTTGTTTTTGTTTTGGTGGTTAAAAGGCAATAGGCGGGTGCAGGGCTCGCCTTTTGTTTAACCACCAATTTTATTTTTTGGCCCCCACAAGGGTGAAAATAAGTGTTAAAAGCTTTTTGCAAATTATCTTTGGTGAACCCCCTTCATAAATCACACTGCACGCCCCCCACATCCTCAAAAGAAGGATTATGTTGATGATCTTGTTTGCAAACCTTCTTTCCCTCTTCCAAATCGCTTTATTTTTCTGACTTTTTTCACTGCTATATCGACCAGGTATTTTGGTGTTTTTTGTTGTATCATGAATCATTGCTTGAAACAAACCCCTAAAATTCTCTGAATAATACAATGATGTGTAGTTTATAAAACTCCATCAAGGGACTTTGTATGAGGGTGTTTTTCTGCTTCCCTGGCGAACTTCCAAATAACCCAAAGTTGATTTTTATCTTTTCCTTTCAACAGGAATATCAATCCTTTTCCCATAATATTTAATTTGTTACGGCCATAAACTTTGAGGCGATAGTGTCAAAGATTATACGGTTGAAATAATACCTGGTCACTAAAAAAAATAGAACAACCTGTTATGATGTAGATGGCACAACTTAAACTGTTAGGGGTGACACAATTAGCTCCGGTATAGTTGACGCAGGTTGGGGCGGTTTATCCCTCCGATATCCTGTTTTGTATTAGACTCCATGTAATCATATAAATTTATGCACAATTTCCCTTGTGGGAGGCAGGTATTTATACCCGGTATTTTTCATAACCTTATATTTGAAAATTACGTATATCTACTTTTAACCAGCTTAGGTAAATGACGTGTAATTTTTGTTTAACAGGTTAAATCACCCCCTGAAACAGGTAATTTACGCACTGTAATTGTTAATATATTTGTCAGGTATAAAGATGCATTGCTATACAAGTATTAGAACCAACCCGGAAGGCAGCAGAAAGTACAAAAAAACCCCTGTTTCGTATAGTAGATTATCAAGGGGATGCAAGTCAAAAGAGACCTGCATTAGTGGTTAAAAACAAAAAAAAGGGATGGTAGGATAACACGTTTTTTAAAAATATCGCATTATTATCGTTGGATTTTGCATT
>SL_3KL_010_SEDDRAFT_10001171_pt1 | contig 23512 bp, 19 predicted proteins | sample SodLakKL_010_SED_2_FD_10381 | JGI IMG/M metagenome (IMG submission 10381) | reverse complement strand
CTCCTTGAAAATATTGATCAGAGACGGAGGTTTGGCTATGCCTTTGTTTACTGAGAAACTTAATCCATGTGCCTGCCCCTGCCCGTGATAGGGATCCTGACCAAGGATCACGACCTTCACCCTGTAAAAAGGGGTGTGGTTGAAGGCCGAAAAAATCAGGGGGCCGGGAGGACAGATCGGGTGCTTTTTTTTTTCTTCCTGCAAAAAATGTTTCAGGTCCAAAAAATAGGGAGCCCTGAACTCATTGCTCAGTACCTTCCCCCAGCTCTTTTCGATCACGGCTTTTACCGGAGCTTCTTTCATGTCAGCTGGTTTGGTTTGTTTCGCCCGCCTCCAGGCTTCGGACTAATGCCTGGATATCGAGTCCGCCGAAATTGCCCGAACTCATCAACAGAAAACAGTTGTTGCCTGCCGGAATGCGTTGCAGTATGGTTTGCAGTGCTTCCCTGTCAGTAAACACCCTCAAACCCTTCTTGTTAAAGGCTGCGACCACCTCGGTGGTACCGAGAGGAGGAAGTTGTTTCAGCTCAAGGGTGTGGGGGCTGAAAAAGACAATGGCCAGGTCGGCTGCATCCATGGTGCCGGCATATTGTGGCAAAAACCCCTTGTTCAGGCTGCTGTAGGTATGCAACTCCATACAGGCAATGATCCGTTTGCCGGGATAGTGTTCCCTGACAGCCTGGAGTGTTGCCCTGAGTTTGGAAGGGGCATGGGCAAAGTCGCGGATCAGGGTATTTGTCCTTCCGCTGTAAAGAATGTCCATCCGGTTGCTGGCTCCACCGAAATGCCTGATGGCCTCCAGGAACATTTGTTTGTCTACGCCGAGTTGCTGGCACACCAACATGGCCCCCTGCAGATTCAACAGGTTATGCCTGCCGAAAATACGGAGGGGAACCCAGCCCCCGGGGCCTTTTACATGGGTTATTCCGTTGCTCAGGCTGAATTCGGGAAGTCCATAGCCATAGAGGCAGAGTGAGAGGTCTGCCTCTTGTTCACAAAGCCGGGTCAGCAGTTTGTCTTCCTGGCAAAAGATCAGCTTGCCGCCCTTTTCGATGCACCGGATGAATTTTTTAAACTGTTCCACATACTCCCCAAATGTGCTGAATACGTTAACATGGTCCCAGGCGATGCCGCTAAGCAAGGCAATATGGGGTGTATACAAAAGAAATTTGGGCCGAGGGTCGGCCGGCGAGCTGGGATATTCATCGCCCTCCAAAACCATGAAGGGGGCGTTTTCCGACAAGCTGACCATCACCTCAAAGCCCTCCAGTTGTGCGCCGACCATGTAATCGGCATCAATGCCCCAATGCTTCAATACATGCAGGACCATGGCAGTGATGGTGGTCTTTCCGTGACTTCCCCCGATCACAATGCGGGTTTTTTTCCTCGCATGCCTGAACAGGAATTCGGGAAACGAATAAACCGGCAGGCCGAGCTCACGCGCTTTCTTTAGCTCGGGATTGTCAGCACGGGCATGCATACCGACAATAACGGCATCGAGACCCTGATGCACCCGACCGGCATCCCATCCGGTTTCGGCTGGCAACAGTCCGTAGCTTGCCAGCCGCTGCCTTGAGGGATTTAAGATCTCATCGTCCGATCCTGTAACACAGGCCCCTTTCTGATGCAGTGCAATGGCCAGGTTGTGCATGGCGCTGCCACCAATGGCGACAAAATGTACCTTCATGCCGTGTGTGTTTCAGGCCCTAAAGATAAGGGATTTTATGAACCCTTTGTCAGCCGGACAAAAGGTACTTCGGCGGAGGGGGCAGGATTTCCTTTCCGGTAGCTTTTGTAAATTTGCAGGGTTTTACTACTTTTATGTCTGACATTTCTGAAACAATACATATATGAAGTTATTTCCTGTTATTGCGGAATATTTTAAAATGGACGGTGGTGCCTGCTTTGGGGTGGTGCCGAAAGCAATCTGGCAAAATTTTGCCGAAGCCGACGAAAACAACCTGATCCCGCTGGCTTCACGCTGTCTGCTGGCCGATACCGGTAACAGGATAATACTGGTGGATACCGGCATGGGAAACAAACAAAGTGAACAGTTTTTCAGTCACTACCACGTGTTTGGAAATGAAACCCTTACCGGATCACTGGCCCGGCATGGGTATTTGCCCGAACAGATCACCGACGTGATCCTGACCCACCTGCATTTTGACCATGTGGGCGGGGCAGTTCGTTGGTCGGACGATGGCCTTACTCCCGAACTGGTGTTTCCCAACGCCACCCATTATTGCACCCGGTCGCACTGGGAATCTGCCATGGCTCCCAACCCCCGCGAAAAAGCTTCCTACTTCGAGGAGAACCTGATGCCACTCTACGATAGCGGCAAATTAACCTTTATCGAAGAAGAGGGATCTTTCTGCCCGGGGGTAAGCCTGGAGATCAAAAACGGGCATACCATCGGGCAGATCGTTCCGCTGTTTGACTACCATGGCCGAAAGCTCGTGTACATGGCCGACTTCATTGCCTCGGCAGCCAATATTCCCCTGCCATATATTCCCAGCTTCGATATCGATCCCGTACTTTCGATGAAGGAAAAAGAAGAATTCCTGCAAAGGGCATTCCGGAACGAATATGTTTTGTTTTTCGAACACGATTACGATAACGAATGCTGTATCCTGAAGCAAACCCCCAAGGGCATCCGGCCCGGTGAGTTGTTTCCCCTTGCAAAGCTTGAACTTATCCAAGAATAGCCTGATGACCGCAAACAACAACAGGGCAGGTGTCCGCACAGCCTCCATGCTCAATGAGCTTTTTACAGGGATGCAAGCCTCCGGCATCCTGGACCACCTGATGGAAAATTATCCGGGGAAAGTCATTTTCTCATCCAGCATGGGGGCCGAAGACCAGGTAATCACCCATCTGCTGTCCGGCAGTGGCAGCAATCCGCCCATATTTACCCTGGATACCGGACGGTTGTTCCCCGAAACCTACGACCTTATCGCAAAGACGTCTGAACGATATGGGTTCAGGTTGAGGATTATCTTCCCCGAGGCCTCCCGGGTGGAGGAAATGGTCAATGCCAGCGGGATCAATCTGTTTTATGAAGGAATTGAACAGCGCAAGCTTTGCTGCCAGATACGGAAAACCGACCCACTGAAGCGCGCCCTTCGGGGCAAGAGGATCTGGGTTACCGGTTTGCGGCAGAGCCAGTCGCCCACCAGGGGGCATGTCTCCCTTGCCCAGTGGGACCAGAACAACCGGATCATCAAGGTCAACCCCTTGCTGGAATGGTCTGAAGAAGACGTATGGGCCTTTATCAGGGAACACCGGGTGCCTTACAACGTACTCCACGATAAAGACTTTCCGAGCCTGGGATGCCAGCCCTGCACCAGGGCGGTGCTTCCGGGCGAAGACTTGCGGGCCGGACGGTGGTGGTGGGAAAAGCCGGAAACCAAAGAGTGCGGCCTGCACCGGCAGGGATAAACCCCGAAAAGCCGTTTCCTCAGGCCCACCTATCTGGTTTTTGGTGGTATCAGGTCGTTCTCCACCATCACCCCCCCGTCTACCTTGATGATGCTGCCGGTGATCCAGGAAGCTTCGTCAGATAACAGGAACAGCACCATGGCGGCAACATCTGCGGGTTCACCGATCCTTCCGAGGGGATAGCGCTTCCTGGCCTTCTCCAGCATCTCCCCATACGCCTTGCTGTCGTCAAACACCTGGTTATCGAGATGGATATTGGTTTTCACCAGTCCGGGGTTCACCGAGTTTACCCGGATGCCATAAGGCCCGAGGTCGCCTGCGAGAAATTCAGTAAGCATGTCGAGGCCGGCTTTGGAAACGGAATAGGCCACGCTGGTGCCGGGTTTCAGGGCCGCCACCGAAGAGATGTTGACCACCGAGGCCTGTCCGGCTTTTTTCATCAGGGGCAACAATGTTTTGGTGAGGATATAGGGCCCGTTGAGGTTGATATCCAGGGTGAATTTCCAGTCGGCCACAGAGATGGTCTCCATGCTTCCCTTGCTCAATACGGCTGCGTTGTTGACCAGCCCGTGAAGCACACCGTAATGCTCTTCCAGGTAGGTGAACAAACTCCGGCAGTCTTCCTCACTGGAGATATCGCCGGTAAAAAAGTCGATCTCTTTATCCAAACCGGGAAAATCACGCAAGGCCCTGCTAATCTTTTCGCTGCTCCGGCTGAGCGATACCACGCGATTTCCCTTTGCCTGGAGCGCCCTGGCCACTTCAAGCCCGATCCCCGAGCTGGCCCCGCTGATCAATATGTTTTTTTTGTCCATCCTGATAATTCTTTAGCTTATGTGGAGTCCTATTCTGCAAATGACTAATTTTGACATACCGAAAATAAAGGGTTTCACTTTAATAAACAACCTTTTTATGGCAACACATTACCTGAGGTGTTTTTTGATTGTCCTATTCCCGGTGTTTTTCCTTGTCGGCAACTCGATTGCAGACAACCAGCAGGAAGAGGAGGGCCCCTGGAGTTACCGGGGCCTGTTCAGTCAGCAGCTCAACCAGATCAGTTTCACTAACTGGGCCAGAGGGGGCGAAGAAAGCTTTGCTTCGACCAGCCTGGTAAACCTGGACCTGGATTATGAAAAGGAACGCATACAGTGGGAGAGCAGACTCAAAATGGCTTACGGCGTCATTAAACTGGAAAACCTGCCCTGGCGCAAAAACGAAGACTTCATGCACCTGACCTCCAAGCTGGGCCGAAAAATTTCACCAAAGTTCAATACCACCGTGCTTTCGGAATTCCGCAGTCAGTTCGACAAGGGATTTAAATACCCCAACGACAGCGTCGTGGTATCCCGTTTCATGGCGCCCGGCTACCTTCAGCTGTCGCTGGGGATCGACTACAAACCCCTCGATTACCTGTCGATCTTTTTTTCCCCGGCTTCGGGCCGATTGATCTTTGTCAGAGATCAGCGACTTGCCAATGAAGGGGCCTACGGGGTCAGACCGGCCGAATACGACCAGGAGGGAAACCTGATCCGCGTGGGCGAAACCCGGAGGGCGGAGTTCGGGACCCTGCTGAACATCCGCCTCCAAAAGGAGGTATTGGAAAACGTGCAGATCGATTCGAGGCTGAGCCTGTTCAACGACCTGACCGACGAAAACCGCAGCAACCGGAAAAATACCGACCTTGACTGGGAAACCGGGATCAATGTAAAGCTGAGCCAGTACATCACAGCCAGTGTTTTGGTGCACATGATCTACGAACACGACACCCCGATACCTGTTTATGACGAGGACGGCATGGAGATCGGCACCACCCGCAAGATTCAGCTGAAACAGATGTTCGGCCTGGGCCTCTCCTACAGCTTGTGAGCACCTCCGATGGTGGTTTGACTTATTCCAGCCTGAGGATGGGGTAATAGGCCTCGGCGGTAAGCAGTTCGCTGAATCCGGGGAGCCTGGCCAGGCCGGTTTCTGACCGGGGCTCCAGGGCCAGCACCAACATATTGGCATGTAACTGGTCGAGGGGAACATACCAGTAGTGTTCATAAACGGCCGAAATATCAAAGGGCCTCAACCCGGGAGGTGAGGGGGGGGTGCGCCGGGTAGGCCTGAGGTCGTAGGCATACACGACGGCCTGGGGAGGCAGGGTGTCGCGGAACCTGATCCGGTGTCTGTCCATCCATTCGGTAAACTCAGGGCGCTTTGGGACCAGGTAGCCCCTCGGACGTGAAACCGATAGCACCGGCTTCACAAGGGGATAATAATTGTCGACCACCACCAGGGTATCCCGGTCGGTGGCAGAGGATTTCAGGGGCAGCGACAGGGATTCACCGCTGCGGACGTATTCGGTCTGTATGGCCAGCTGTTCCGGACCCCATCCCCCGATCAGCCGTTGCCGGGCTTTTTCCACCATCGGAAGGATCTGCTCTTTTTGCGCATGCGAAAAGTCAAGCAAGGCAAACAGGGCCTCGAGTTGTCCCTTGCTCCTGTGCTCCAGTTGATCGGCAAAGCCGTCGCGTCCGTTGATGCCTTCAAAAATAAAGGCAAGGGTGTTCAGTATCCCGAAACTCTGCCTGCCATCGTTAATGTCGACGGTCGAATGCCGGGTGATGCCCTCCGAAGGCGGTGGGCCGACCAGGTAGTTATGAAAACTGTACCCATTAGATACCAGGTGGTGCTCTAGTTGGGGCAATGCCTTTTCGAGGCTGAAACTCCTGAGGTCTTGGTCGATATTGATGTTGGTGGTGACCCCCACCTGTACGTCGAACTGCTTGTAGCCCCCAAAGTCGGCCCAGGCCTGGCGATAAGGCTGATACTCGTGCACATCGATGGTCATATGCGGCATCAGTTCGTGAAACAGTTCATGCAGGGCCCTGGTTTCCTTTGCCTCCAGCAGGAGGTGGTCGCGGTTCAGGTCGAGACCGGCCGCATTGCGGCGCTGGTTTCTCTCGCCCCCATCGGGGTTGACCTGTGGCACCATCCACAGCTCCATGTGGTCGAGCCAATGCCCGTATTTCCCATTGGCAAGGTCTCTGATCAGAAGCAGAACACCTTCCTTGCTGGCCTGCTCGTTGCCGTGCTGCTGGGCAAAAAGCAAAACCCGAAGTTTTTCCTCCCCCGGGGTTTTGCCGGCTTTGGTCGCTTTGACCAGTATCAGGTCCCGGCCTTCTTCGGATTGCCCGAACACTTCGGTTTCAAGGAAATCGGCAGATTCTGCGGCCCTGTAGCAAAATGCCCTGACCTCTTCATAGTTCGAAGGGGTTTCAAAATCCCTTGTCCCGGCGGGTGTCTGCAGGGGGGAGGAACATGCTCCGGCCATAACCGACAGGACGAAGGGCAACAAAATGGTTTTATGCAGGAAATTCTTCATGATCTTCAGTGACAAATGGATAAAAAATGCTATCCGCAACATTTACGATGGCAAAAATAAGAAATCTTTCCGGTCAGCCGAATGCGGATCAGGACCCCAACGGCTGCAAACCTGCCTTTTCAATGACCTGCCGCATTTTTTCTTCTTCCGGTAGCCGGCCATCGATCCACTGGATGGGGGTTCCTCTTCTTTCCATGCGCCTGAACCAGGTCATTTGCCTTTTGGCAAACTGGTGTATGGCGGTATTCAGCTGAGTGACCATCTGATCCCATGAAATTTCTCCGACCACATACCTTGTCACATACCTGTACTCCAAGCCGTAGAAAACAAGCTGTGAGGGTTTCAATCCTTTTTTCAGGAGCTGCTCAATCTCCCTTGTCATTCCGGCCGCAAGCCGGCGATCGAGGCGTTCGGTAATGCGTTGTCGCAGGATGGCGCGGTCAAAGTGTATGGCAAACAGTTTCGGATTCAATACCGGATAGTCCTTCATCAGTCCGGAGTGGGTCTTCTGGTATTCCTGGATCTCAATGGCCCTGACCAGTCGCTCCCGGTCGCCGGTGTCGGTGGTATTGTGCAGGGGCCCGAAGCGGGCCAGTATCTTACTTAGCTCCTCCATGGTCATCGGCGAGAGCTGAGAGCGCAAAGGCAGGTTCTTCGGGACCTTCAGCATGCGGTAACCTTTGATGGCTGCCTCAATGTACATTCCGGTGCCCCCGCACAGTATGGCCTGACTGTTGCGCGAACGAATGTGGCGGTATGCGTTCAAAAAGTCGCCCTGATATTCAAACACATTGTACTCCGCTCCCGGCTCGGCAATGTCGATCAGATGATAGGGTACCAGCCGGCCTTCGACCAGGAAGTCATCCAGATCTTTGCCCGAGCCCAGGTCCATGCCCCGGTATACCTGTCTGGAATCGGCACTGATCACTTCTCTGCCGGTGGCGTGTGCCACAAGGACTGCCAGGCGGGTCTTGCCGGTGGCCGTTGGACCGGTGATCACCAGGAGGATGTTGTTTTCGCGGCTGCTCATGGACAATCGTTTTTCTGATACGCTGATTCGATGCTTTCCAATAAAATACGAATTTTATTCAACACATCGATGGAGGAAGCGGAAAATTCGAGCAACGACATCTCTTCGGGACTCAGCCGGGCTTCCTCCAGGCGGCCGGCATGAAAGAGATTCAGGAAATCCCTCAGGCTGTCTTCATCGGAGCAGGGGTGTAGCCGTGACTGTTCCTTCAGGTATTGCAATATGCGCAAACCATCAATTCTCTGATGACAGGCCCTGACAAAACTGCTGGTGGAAGCCGCATTCTCCCTGAGACCGGAAAAGGGATCGTGGCAGCCGAACGTCCGCTGAAGAAATGCGGTCATGGGGGTGTCGAGTGGGCCTGCATAAAGCCGGGGAAAAAGGTCGCAAGTCGCTTTTACCTGGTCAAACCATTGGTGACGGTATAGGGGATAGCTGCTCCAATCTTCCCGGCTTCCCCTGATCAGGGCGGGCCCGGTGCCAAAAAACACCCTGTCGGAATACCGGGTTCCCGGATACACCTTGCTTTCATTATGCGTGCATACCCAGCCGCATTTTCTGAGTTTTTGAAGGAAATAAAAGTCCTCTCCGCTTTTTTTGGGGGTCAGCCCCCCGATCCTCCGGTAAGAATCCAGGGGAAGGGAGATAGCCGATCCCAGTGCCGTGAAGCTATAGGGAGAGGCTATCCGCCACAAATTGACCACATAATACCGCATATAGATCTCGTAGCGCAACATGGCGCGGTCCAGCCGGCTGTCGCCTGTCAGCGGATGCCGGTATGGATTCGATAAGGCGACTGCCCGGGGGTGTCGGGCAAACACTTTTTCGACCGATTCGAGGAATTGTTTTCCGAAAAGAGTGTCGGCATCCAGACTCACCATGATGTCGCCGGCCGACCCGTGGCGGCTGATCTCGTCCATCAGACGCTTTCTGGCATGTCCGACCCCCTGGGCTTTTTCTGTCCATCCTTTGCCAGGCGAACTGTGGTCGAGCAGATGCAACCGGGGCATGTCAAGGCCCCCGAGGTAGTTAATGGTCTGGCGGTTATTCTCGCACACCTCGATTTTTCCGGGATTATTCCACCACGAGTCCGGCTGGTTCACGCAAACCCACAAGCTGAAGTCTTCCACCGACTGTGATAGCAAACATTCGATGGTACGGGGTAAATACCCTGCCTCATTCATGGCAGGAATGGCCACATGGATCATCTAGGCTTCCGGGGCTTCTTCGGCCGGAGGGCTCTTTTTCAGGAAGGCAGCCGCAACCAATGAGAAAATAAAGCCCATGAAGGTAACGGAGAACACCGAGGTAATGGCCAGAATGAAGGGATTGATGAAACGCAGTACCATGTCGATCTGCTGGTCGGTGGCGTCCGGATCGGCTTCCAGCATGTTGATCTCGGCCGATACCCTCAGTTGCTCGATGGCATCGGGCGCAATCAGCCTGTAAAAAATATAGGTAAAAACAGCGAAGAACACCGAAGCAAAAAATGCCGAAAGAGTGCCGAAACCCAGAGCCCTTCCATAGGATATGAAGCCGCCGGAATGCTCGTCGCGGTATTTGAGGATGCTGAAAATGGCACCCAGCAGGAGGATAAGGTAATTCAGGTAAGAGATCCGTGTTTCGGCGATCAGGCCGGACAGGTAAATGATCAGGGTAAGAATGGCCAGAGCAAGGGCAATGAAAAGGCCGTAATTCAGGGCAGGGGCTGCCATAGGGGCTTTAGTGCCCCCTGTGCTTTTTTCCATAATGTTCCCGGTTTAATGATCAAATGAATTGACTGTGTCAGACAAAAATAGCAAAATATTGACAGCATAGGTCCGAAAGATCGCGGTGTTTGGCGGGTTCGGATTATTTTACTACTTTTGTCCCGGGTAAGCCTGGTACGACCAGCTCCCGCTCAACTCCCCCAGGACCGGAAGGTAGCAAGGGTAGGCGGTCGTAGCGGTGCGATACCAGGCCTTACCCTTTTTTAACTACCCATGATCTCTTTATTCCTTTGATTATCCGACCTTAAGCCCATCATTATGAAATTTTTTATAGACACAGCCAATCTGGACCAGATCAGGGAAGCCAACGATCTGGGCATCCTCGACGGAGTGACCACCAATCCATCGCTGATGGCAAAGGAAGGCATTCGCGGGGAGGAAAATATCCTGAAGCACTACCTGGAGATCTGCCGCATTGTGGACGGGGATGTGAGCGCTGAGGTGATCGCCACCGACTACGAAGGCATGATCAGGGAAGGGGAGAGGCTTGCCGCCCTGCATCCCCGGATCGTGGTCAAAATACCCATGATCAGGGAAGGTCTGAAAGCCATCCGTGAACTCAATGCAAGGGGCATCAAAACCAATTGTNCCCTGGTGTTCTCGGCCGGACAGGCCATTCTTGCCGCCAAAGCCGGCGCCACTTATGTGTCCCCCTTTATCGGCAGGCTCGACGACATATCTACCGATGGCATCGAACTCATTGCCCAAATTGTGGACATCTTCCGCTACTATGAATTCGAAACCCAGGTATTGGCTGCCAGCATCCGGCACTCCATGCATATTGTCGGCTGTGCCGAAGCCGGTGCCGATGTGGTCACCTGCCCTCTGGAGCCCATCCTCGGCTTGCTGAAACATCCCCTTACCGACCTCGGGCTGGAAAAATTCCTGGCCGACCACAACCGCCAATAGATCTGCCCGAATGAAACCCTTCATCAAACAACGCCTGATCCTTGTCCTGTTGACACTGATCATTGGCACTGCAGCCCAGAGCGTTTTTGCCGAACGTTACGACAGGGTTCACCAGGCCCTGGAAGACGCCGGACCCGGTGAACGCTTTCTGGTCTATGTTTTCGAGATCAAGCAGAATATTGCCCGCCCCGCCCTGCATCGCACCCAAAGAGCCTTTCAGGAAGCCGACAGCCTGAATGCCGACTTTGTGCTGTTGCATCTTAACACCTATGGCGGCATGGTGGATGCAGCCGACAGCATCCGGACACGCATCATGCAATCGCCTATCCCGGTGATCGTTTACATTGACAACAACGCGGCATCTGCCGGGGCCCTTATATCCATTGCCGCCGACCGCATATACATGCGCCCCGGAGGTAATATCGGGGCTGCCACCGTGGTCGACCAGACCGGCGAAGTGGTACCCGACAAATACCAGTCCTATATGCGATCGATGATGCGTTCCACCGCCGAGGCCAAGGGGCGCGACCCCCAAATCGCCCAGGCCATGGTAGACCCCTCGGTGGAGATCGATGGGGTAATCGAAGAGGGCAAGGTACTTACCTTTACGGCCTCCGAAGCCGTACAATGGGGCTTTGCCGAAGGAAAGGCCGAAAGCATTGAGGAAGTGCTGAGCCTGGCAGGCATTGAACACTACGATATCGTAGAGCAGCGACTCACCCTTCTCGACCGCCTCATACAGTTTTTGATCAGTCCGGTGGTCAGCGGCCTGTTGATCATGGTTATCCTTGGCGGGCTGTATTTCGAACTGCAAACACCAGGGCTTGGCTTTCCCATATTGGCCGCCATATCGGCCGCCCTGCTGTATTTTGCCCCCCTCTACCTCGAAGGCTTGGCCTCCCATTACGAGATTGCCCTGTTTATACTGGGTTTTTTGCTCATCGCGATTGAATTGTTTGTGATCCCGGGGTTCGGCGTTACCGGAGTACTGGGGGCATTGTTTGTCATTTCGGGGCTTGCCCTGGCCATGGTGGGAAATGAGGGCTTTGATTTTACCGGTGTACCCGCAAGAGATGTTCTGATGGCATTCATGATCGTGATCATTGCCTTTTTTGTATCCCTGTCGGCTTCCTTTTATCTGGGGCAAAAGCTTTTCAGCACCAGCAGGTTCGGCGAACTGGCACTGGACACTATACAGGAAACCAAATCGGGTTACACCTCGGCCAATGCCGCCATGACGGGACTGATCGGCAAAACAGGGGTGACTTTTACCATGTTAAGGCCCAGCGGCAAGGTGGAGATAGATGACGATGTTTACGATGCCACCGCATTGACCGGCTTTATTGACAAAGGGGAAAAGATCAGGGTGGTTAAATACGAAACCTCCCAGGTTTTTGTCGTCAAGGCCTGAGGCCTTTGTTTCCCCCGGCGGGCAGGCCTGCTCTGGCTTGATGCTTCCACGGCCCCTTTGGGCAAAAATTACAAGAAGCTGTCCATGGATCAGGACAACAGAATAGCCCCCTTGGACACCGATTACATTAGCTGACGATGGATCGGGGGCGTGTCCCGGATCAACTGCCCGGTGAACACAAGCGTTTCGACTATCCGCATATTTATTAGGTGGGGGTTTCCAGAAAACCATTGCAACTCAGGAGCGTAATTGTAAACCAATACCAACAGAAACACTGATTATGAAAAGTCTGATTGTGATCGACGTTCAGAATGATTTTCTGCCAGGCGGGGCTCTTCCGGTTCCCGAAGGCGACCAGATCATTCCCATCATTAACAAATTGCAGCCCTTTTTCCCACTTGTGGTGGCCACCCAGGACTGGCATCCGGAAGGTCATGGAAGTTTTGCCACATCGCATCCGGGCATGGAAGAATTCCGGACCACCACCCTTGCAGGGCTGGAACAGATTTTGTGGCCAGATCATTGCGTGCAGGAAAGCCCGGGAGCCGCGTTGGCCGGTGATTTGTCAACGAAAGCCATAGAGGCGATTTTCCGAAAGGGGATGGACCGGGAGATCGACAGTTACAGCGGATTCTTTGACAACGGGCATAAAAAATCGACAGGCCTGGCAGACTACCTGAAGGGGAGGGGTGTCACGGAGGTTTACCTTGCCGGCCTGGCAGGCGATGTATGTGTGGCATTCACTGCCCTCGACGCCCTGAAGGAGGGATTTCAGACCTGCCTCATAGAAGATGCCACCCGGGCCATCGGAATGGAGGAATTCGAAAAGATGAAAAACCGCATCAGGGAACGGGGAGGAAATATCATTCAGTCAAAAACCATCGGTTAATCCGGACGTATGCAGCTGCGTTCTGTTCATATACCCAATTCCCGGCTCACCGAAGGGCAGGTGTTTCCATTCAGGCTTCGAAAGATCATCTCCCTGGGTCCCGGAGATGAATGGTTTGTCATGCAGGACCCCCATGGGTATCACATTCTTGTTCCCAGCCAGCATTACCGGAAATACGGGTTGAAGCCTGGCCAGCAAGTAAATTGCCGGGTCGATAAGATCAACTGCAACGGACGTATGTTCCTGGAACCCCTGCACCCTTATTACACCGAGGGCCGAAACTACCTTTTTCCGCTTATTAGCCGGGAGACGCGCAAAAACATCCTTGGGCAGGACGAACACTACTTTGTCGTCAGCGACCGGCTGAATGATCAATGGAAAGTCCTCACCCGCGACCCCGGGCTCTGGGAAAAGCCCCCAGCGAGGATTTCCTGCACGGTTAAACGCATAAAAAAAGCAAAGCTGTTTCTCTTTGTTCGCGGCGAAGAGTTGTCAGATACCGCACTTCGTGCGGGCAACAGCTATGATTTCACCATTGTGGGTGAAAAAAAACACCCCGGCGACCACCAAAGTTATTTCATCGTGAGAGACGCCCACGACGGCCTTCACCTGTTGAAAAAGAAATACTACCTGCATTACGGCCTGAGCAAAGGCCTGGATATTCGCTGCCGCGTTGACAAATTCACCGCTGAGGGTTTTTTTCTGCTGGAACCCGAACACCCTTGTTACCGGATAGGTATAGTGTATGAGTTTGCGGTAGGCCGCCAGGAAGAATTGGTTTTTTCAGATGGTTCCAGACAAAGGGTACTGGTGATGGTCGACTGTTTTGGCCAGGAGGTCAGGCTTCACCTAAGCGAAGAACTGGCAAAAAGGCTCGAAGGGAGGCGGCACATCCATGCCAGGGTGAAAGGGATCCGCAAAAGCCGTCCTGAACTCGAAGTGGCAGATTGCCAGCCTAATTGAAACGGATATCCCCGATCAGATCCTGTCCCATCTCCTCATTGATCATCCGGATGATCTTTGTTTTGGCAAAGCTGAGTTCGCTGCGCAATACGGACGAGCTCAGAAATACCGTCAGCGTTTTTCCCCGCAGCGACATGCCGCTTGTGTATCCTGCAATATGGGTACCCATGATCTTTTCCCAGGAGCCCATGATCCTGGTCTCGGTGAGTTTGTCGTTCAGGCGGTGCTGCTTCAGGACTTCGCGGATGATCTCACCAAGCGACCGTTCATTGGCTCGTTTCATGGGTAGAATTGTTTGAGTGGGAGGCCAGGAGCTTACTTACCCTGATGTTTCCCTCCTCCATGACAAAAATCCTGCATTCCGACCCGATCTCCCTGAACAGGGCTTCCAGCCGGTCTGCATGGGTGTCAGAGACAAATACCTGGCCGAAATCCTCCCTGCTTACCAACTGCATCAGCCTGGTCACCCTTTGAGTATCCAGCTTATCGAATACATCATCGAACAGCAAAAACGGACGGGTCCCCTTTATGTCGCGGGTAAATACAAATTGAGCGAGTTTCAGGGCAATCAACAAGGTCTTTTGCTGACCCTGGCTGCCGAACTTTTTTACGGCAACCCCGTGGATTAAAAAATCCAGGTCGTCTTTATGGATGCCCCTCGAAGTATGCTGAAGTATGCGGTCTTTTTGGCGGGAAGCGATCAGCTGACCGCGGAAATCTCCTTCCTGAAGGCTGGATTCGTAAGCGATGCCAGTGAGTTCCCTGCTCTCTGACAAAAACGCATAATGCTTCTGAAAAACGGGCAGAAAAGCGTCAAAGAAAGATTTTCTTTGTTCAAAAAGGTATTGGCCGCTGACAATCAGCGATTCGTCCCAGGCTTCCAGTGAAGCAGGGTCGAAGGTGTTTTTTTCTGCAAAGATCTTCAACAGCGCATTGCGTTGCTGAAGCGCCTTGTTGTAAGCAATGAGGCGGTGCAGGTATTCCCTGTCGTATTGCGATATGACACCGTCAATGAACTTTCTCCGCTCATCGCTTCCGCCCATGATCAGCTGGCTGTCGGCCGGGCTTAGCAGCACCAGGGGATAATCACCGATATGGTCCGACAAGCGGTCGTATTCCTTTTTGTTGCGCCTGAACACCTTGCGCTTTCCGCGCCGGAACCCGCAATAGAGCTTGTCGGTGTCCCCGTTTTTCTGGTAAATTCCCTGGATAATGAAGGAGTCCTTTCCGAAACGGATGTTCTGCGAATCCATGGGGTTGGAAAAACTCTTACAGAACGACAGGTAATAGATGGCATCAAGCAGGTTTGTCTTACCTGCACCGTTGTGGCCGGCAAAGCAATTGAACTTGGGAGAGAATTCGAGACTCAGCTCCTCAAGATTTTTGAAATTAATGACACTGATGCCCCGGCAATGCATGCGAAAGAAAGGCTTTATTTGTTCATCCCCCCGCATACGGTAAACACCTGTCCGGTGACGTATGCAGACATCCCGGAAGCAAGGAATACGGCCATATCGGCCACATCTTCCGGAGTGCCGGCCCGCTTCAGCGGAATTCTTTCGACCCATTGCTTCCTGACGTCTTCGTCCAGGGCAGCCGTCATCTCGGTCTCTATGAATCCAGGGGCAATGGCATTGACGCGGATATTGCGTGCACCGATCTCCTGGGCCACCGATTTGGTGAATGCGATCAGACCGGCTTTGGATGCGGCATAGTTCGCCTGGCCTGCATTGCCTCCCAAACCCACAATGGAACTCATATTGATGATGCTGCCCTTGCGTTGCCTGAGCATAAATTTCTGGGCTGCCTTGGTGAGATTGAACGCCGATTTCAGGTTGATCCGGATCACATCGTCCCACATCTCTTCGGTCATCCGCATCAATAGGGTATCGCGGGTAATTCCGGCATTGTTCACCAGGATATCGATGGCGCCGAACTCCGACACCACTTCGTTGACCAGGTTTTCGGCCTCCATGAATGATCCGGCGTCCGAAGCATAAGCTTTTGCCTTGACTCCCAGCTCACTGAGCTGGTTTTCCAATTCCCTGGCCGCATCGTCTAGCTTCAGATCGGAGAAAGCCACGCTGGCCCCCTGCTTTGCAAAAGCCAGTGCGATGGCCTTGCCAATGCCACGGGAACCCCCGGTTACCAAGGCAATACTGCCTTCCAGCAAATTCATCTTCTCTTGCATAGTTTGAGTTTTATCTGTTTGTCCCATAGTTTTATCTGTTCGGTTTTGTAAGCTCAGGAGCCACAGATCGGGGTTTTGAACTGATGAGCAGGAAATAGTTATAACCCAGTCAAAATATCAAAAAAAAAGAAATTAGAAATTAGAAGGTAGATTTTGGCTTTTGGCTATTGGCTGTTGGCTTTTGGCTTTTGGCTTTTGGCTTTTGGCTGTTAGCTATTGGCTTTTCAACTTTTCAACTTTTCAACTTTTCAACTTCTCAACTCTTCAACTTTTCCACCTTCTATCTTCTATCTTCTGTCTTCTGTTCTCCGTCTTCTGTCCTCTGTCTTCCGTCTTCTAAACTCTTCAACTCTTCAACTCTTCAACTTTTCAACTTTTCCACCTTCCACCTCCTAGATCCACCTGACCAGGCTGAAATCCTGACGGTGGGCCAATTCGGGATGCTTGGGGAAGATGCGGAATGCATAGTTGAACACCCCGGTGCGTTTGGCGGCTACCTCGCACTTATAGGTTACCAGCTTGCCCTCGGAGTGAATGAGTTCCAGTTCGTACACCGAGGCGATGTCGCGGCTGCCATCCAGTGATTTCTGCACAAACACCACTTCCACCCCCAAATCCGTTTCTTTCAGTCCATTCAGATCCAGGGTAAGATCGGCTACGAAATCCTGACCCAGCAACAGGGTTTTGCCCGAATTGCTGTGAAGTTTCCTGTTCACCACATGGACGCTTTCCCAGCCTCTCAGCACCTTGTTTTTCCAGCGGACCATCTTCCTGGCAAGGGCATAATCGTTTTTTTTCATTTTTTCTGCCGAGGCGAACAGCTTGTTGTAAAATCTGGAAAAATAATCGTCAAGCATGCGCTTGTTGGTAAAATGAGGCCCGATGCCGGCAATGCTGTTCTTAATCCACCTCACCCATAGTTTGGGAATGTCGTCCTCGTCTCTGTTATAATACATGGGGATCAGCTCCGACTCCAGGATGCTGTAAATGGTTTCGGCATCCAGTTCATTCTGGAAATCCTGGTTTTCGAATGTTTTTTCCTCCTTCAGCATCCAGCCGGCTTCCTCCTTATATCCTTCGGCCCACCACCCGTCGAGCACACTGAAGTTCATTACCCCGTTCAGTATGGCTTTCTGACCGCTTGTGCCTGAGGCTTCCTGTGGCCTGGTGGGGGTGTTGAGCCAAATGTCGACGCCTTTTACCAGTTCGCGGCCCAGTTCCATGTCGTAATCTTCCAGGAAGAGTATTTTTCCACGAAACTCTTTTTTCCGGCTGATCTCCACAATATACCTGATCAGATCCTGACCGGCCTTGTCGGCCGGGTGGGCTTTGCCTGCATAAATAAACTGGACGGGCATATCCGGATTGTTCACAATGGATGAGAGCCTTTCCAGGTCATTGAACAGCAGGTGGGCCCGCTTATAGGTGGCAAAGCGGCGTGCAAATCCGATGGTCAGGGTCTTGTCGTCAATGGCCTCCATCAGCTGGTATATCTTTCTTGGGGTTTCCTGACGGCGTTGCAGATTTGAAAGCAGCCGCTTCTTGATATACGCCATCAGCTTTTTGCGGCGTTCGTTGCGCATCGACCATATCTTCTGGTCGGGCACATTGTGTATTTTTTCCCAGAACCCCGGATCGGCCACATTGGCCGCAAAATTGCTGCCGAAGGTGTCCCGGTAAAGCTGTTGCCAGTCCTTTGCCGTCCAGGTACCATAATGCACCCCATTGGTCACATAATCTATATGCAGTTCCCTTGGGAAATAGCCGGGATAAAGGTCGGAGAACATTTCCCTGGCCACATGTCCGTGGATGCGGCTGACCCCGTTCACCTGCTGTGACAATTTGGCAGCCAGCACACTCATGGAATAGGTCTCTTCCTTGTTCTCGGGATTCATCTTGCCCAGGGCCATAAAGGTGCTCCAGTCGATACCCAGTCGGGTGGCATAATGCGGCATATAGGCGCGGAGCATGTCTTCGCTGAAGAAGTCGTGACCTGCAGGCACCGGGGTATGGGTGGTGAACAGGCTGCTTGCCCTGACCACCTCAAGGGCTTCCTGGAACAACAATCCCTGTTCCTGGACATAGGAACGAAGACGTTCCAGGCCTATAAAAGCAGCATGCCCTTCGTTGCAATGGAAAAGATCGGGTTTCAGGCCCAGTGCCTCAAGCATCCGTATGCCACCGATACCAAGCAAAAATTCCTGTTTGAACCGGTTCTCCCAGTCTCCGCCATAGAGTTGATGGGTGATGAAACGGTCGAAGGCGGCATTTTCTGAGATGTCCGTATCCAGCAGATAGAGCGGTACCCTGCCCACATCGATGCGGTATACCCGCGCATGCAGGGTGCGTCCGGGGAAAGCGATCTGTATCATCATCCTGTCGCCATTGGCGTCGCGCACCGGCACAGCCGACATCTGACCGAAATCGTGGCGGTGATAGGTGTCCAGCTGTTCGCCCCGGGCCGACAGGTTCTGGCTGAAATACCCGTACCGGTAAAGCAGTCCGATGCCGATGATGTCGACATTGTCATCGCTGGCGGCCTTCAGGTAATCGCCCGCCAGGACACCCAACCCGCCCGAATAGATCTTGATGGACTCATGCAGGCCGTATTCCATCGAAAAGTAGGCGATTTTCGGGCCCGTTTTTTTGTTCCCGGCATCCATGTATTTCCTGAACCCGTCAATCACCTCCTTATACCTGCCCATGAACTCCTTGTCGGAGGTAAGCCTGTCGTAATGTTCCACCGACAGTTTATCCATCATGATCACCGGGTTTTTGTCACATGCTGCCCACAATGCGGGATCGATGCTCTCAAACAACTCACGGGCTTCGTAGTTCCAGGTCCACCAGATATTGCGTGCCAGCTCAGACAATGACGAGAGGGCTTCGGGCAGATGGATCTCTATGGAAATCTTTTTCCAGCGGGGCCGCATGGCCTCTACCGAGGGCATTGAACCCCGATGGACCGGTTGAAGCTTGTCCTTGTATAGTTCGTGTCTGTCTTTGACCTTCCCTGTTGCCAGTTCATAGGCTTGCAGGTAATAACGGATCTGCTTGTCCCACAGGATTGACTCGGCCACGTCCCTGCTTTGTTTTCGGCCGGTCAGCAGATTCTCCTGCGAAAGGGGGTCGGTTTCGTGTCCGGGGCCTGTAAGTTTCCCGGCGCCCGGAGCATTCAGCCAGTTGGCCATAATCTCCTTCAACTGCCGGATTACTTCCTCCTGGTTGTGGTCATCCCTTTCCAGAATATGTACCGCTTCGCCCGCCTGCTCAAACCTCGATTTCACCCAGTGGCCGAATCCTGACAGCGAAGTGGTGATGGTCGGAATGCGCATGGCAGTGCTTTCCATGGGCGTATACCCCCAGGGCTCATAATAGGACGGGAAAACCGAGGCGTCGAAGCCAATGAGCAGATCGTAATAAGACAGGTCCATCAGCCCGTCATTGCCATTGAGATAGGCAGGTACAAACACGACTTTCACCTTGTCTTCGGGCCTGTTCATCAGTCCTGCTTCCCGAAGGCCGTTGATGATGGGGTCTCCTGCGTAATTGCCAAGCTGGTGGGTATGGTACTCGCCCATAAGCGGCGTTTTGTAGTCTCCTGCCTTTATTCGCTGTAAGACTTCCTTCCGGGGCCCGTTCTGATCGGCAGGCACCATCAGGAAAGCCACCATGTTTTGGCTGGGGCTGGTTTTGTTGAGTTCGCCCAAGGCGTTGATTAACAGGTCGATCCCTTTGTTGCGGAACTCGTACCGACCGCTGTGTGCCACCAGCAGCGTCTCGTCAGGGAGATTCTGGTTGAACAGCCCCCGGGCAACCTTAAGCAGCCGGCTGCGGGCAAGCTGCCGTTTTTCACCCAGTTGGGCTACAGAGGGCAAAAGCCCGGCATGAAAGCCGTTGGGGGTTATCAGGTCGGGCTTTTTCAAAAGCAGGTGTTCACATTCCCTGGCAGTGCCGCCCCCAACGGTGGTGAAGGCATCGGCAGCAGCAGCGGCAACCTGTTCGAGGCTATGCTTGGAGGTCACACCAAGTTCCCTGGCCATGATCTCGGCATCAATTTGATTCAGCAGGGTGTACAAGGGCTTCCCGTGTCCGGCCATGGAGCGCCCGACCACGGTAGCATGGGTGGTAAAAACAGTACCTGCCTGAGGGACCTTGTCGTTCAGGTAAAGAACGCCGGTTCCCGTCATCCACTCATGAAAATGCGCCACAAAGGTATCCTTTGCCGAAAGGTAATAATCGTAAAAACTCTCGATCACCTGCCCTGCGGCATAGCCGAACATGGCCGGCTCGGTATAGTCCCACCGCCCGCTCAGCGAATTAAGCCCGTATTTCAACCAGAAATTGGTAAATATTTTGTCTTTGTCCCCGAACAGGGGGGTGAAGTCTACCAGGATGGCCAGCGGCTCACCAGAGACCTGCCACCGTCCGATGCGCATATGCAGGCCTTCTTCGGCGGCGTGTTCGCGCCACTCCCTGAAGAGTTGATGGTCTTCGACAAACTCCGGGTTGCGATGGGTTTCCTTCCATACATCGGGCCCGATGGTGATGTAGTTGTCATTGAGTCTTCCAGTGAGCAAAGGGGCTTTGGTGCTGATTACCGTATGGATGCCGCCTATTTTATTACAGACCTCCCAGCTTACTTCAAAAAGGTAATCGGTATGGAGATTTAGTTCGGTCATTGCGATATTTTAGTGAAATTACCAGAAAAAGAACGTGAAATTACAAAAAAAAATGGAATCACTTAAGCCTTTGACCGGTGACGCTTTTCTATGCGCAGGGAAAGGTCGGACAATACATTCATGTAATTGATAAAGGCATCGTAGGGCGAGTTGTAGGGATTGAAGTATTTGTGGACATCCCCATCGGAAAACCATTTGGTGCACATATAATAAAAATGATCGCTGGTTTGCAGGTACCTCCACTGCCTTTTCAGCTCATCATCGCCAAGATCCCTGATCTTTTGCTCCAGGCTGTAAAGTTTGTCAAACGCCTCGTCCTGCAGTTCGTTGCCCAGCCAGGCCGTAATATCCCTTTCCTCATCGGCCCAGGAAATAGGGTAGGGGATGTGCAGGCCGGCAACAGGCTGCAGTGTTTCGGAGAGTTCGGCGGGGGTTCGGAACCCCAGACCGGGATCGTCGATTACCTGCCGCGGAAAGGCTTTCAGAAAGTCGAAGATTCCTGTTTCGACCCAGTGGTGCTCACCGAAGGTCTCGTAATCCATAAACAGGTTGATCAACTCCTCTTTGGGACCGGCTCCCTTAATCCAATCGATAAATTTTTCAGAGGTGAGCGGCCATTCTTTCCAGCTTCTGTCCGAGAACCTGAAGGCAATGTCGTCGGACAGCCTGAAGTTTTTCAGCAACAGCTTCAGTTTGGGGTTGGCTGCACTGCAGTAAAGCATGTTGGGGCTCTTCCAGCCCAGAATGTGTTTGGCACCCTCGGTAAGCAGGGTCCTGTATCCAAGGTCGTAGACAAGGTTGCCAATGTCGTTCGAATAGACCAGTTCGGTGTTGCGAAAAGTCACGGGCTTCTGGCCAAAGTACTCCCTGGTCTTTTTTTCGTGCATTCTTACCTGGGTTTCAAACTCCTTTTTGCTTTTCAGGGATGCCAGTGAGTGTGCCCAGGTTTCGGACAAAAACTCCACCGAAGAGGTAGCGGCCAGTTCCTGGAAACTGCTCAACACCGCAGGGCTGTATTTCTCAAACTGCTCCAGAGCAATGCCCGAAATACTGAAACTTACCCGGAAGTCCCCGCCGTATTCCCTGATCAGCGACAACAATATTTTATTGGCTGGCAGGTAGCATTTTTCGGCCACCTGTTGCATGATAAAGCGGTTTGCATACTCATCAAAGTATTGCTGATGGATTCCGATGTCGAAAAAGCGGTAGGCCGACAGGCGGTAAGGCTGGTGGACCTGGAAATATAAACAAATAGACTTCATGTGCATGTGAATTTAATTGGTAGCCAAAATAAATTATCCGGACAGCAGTTGATGGTAAATGTCTTTTACTTTATTGCCTGCCTGGTCCCATTTGATGCTTTCCACTTCTGTTTTCCCGTAGTTTCTGAACATTTTCGACAGTGAGGGATACTGCAACAGGCCATAAATGGCATCGGCCATGGCATCTACATCCCAGTAATCGATTTTCAGTGCATGATGGAGCACTTCGGCCACTCCCGACTGCCGGGAGATGATCACCGGCACATTCGAACGCATGGCCTCCAGGGGAGAAATACCAAAGGGTTCAGATACCGAAGGCATGACATATACATCACTCATGCCGAACATCTTGTCTACGTCATCGCCTTTTAAAAAGCCGGTGAAATGGAAGCGGGAGGCCATACCCAATTTGGCGACCCTTCGGATCATCGACGGAAGGAGGTCGCCGCTGCCCGCCATGACAAAGTGCACATCTGGCAATTTTTGCAATACCTTGTGGGCCGCTTCGATAAAGTATTCAGGGCCTTTCTGGAAGGTGATCCGGCCAAGAAAGGTAACAATCTTTCCGTCCAGGCCTTTGTTGATCTTCATTGGTTGGCTGCTGACCGGGGGTTCCACCCCATTGTGTACGGTAATAACTTTCCCGGGTGAAATGCCATAGCGATTGATCACCACATTCCGGGTCAGATCGCTTACCGCGATAACAATGTCTGCCGCTTCCATGCCCGCTTTTTCTATCTCAAACACCCTGTGGTTGATGTTATCGCCCGAACGGTCAAATTCGGTGGCATGCATGTGCACCACCAACGGCTTTCCGCTAACCCTGCTGGCTTCAACCCCTGCCATATAAGTAAGCCAGTCGTGTGCATGGACCAGATCGAACTCCTGTTCCCGGCCAATGGCAGAAGCTACGATGGCATATCGGTGCACCTCTTCCATCAGGTTCTTTCCATACCCCCCGGCAAAATGGAAGCGACGGGTGTCCAGGTTCAATTGTTCCAGCGTAGTGCCGCTCTCAAGTTGTTCCACCAGCCTGAAATACTCCTCTTCAGAAGAATAGGGCAACAAGGTGGAATCGATCTCCATAAAAGTGATCTTGTCCTGGTGGGTTCGGTAAATTGAATCGCTCACGTCTACCTCCACATCGGAGGCATCGATGAGACGGACACTGCCAGGTTCTTCGTCGCCATAAAGCTTGGGAACAACAAACAGCAGCTCAACTCCTGTTTTCAAAAGGGCTTTGCTGAGCCCAAAACAAGCCGTGCCCAGCCCTCCTGAAATATGGGGGGGGAACTCCCAGCCAAACATCAATACCTTCATAGAACAATTGTTTATTATCGGAACAGGGGATACTCGTTAATATATTGAAAAGTCTGAAATATTTGAAATGTAGAAAAGTTTAAAAATCAGTCAAAAGGTCTGAAATGTCGAAATGTCGAAATGTCGCAAAGTCGTTCTTTCGTTCCATCGTCTTCCCTTTTCCTTCTGCTTTCCAGTTTCATTTTTTTTCCCTTGGTTGTACTTTTTCTTTTGGCGATCAAAAGAAAAAGTACCAAAAAGAAAAATCGCCGCTCGCTGTGGACCCTGCTAAAATCTACGGC
>SL_3KL_010_SEDDRAFT_10001170_pt1 | contig 23516 bp, 16 predicted proteins | sample SodLakKL_010_SED_2_FD_10381 | JGI IMG/M metagenome (IMG submission 10381) | reverse complement strand
CGTCGTCGGAGATGACCCGGAGGGCGGGCTCATCCAGGTAGTAGCGCTCCAGCTGCCGAGGGCCCTGGTTCACGAAGTAGGGGCTCACGGCTTCGGTGTTGTCCGGCTGGAGGAACCAGTAGTTGGGTGGGAGGACCTGCCCCATGTGACAGGTCCAGCAGTTCACCCCCGCCTCTCCCACATGGGAGGCGTAGTTCGCGTTGATCTCCTGGGTCATCCGGATCATGTCCCGGGAGACCACCTTGGTGTAGATGTCGTCGGAGACGAAGTTCACCTGGCCGTCATCCTCGATGACGTGGCAGTAGTTGCATCCCTGCCCCGTCTCCTGGGCCACCCAGGTGGTCATGGCCAGCATGAGGCGGTTGAACTCGCCCTCACTCAGATGGCCCAGGACCTGCACGTTCTCCCACGTCCCGGGGGGCGCCGGCTCCATGTCCACCGGGGGCTGGCCCGCCAGGGTGGGGACCCGGGCCGCGAACGACGCCATGGAATCCGCCACCGTCCGTGGGTTTGCGATATGCTCCAGACCCACGCCGCGGAACCCGGTCTGGACCGCATCCACGGGAGGGCGCTCGCATCCGGTGGTCAGGAGGAGCCCACCGGCGGCCAGGAACGTCAGGGCATGGCGTCTCATCGGCCCATCTCCGTCTCAAGGGGAAGGTCGGCCGAGCCGGTCAGGTCGGCGAAGGACACCGGGAGCCCCAGGTCCGGTAGGGCGACTCCGGCCACCAGCGTTCCCTCCGGAGCAGACAGGAAGGACATGCCCTGGTGCGGGGCATCCAACTCCCCGGGCTCCACCACCGGGGCCTCCCAGACGGCCGGATACTGGGGGATGAGGCCGTGCTTCTGGCCCCATAGGTACCAGTTGTCCACCGCCGTCCCCGTTAGGAGGATCCCGATCCCCCCCGTGATGACGGTGAGGGCAGCAAACCACCAGGCCCACCGGTGGATGGACTCCATGGTGGCGTTGAACCCCATGGTCCACCGCCAGAAGAGCTGGCTCCGCTCCGCCGCCGTTCCCCGGTCGGTGATCTGATCCACCTCTCGGTCTCCTCCCATCTTTGCCACGGCCAGGATGGTGGCGGCGTGCATGGCGAAGAGGAGCGCGCTCCCGTAGAGGAAGGCGATGGAGAGCATGTGGAAGGGGTTGTAGAACAGGTTCCCGTAGCGGATGGAGAAGGCCGCCGTCCAGTCCAGGTGCGGGAAGATCCCGAAGGGGACCGCCTCGCTCCAACTCCCCATGATGACCGGTCGGATGAAGCCCAGGACCAGGTAGAGCCAGATGGCGGCGGCGAAGGACCACGCCACGTGCGTCCCCAGCCCGAGCGCCCTGGCCCGAGTATACATCCGGGTCCACCAGAGGAGGATGGAGGCGGTAAGAAGCCCTCCGCAAAGGATCCACCACCCTCCCTGGTTCAGAGGAGGAATCCGGAGGCCCCATTCAGGGGACGGGGGCTCCACGGCCAGCCAGGGGAGCTGCCGGACGAACTGTACCGGATCCCACCCCACCGAGGCCCACATGACGAGCCCCATGATGATGATGGAGAGCCCTCCCGTGATCAGGGAGAGGATCCCGAGCCACCCCAGATAGACGGGGCCGAGCTGGGCGTCTCCGATCCGACCCAGCCAGTAGGAGAACCCAGTATCGGGGAGCCGGTTCTCCGGATCCGCGATGGGGAGGCCCGGGTCCGGAGCGTGCCGTACCTGGAGCTGATTGAAGAGGTTCTGATACTCCGCCATGATGACTCCTCAGCTCCAGATGGGAAGGTTGAGCCACCAGCTCCACCACTCGGGCCAGCCCCGGGTCCAGAACGGGCCGCTGATGACGATGCAGATGGCGCTCCAGATCCCGGCGTTCAGCGCCAGGAAGAGGCCCAGCCGGTGGATGCCCACCGCTCCGATGGAGTAGCCGATGGTGTCTCGGAAGTAGCTGTTCTCGTGCTCCGGGGTCTTCACCGGCTCCCCCTTCTTCGGATTCGTCACCGAGAGGATGAGGGAGCCATGGAGGCCCAGAGCGAAGGTCGTGGTGAAGAAGAAGCTCACCGCGATCATATGGGCCGGGTTGTAATGAAAGTGGAGGTACTGGTATCCCACGTTGGAAACCCAGTCCAGGTGCGAGATGATGCCGTAGGGGAACCCGTGTCCCCAGGCGCCCATCAGCACCGGCCGCACCACCACCAGGGTGACGTAGGCCAGGATGGCCACGCCATAGGCCCAGGGGACGTGGTAGCCCATTCCCAGCTTCCGGGAGATCTCTGCCTGTCGGAGGGCCCAGGAGACGAAGGCTCCGATGGCACAGACCGTGATGGCCTGCCAGAGGCCCCCTTCCAGCATGGGCGCCAGCCCCAGGCCGTACTCCAGGGGCGGCGGGGCGATGCTGATCTGCCAGAGGTTCCAGGTCTGTCCGGCCAACCCTTCCCCAATGGCGGCTCCGTATACACACAGGGCCGTCCCCAGCAGGGCGAAGAAGATGGTGGCCACACCGAAGAACCCGACGTAGAAAGGACCAATCCAGAAATCGAAGAGGTCCCCCCCGATGAGCGTGCCGCCGCGGACACGGTATTTCTTTTCGAATGAGAGCATCGCCATTCTGCGTCCTCCCGATGAAGGCGTTCCGGGCCTGGAACCCGGAGTTCGGGGCCGGGTCTCGTGTGTGCAGCCCCGCCAGGCGGGACCGGGGCGGATGAACCGCCCGTTTCGGGGTGCCGGACCCGAACGGGGAATCCGGCACCGGAGCGGCCCGAGGGGAGTGCCTCCCCCCCGGACCGCGGTGCCCAACGTGTCGGCTAGCGGCCGGGCGGCATGGGGTTCATGTCTGCCATGGCCCCTACCGTGGGCGCTCCATCTACCTCGAGCCAGTTGAAGCGCTCGGTGGAGAGGAGGATGAAGTGGATGGTGAATGCCAGGACGCCCAGGAATGAGAAAAGGGCGATGAGCGTCCGCCTGGGATCGAAGATCAGCCAGATTCGGTACATGTCTTCCTCCAAGACGGGGGCTAGATGCCCCAGGGACGCCAGGACCAGGCGAGAATGTGGGCTACCACGGCGACGATTGTGTACAGAACGAAGGAGGCCACGAAGACCTTGTTGAATTCCTTCGCTTCCGCCTCGTTGAGGCCCGACATACTCCCCGAATGTTCGTGCTGCGACATGAGCGACCTCCTGTCAGAGATGTGGGTCTACTCGGGAAGGGGCCCGTGCGTCCTTCGGGGAAACGACGCATGGTCCCGCTCCCGCCCTCGGGTCAGGGACTCCTTTGGGGCGGGGCCCGCGACGTGGGCCGCACGCCCCGCTCCTGGGAGGCCCCATTGAGGCAACCTCCCGGCCCGGACCGGCACGGCCCGATCTGGCCGTACCCGGAGGTGGGCCGGTACACCGAGGCGGGCGGGGTGCGTTGGCACCACCTCCGCTTCGGCACCGGTCCCCCTCTCCTACTGCTCCACGGGAGTGCCTCCTCGACCCACAGTTGGGCAGGGGTGGCCTCCCGCGTCCGTTCCCGTTTCTCTCTCGTCATCCCCGATCTCCCCGGGCATGGCTATTCATCGGACTTCCCTTCCGGCTTCGGAGGACCCGACGATCTGGCCCGGGCCCTGGGGGCCTTCCTCCGCAAGGAGGCGGTGGCCCCGGTTCTCGTGGCCGGCCACTCCGCCGGCGCCGTCCTTGCGATCCGGGCTGTTACTCGAGGCTGGATCGCTCCCCGGGGGGTCATGGGCGTGAATCCCGCCCTGGGCTCCCGGGACAGCTTTCTCCCCCCCCTCGTGGCCGGGCCCCTCACTGCCTTCGCCCGCTCCCGGGGGCCGGCTCATCTGGGGGCGGCCCTCTTCCGGGCAGCGCCCCTGGCCGAGCTCCTTCTCCGGAGCACCGGGTCCCGGCTCTCCCAGGAGACCCGCAGTCACTATCGGCATCTCCTGGCTGATTCCCGGAGGGTGCGGGGGGTTCTCCGGCTCATGGCGGACTGGGATCCCCAGGGGGTGGGTGCCGAGGCCGCCGCCCTGGGAATTCCGGTTCGGTTCCTCACCGGGAGTCGGGACCGCTGGGTCCCGCCCCAGCGGGTCCGCGCCCATGCTGGAGGGGTTCCCGTGGAGGAGGTTCCGGACCGGGGCCATCTCCTTCCCGAGGAAGATCCCGACGCTGTGGTCCGGTCCCTGAGGCGGCTGGCGGTGGAGGCCGGGTTGGGGGAAGGGGGGGCGGAGGGACTGGAGTGACCTCCGCGATGGGAGCGACCTGGGCGATGGGAGGGACGGGCGGGCGCGCCCTGTCCGTCCCTCCTGGGCCGATCCCATGACGCGCCTCATGCCGCCTCCCCCAGCCCGCGTCGGGCCGCCTGGAGCCGGTCCATTCCCACCCGCTCCTCTCCGGCCTCCCGGGCGGCGGCTTCTGCAGCGTCCCGGATCCGCTTCGCCACCGAGATCCGTACCAGGGGAGCGAACGACTGGAGGATCCGGTCCAGGGCCTCTCGGGCCTCGTCCTCCCATGGGAGTGTCTCTCCCGTGGGACGGGCTAGGGTGGCCTCTCCGGAATCCAACCGGGACCCCAGGGGGAGGATGTGGAAGAGGGCGTCGAAGAGGGCGTTGCAGATCTCCTGGGTGAGGTAGACGGCGCCCGAATACCCCATGAAGGGGGTGCCGGGATGGCGCCGAACCAGGGCGCCGGGGAAGGAGGCGGGGATGTACTGGCACCGGAGCCCCGCCTCGGCGGCGTACATCCGCTCGTTGTAGCTCCCGAAGAGGAGAAGGGGAGGACTCTCGTGGAGGGCCTTCCGGATCTCGTCGTGGTCCGTCTTCTCTCCGGGCCGGCGGGATCGGACCAGTGTGGCGGGCATGCCCAGGTCCTCGTCGAAGAAGTTGGCCAGTCCCCGGGTATAGGTTTCGTTGGCCACCACCGCGAAGGAGGAGGTGGCGAAGAAGTCCTGCGTGACGCTTCGCCAGAGGTCCCAGATGGGCTTCAGGGTGGTGTGCTTTTCCCGCTCGATGAAGGGTTGGGGGTCGATTCCCACCGCCTCTCCCAACGCCTCCAGGAAGCGGGTTGTGGAGGACATTCCCAGGGGGGCCTGCAGGTAGGGGATGTCCATCCCCTCGCAGAGCTTCCTGCCGAACTCCCGGTACATGCAGACGTTCAGGTCGGCGTCGGCGAGGGTGGCCACGTCGTCCACATGGGCGCCCAGGGGGAAGACCATGTTCACCTCGCACCCCACCCCTTCCACCAGGCGCCGGATCTCGGCCAGGTCCGACGGCATGTTGAAGGTGCCGTAGATGGGCCCGATGAGGTTCACCAGTGGACGGTCCGATGTCCGCTTCTTCCGGGTTCGGGCCTTCTTCTTGCCGAACTCGGTCCAGAGCCAGTAGATGGCCCGGTCGGCGCTCTCCCACTGGTCCTCGTCGATGGTCCGGGGGAGGAAGCGGAGGAGGTTGGTTCCCTCCGGAACCACCCCCCCGCCGATCATCTCGGCGATGCTTCCCGTCACCACCACCGATGGGAGTTCGGGGTCCAGCGTGGCATTGGCCCGCTTGAGGGCGTCCTCGGTCCCGGACATGGAGAGTTCATCCTCACCGAGGCCGGTGACCACGATGGGGAGCTCATGGGGCGGGAGGGCATCGGTGTAATGGAGCACCGAGGTCACCGGGAGGTTCTCACACCCCACGGGGCCATCGATGACCACCTGCAGTCCCCTGATGGCGGTGAAGGCGTAGACCGATCCCCAGTATCCACCGGCCCGGTCGTGATCCAGGACGAGCATCAGGTCACCTCCGCCGGCTGGGCTTCGGGCGCGGGTGCGGTGGCAGGGTCCTTCCGGGTCTTTCCGGTGACGGCGGCGCCGCCCCGGGCCTGGGCGTTCCGCTCCTTTGCCGTCAGCCGTCGCTCCGGCACGCCGTCGTGTCCGTATCCGGTGGCGTGGCCGACCCCCACGCCCTGGAAGAAACTCCGCATCCGGTTCAACCGGTCCCGTCCCCGGATGGCGCCCCCGATGACCTCAGCGATCCCTCCGGCTCCGGCCGGCCCGAAGAGGGGCCGCGCCGAGATGAGGTTGGTGAAGTAGAGGGCCGGGGTTCCCGACTCCTTGGCGGCCTGCACCGCAGGGGTGGTCCCCAGCACCAGGTCCGGGTTCACGTCCTGGGCCGCCGCCTTGTCCTGCTCCAGGGAGGCCCTGTACTGGACATGGGTGCCCCGGGCTTCCAGCCATTCCCGGTCCGCATCGCTCCAGGGAGAGCGGGGGAGGGCGGTGCCCACGTAGGGGACCTCGGCCCCGGCCTCGGTGAGGAGGCGGGCTACCAGGAGCTCCGATCCCTCGTATCCCGAGACCACGATCCGTCCCTGGATGCGCTGGGCGGAGAGCGCACCCCGGGTGGCGCCCACCCCCCGGTCCACCGCGGCGCCGATCTTCTCCGCCGGGAGACCCAACTCATCCCCCACGGCCTGAAGCCACGTGCCGGTCCCCTCCGCTCCGACGGGACCCGATCCCAGGATGGGTCGCCCGGCGGCTTGGAGTTCCCGGACCGAGCGGACGTAGAAGGGATGGATGGCACCCACCACGCTCCCATCCAGCGCCTTGTAGAGTTCCCTCCATTCCCGGGGCGGGACCACCGTTCCCACGGCGACCCCCATGGGCTCCAGGAGGGAGCCGATGACCATGGGGTCGGCGGGGAAGAGCTCTCCCAGCAGGGTCACCGTGGGGCGGTCCTCCACCAGGTCGGCGGGGCGGGGGACCGGCCCGGCCTTGGCTTCCTTCCGTGCATATCGGAGGAGGGCGCCGGCCAGGACATCTTTGGCCTCGGCGTGGGTGGGGACGCCGAACCCCGGAACGTCGATCCCGATGATCCGTACCCCGTTGATCTCCTTCGGCAAGAGGTCCAGGGGCACCCCCGAGGCCGTGGGGATGCAGAGGTTCGTCATGACGATGGTGTCATAACGCTCCGGGTCCGCCAACTCCTCCATGGCCTTCTTGATGTCCTCGAAGAGGGCCCCCGTGACCAGCGTCTCGGAGTTGAAGGGAACGTACCCCACCGTGCGGCGGGCCCCGTAGAAGTGGGAAGTGAAGGTGAGGCCGTAGACGCAGCAGGCGGATCCAGAGAGGACAGTGGCGGTGCGGCGCATCCGGAGCCCCACCCGGAGGCTTCCGAAGGCGGGGCACATCCCCTGGGGCTGGTCATGGGGTCCCATGGGGTAGTCCTCCACCAACTCCTTCAGCACCTGTCCCCGCTCCCCGGTGGAGGCCGCGGCCCGGAGGCGCTCGGCGCCTCCGTGGCATCCTGCGGCTGCCGGATCCGGGATTCCGGCGGCGGTATCGGGGCCGCAAGCGGAGGTGGCGTTGGAGGGAGCGTCGCGGGCGTCGTCGAGGGCGCCCTCCGGGGAGGAGGGGGCCACCACGGGGAGGCTCCGGGGCGTCGCGGTGCCGGGTCGGGGAGCGGATGGAGACGTCATGGTCCACTCAGACCGTCTCGTAGATGATTTCCAGCGACTCCCGCTGGATGGTCCGGCCGCCCATCATGTCCGACGGGCTGGCGGGGGTCAGCACCACCCCCCGCCCCACCGCATCTCCCTTGAAGAGGTCCAGGAGGCCGTCGTGATCCAGGGGGGCCGGGCGGAGGGGAGGGGCCTCGGCCACCCCTGTGGCCAGCTCCTCGAAGAGGGGCGCCCAGCGTGCTCCCGGGCGGCCCACGATCTCGTAGTTGGCGCTCTTCCGACGGATGTCGTCGTGCTGGGGGATGGCGGCCAGCACCGGGATCCCCACCTTCTCGGCGAAGGCCTGGGCCTCCCCCGTCCCGTCGTCCTTGTTGATGACCAGCCCGGCCACCCCCACGTTGCCACCCATCTTCCGGAAGTATTCCACGGCGGAGCAGACGTTGTTGGCTACGTAGAGGGATTGGAGGTCATTGGAGCCCACCACGATGACCTTCTGGCACATGTCCCGGGCGATGGGGAGGCCGAAGCCCCCGCACACCACGTCTCCCAAGAAGTCCAGGAGGACGTAGTCGAAGCCCCAGTCGTGGAAGCCCAGCTTCTCCAGGAGTTCGAAGCCATGGATGATTCCTCGGCCTCCGCAGCCGCGCCCAACCTCAGGCCCCCCCAACTCCATGGCGAAGACGCCGTCCCGGATGAAGCAGACGTCGGAGATGGCCACCTCTTCCCCGGCCAGGCGCTTCTCAGAGGAGGTCTGGATGATGGTGGGGCAGCTCCGGCCCCCGAAGAGGAGGGAGGTGGTGTCGGACTTGGGGTCGCACCCGATGAGAAGGACCCGCTTCCCCTGCTGGGCCATCATGTAGGAGAGGTTGGCCAGGGTGAAGCTCTTCCCGATCCCCCCTTTCCCGTAGATGGCGATGATCTGGGTCTCCTTGGCCTCTGGTGGGGAGGCCTCGGTGCCAGGGGCTCCCGCTTCCGACGGAGATGCCGGGGAATGCCCATTGGTGGATGGCGACGTCCCATTGCTTCCACTCATGCCGTTTCCCTCCAGTCCAGGATCATCTTCACGCAGCGTGGGTCCTCAAAGGCGGTCCGGTAGGCGTCGGGAGCCCCTCCCGCCGCCTCCCGGTGGGTGACCAGTCCGTCCAGCGAGAGGCGCTCCCCGGCCAGCATCTCCAGAACCTCGGTCAGGTCCTGGGGGCGCCACTCCGCTGCCACCCGGATCCGGGCTTCCTTCAGGAAGGCGGGGGGGAAGGTGAAGCGGATCTCGTCGTAGAAGCCGGCCAGGACCACCTCCCCCCCCCGACTCAGGCGCGGGAGGACCGTGTCCAGGATCCCTGGGTCGCCACTCAGGTCGTAGATGGTGCCGTACTCCCCTCTCCCGTCCTCCGAGGGGTCCATCACTGGGTAAGACGTGTTCCCGCTCATCCGGATGGGGTTCGTTTCCCACACCACGGGGGGAGGCGCATCGTCCCGGTCGACCAGGATCCGGGCCACCAGGCGGCCCAGGGCGCCATGGCCCACGACCAGGGTTCGTTCTGCCGGTGCGCTTCCCCGGATGGCGTGGAGGGCCGTGGCCGCCAGCGCCAGCAGGCAGGCCCGCTCTCCCAGGGCTTCCCCCACCGGGATCACCCGCTCCCCCGGGGCCACCAGGCGGCGGGCCGCCGCGCCGAAGAGACCATGGGCGCCCTCGAAGCCCCGGGAGCCCGGGACGAAGACCCATTCGCCCGGTGTCCGCCCGGAGGACGCACCGGCCCACTGGACCTGCCCCATGGCTTCATATCCGGGAACCAGGGGATATCCCATCCCCGGAAAGGGAGGCATGTCGCCGGTCCAGAGGAGGCGCTCTGTACCGGTACTCACTCCGGTCCAGGCGACATCCACCACGACGTCTCCGTCTCCCGGCTGAGCGAGATTCAGTCGGCGCAGCACGAGCTTTCTGGGCTCTTCGAGGACCACCGCCATGGTGTCCAGGGGGCGACTCCGATTCGAGGGTAGGAAGGCCGATGGGGGCGTTCGAGACACAAGATGGGGGGAGGGGGGAGGTGACGTCAAGAAAAAAGTACAAAAAAGAGTGTCAACAAAACTGGACACTCTAGGATGGACCGGGATCCGAGCAGGGGAGAGGGGTATCACGGGGGGTCAGCTCCGGGCGGTGATCACGCCGGTAAGCACGGGGGAGCGGGGGCGAGGACTCCGGATCCGCCGGAAACCCGCCCGCACCAGCAACTCGCGGTATTCCCCCGGTTCCCGTGGACGGCCCTGCCCCATGGCCAGCAGATAGAGGGAGAAGTAGGCGGCCCCCACCGTCTCCGCCCCGCGAATGCCCGCCATGGGTTCCGCCACTAGGACCGTGCCCCCTGGCGGGAGGGCCGTCCGCACCGATCGCAGGATCCGGAGCACGTCGTCGTCATCGTGGTCGTGGAGGATGCGGACCAGCGAAACGAGGTCGTGTCCTTCAGGGAGGGGGTCCTTGAAGAAGTCCCCCCCCTGTACCTGGACCCGGTTCCCTGGAAGGGATTCCGTGAGCCGCTCCCGCCCACGCTCCGCCACCGCCGGGAGATCGAAGAGGGTGAGGGACAGGTGGGAATGACGTCGGCCCACCGCCTCCAGAAAGGCACCCTCTCCCCCGCCTACATCCAAGAGCCTCCGATGCCGACGAAAGGGAAAGGCATCCAGGACCTCCCGGGCCACGAGGGGCTGGGAGGCGGCCATGAGGGCCGAATAGGGTCCGACCTCCTGGGGGCTCAGGGAGCGGGCGTCGGAGGAGCGGGCATACGCCCAGTACCGATTCAGCATGGAGGTGCCGCCCGGGCCGTTCCGGAGGATGTCCAGCGGATCGGCCAGGTCGTGGTAGAGGAGGACGTTGTGCTCCACCAACTGGGCCAGTGCCTCGTTCCCCACCAGTGGGGCGCCCAGGGGACCCAGGGCCACCGCGCCACTCCGGGTGCGACGGAGGAGCCGGAGGGCCATGGCCGAACCCAGGAGGCGGGAGAGACGTTCCTCCGGGACCCCGGTGAACTCTGCCAGGGCTTCCGGGGTCCGGGCACCGTGGGCAAGGAGGGAGAAGATGTCCAGCCGGATCAGGGCCAGGACCGTCTGGGAGTATACGAAGCCGGCGCAGAGATCGAAGACCTGTCGGGAGCGTCGGAGGGCGATGGGACGGGTCAGGGGAAAGGCGGCGGCCCATCGCTGGAAGCCCGGGCTGGCCAGGATCTGATCCCGCCACCCCCGTAGGGCCTCGATCCAGCCGCCGGGTCCATCGCCTTCAGTCCTCGTCGGGTCCGGGACGGATCCCGCCGGGCGGCCCTGCACCGGGAGGACGGAGGGCGGGTTCCCGGCGTCGGGTAGCTGGCTCGCGGGTCGGGTGCGGTCCCTTCCCGATTCCTTCTGGGCCGATTCCTTCTGGCCGGGGTCCTTCTGGCCGGGGTCCTTCGGGCCCGCGTCCCTTGCCCCTGTCCGGGTTCCATTCCGGAAGTCGGGGCGGGTCCCTTCATGGGGAAAGGCTTGAGGGGAGTCGGGCTCTCGGGGATGGCTCCTCATCGGGGTGGGCCTCCGTCGCTTCGGGTCAGGGCCGTCCCCAGGCGGCGGGCATCGCTGAAGGGAAGGTGGTCCACCCGTCCGCCGGAGCGGTGGGCCAGTTCCGCCAGGAAGGGTTCTCCCCGGAGGGAGGTGTCCAGGATCCGGAGAGGAGAGTGGCGGGAGCCCAGGATTTCGGCCAACGCCAGGGAGTCCTCCCGGGCCTGGTGCCGGTCGCCCCTCCCCATCAGATCCACGTTGGGACGACCGTCGGATAGGAGCACCAGGTCCGCCTCTACCCCGGCTCGCCGCGCCTCTCCGGAGAGCTGGACGGCGAGGGCCAGGGCTCGGGGAAGGGGGGTACCTCCCCCGCCCGGCATCCCCCGGAGGAGTCGTCGGGCCCGGGTCAGGGAGCGGGTGGGGGGAAGGACCAGTTCCGCCTCCCGATTCCGGAAGACGACCAGGGCCACCTCCTCTCGTCGTCGGTAGCTTCCCGCGAGAAGCAGCTCCACCGCGCCCTTCACCTCGCCCAGGCGGCGTAGGGCCTGGGAGCCGGAGGCATCCACCAGGAGAACCGTCCGGTGCACCGAGGGACGCACCCGGCGCTGGACCTGGAGGTCCCCCCGGCGAATTCGGATCCCCGGACCCGGAAGGGCGGCTCCCTCCTCGGGGTCTCCGGTCTCCTGGGAGGCCCGGAGGCGCTGCCAGGGGGCCGCAGCCCGCAAGGTGGCAGAGAGATCCAGACGGCGCCCGTTGCCGGGGATGCCCGCCATGCTCCCCACCCGACGTCCCCGCTCATGGGCCTGGGTGAGGGTGGTCCCGCGGCCCCCGGCCATGGCCCGGACCGGTCGTCCCCGGGCGCCCCCCGGCCGATCGGGGCCGTCAGGGAGGAGGGCCTTCGCCACGGCTACGAGTTGATCAGGGAGAAGGGCCGGCGCCCCGGGGGCCTTCGGCTCCCCCCCGGATGGATCCTGGGGCCTCTCCTGGGCGTCGGGGGAGGGGCGATGGGCGTCTCCGGGCTCGGGGGTATCCGGGTCCGGGTCTTCTCGATCCGGCTCCGGGGACCCAGGGGGCCGGTGGTCGGCTGAAGGTGAGGCGTCCTCCGCTCCCGACGTCTCCTCCGAGGGAAGGGGCGCCCCCCTGGGGGCCAGCACCAGGATGGCCGCAAGCCGTCCATCCTCCCGGGTGGCCGTCTTCCGACCCTGGAGGGCCGCGAGGGCCCGGGTGGCGCGGAGGGCCAGGACCACGGGGCGGAGGGAGCGGAGCTCACCCAGTCGGGCCAGCACGGTCAGTTCTCGGAGGATGGGGTCGGGGACCTCCACGCCAGGGAGCGCCGCCCGAGCCCGGACGACCCGTCCGGCGTCCGGGGGGACCGCGGGAACGCCATCCGCGTCCGTTCCGGTCCACCGGGGGGGGAGGTGGAGATCGAAGGCCAGCCGATCGAGGATGGCCTCGGGACTCCCCGGCTCCTCTTCCTGGCCCTCATCCAGGAGGACCAAGGCCACCTGGGCCGCCTCTTCCGTGGAAATTCCGTCCCGTTCCACACGGATCCTTCCCCCGTCCAACACTTCCAGGAGGGGAGGCACGGTCTCCGCCGCCAATCGCTCCGCAGACGGAAGAACCAGGAAGCCGCCGTGGGTCTCCGCCAGCAACCCGGACCGGAGGATTCGCCTTCCCTGCGCCAGGGTGGCCGAAAGGTCCACGCCTCCCACCAAGCGGTCCGGGGTGATGCCCAGTGGAAGGCGCCGCCAGGGCGTGCTTCCAGGGAGATGGGCCCGGAGGAGCTTCAGCCAGGCGGCGGGAGCCGGGCCCCCTGGACTGCGCAGGACCACGCCTCCCAGCCCGGCCGGATCCACCGCCAGGAGGAGGGCGGCCAGTGCGAAGGGGTCCCGGAAGGGGATCGCGATGGGCGCGGTATCCGAGGCCGTGTCCGGGAAGGTGTCCAAGGATCCGCTCTGTCCCGGGTCAGCGTCCCGGCCCCGACCCGGATTCCCCGGGCTCGGGCGCCAGTTCATCCATGGCCCGGGTCACCCTCACCGTCGTACCGGACTCATCCAGGGGGTCGCGGCGAAGGCGGTGGCGGAGGGAGGGGGGGGCCACCATCCGAAGGTGTTCGGAGCCCACCGTCGCGCTCCCCTCCAGGGCTGCCGCGGCTCGAGCGGCCCGGATGAGGGTGAGTTCCCCCCGGAGGCCATCCACACCCAGCGCCATGCAGAGTCGGGAGGCCTGCCGGAGGAGTGTCTCCGGGACCTGGATCTCCGGAAGTCGAGCCCGAGCCCTGGCCAACCCCTGGCGGATCCTTCCGTCGGCTCCGCTCCAGCGCCGGACGAACCCTTCCGGGTCCCGGTCATAGGCGTCCCGACGGCGCAGAACCTCCACCCGAAGGTCCAGGTCTCGCGGGGTCTCCACCTCCACTGAGAGCCCGAAGCGATCCAGGAGCTGGGGGCGGAGGTCGCCTTCCTCGGGATTGCCGCTCCCCACCAGGACGAACCGGGCCGGGTGGCGGATGGAGATCCCCTCCCGCTCCACCACGTTCTCCCCTGAAGCCGCCACATCCAGGAGGAGGTCCACCAGGTGGTCCTCCAGGAGGTTCACCTCGTCGATGTAGAGGAAGCCCCGGTTGGCCCGGGCCAGGAGACCCGGCTCGAACCGGCGGGTACCATCCACCAGCGCCCGTTCCAGGTCCATGGTGCCCACCACCCGGTCCTCGGTGGCCCCCAGGGGGAGGTCCACCATGGGGACGGGGGCCTTCCGGATCGGAGGGGGCATGGTCCGGCGGCTGCAGTCGGGGCACCGGGTCCCGTTTCCGGAGGGATCGCACCCATAGGCGCATCCCTCCACCACGGGGATGGGGGGAAGGAGGGATGCCAGGGCCCTCACCGCCGTGGACTTTCCCGTTCCCCGGTCGCCGAAGATCAACACCCCTCCCACACCCNGATCGACCGCCGCGATCCGGAGGGCCAGCTTCATCTCCTCCTGCCCCACGATGGCGGAGAATGGAAATGGGGACGCCACTGTCAGATCTCCTTGACGACAGGTTTCCTGGACACTTCCCAGAATACGGTTCGCTCCGGGTGGGGGCAATGCCAAGGCTACGGCCAGCCCCCGGGCCCAGGATCGGGCCAGGGTTGTCCGGAACCGTGGCCCCGCCGCGGCCAAGGCCACGCCCGAGACCAGGTCAGGGGTCAGGTCGGGGGCCAGGTCAGGGGGTAGCCGGGTCAGACGGCCCCGGGTCAGGCCGCCCCCTCCGCGCGCAGGAGGCGGTCGGCGGCGTCCAGTCCCGATCCCAGGGCATCCCCGACCGAGACGCCGCCTCTCCAGCTCCCGGCCAGTACCACGCCGGGGCAGAGGGTCTCCAGGTGGTGGGCGGTCTTCTGGAAGCGCCCATATCCCACCTCGAACTGGGGAATGGCATTCTGCCAGACCCGATGGTGCCGGAACACCGGCTCCTGGCGGATTCCCAGGAGCTGGGAGAGTTCGTCTCGAGCCAGCGCCTCCAACTCGTGGGGGGCCTGGAGGGCGAGATCGGGCTGACGCGTACCCCCGATGAAGACCGCCACCGTGAGGTGGCCTGGGGGAGCCCGCTCAGGGAAGAGGGTGGAGGGAAAGAGGGCCCCCAGGATCCGTCGGCCCTCCACCCGGGGGATGAGCATGCCGAACCCGTCGAGGGGGTGCTGACCCTGAGCCTGTGGAAACCCCAGCGTGACCAGCGTCACGGGAGGGTGGCGGATCTCCCGGAGGCTCGCCGCCGCCGAACCCAGCGCATCCGGGAGGGAGAGGTGGCCCAGGGCGTGGGCCGGGAGGGCCAGGACCACCTGGCGGAAGGTTCCCAGCGAATGATCCCCCTCGCCCAGAAGCTCCCATCCCGGGGCGTGGGTGCCGGTCCGGATCCCTCGGATCGGGGTGCCGGTCCGGATCCGCCCGGCCAGAGGTCTCGCCAGCGCCCGGGGAATTTCCTCCATTCCCTCCCGGAAGGAGAGGACGGCGGGAGGACGGGGCTCCGGCGTCCCCTCCGGCCGGCGCCGCGCCTGCCACCCCCGGAGTCCCCGAAGAGCCAGACCCTGGACCAGGGATCCGTGCTCCTCCACCAGCCCATGCAGGAGGGGAAAGGCGTGGCGGACCGAGAGGCGTTCCGGATCCCCGGCGTAGACCCCGGCCACGAAGGGGTCCAGAAAGGTCTGGACCAACTCCTCCCCCAGTCCCCGGCGGCGAAGGAGGTCGGCCACCGATTCGTCGCCGTCCGGGGTGGAGGACTTCCCCCATCGGAAGGGTTCGCCGAGGATCCGGAGGAGGCTCCGCTTTCCCAGGAGTTGGGTGGTGAGGAGGTCGGGAATGGAGGTGGGAAGGGGGTGGAGGATGCCGTTCCGGACGATGAAACGGTGGGCCCGATGGGGATCGGGGGTCACCACCGATGCGTCCAGCCCCACCTGGGAGAGGAGGGCTTGGATCCGGGGAGCCGGACGTCCCAGGGAGTGGGGGCCGCTTTCGGCCAGAAACCCGTCCTGGCGATGGGATGCCACCACGCCCCCCACCTGATGGGACGCCTCGAAGAGGCGGATGTCCACCCCGGCCCCGTGGAGGCGATAGGCGGCGGCCAGCCCCGCCAGCCCCCCGCCCACCACGGCTACGGGTGCGGCATCGGCTTGGAAAGCAGATCCGGCGTCCACCCCCGTGCGGGGCCCGGGTGCGTCAGGCATGGAGACGATGGTGCGGGTGGGAGCCGGCGCCGCGCAAGCCCCGGAACCCCGACGACCCAGAGCGGTATCCTCCCCTCCACGAGCCCCCCGCGGTGCCCCCGTCCCGGGGTACCGCAGTCTCCCTCTGCGGGCAGGATGCCGAGCCGAAGCCCGACCCCGGCGCTGCGTCTCGGCCTTCCGCCCGCTTCCCAAGCGTTCGAGCCGCCGGCGCGGTCCTTCCCAGGAGTTGCAGATGGACGTTTCCCCCTCGGGCCGCACGGCGGTCGTCATTGGAAGTGGATTCGGCGGACTCGCCCTGGCGGTGCGCCTCCAGGCTGCGGGACTCCAGGTCACCCTCCTGGAGAAACGGGAGAAGCTGGGAGGGCGGGCCTACCAGCTCAAGGACCGGGGGTACGTCTTCGACATGGGACCCTCCCTCATCACGGCCCCCCATATCATCGACTCCGTATTCCAGGCGGCGGGAAAGCGGCTCTCCGACTATGTGGAGCTCATGCCCCTGGATCCCTACTACCGGATCTACTTCCACGACGGCACCCACATCGACTACGTGGGGGACCCGGAGCGGATGAAGGCCCAGATGGCAAAATTCAACCCCGAGGACGCCGACCGTTTCGACGCCTTCATGGGGAAGATCCGTCCCATCTACGACAGCGTCATCGGGGACCGCCTGGGGTCCAAGTCCTTCGGCGACATGAAGACCATGCTGGGGTTCATCCCCGACCTGGTCCGCCTGGAGGCCTACCTTCCGGTGACCATGCTGGTGAACCGGTATTTCAAGGACTTCCGCCACCGGTTCGTCTACTCCTTCCACCCGCTCTTCGTGGGGGGGAATCCCTTCCACACCCCTTCGGTCTACCTCATGATCCCCTACCTGGAGCGAAGGGGGGGCGTCTGGTTCTCCCGGGGGGGGATGTACTCGCTGGTGGAGGCGCTGGCCACCCTCTTCACCGAGCTGGGGGGTGAGATCCGGACCGGGCAGGAGGTCACCCGTATCGGGGTGGAGAACCGCCGCGTGACCCACGTGGAGGCCGGCGGAGAGCGATTCGACGCCGACCTCGTGGTCTCCAACGGGGATCCGGGGCACACCTACCGGGACCTCATCGAGCCCCGCCACCGGAGGAAGTGGACGGATCGGAAGGTGGCGAAGCTGGACTACGCCATGTCCTGCGTTCTCCTCTACCTGGGGACCCGGAAGCAGTATCCTGCCCTGGAGCACCACACCCTCATCCTCACGGAGCGGTACAAGGGGCTCCTGGAGGACATCTTCAAGAAGAAGATCCTCCCCGACGATTTCTCCATGTACCTTCACGTCCCCACCCGCACCGATCCCTCCATGGCGCCGGAGGGATGTGAGAGCATGTACGTCCTCATCCCCGTGGCCAACCTGGCGTCGGGCCTGGACTGGGAGGAACTGCGGGAACCCTTCGTCGACAAGGTCATCGACTTCCTGGAGGAATGGGGGATGGAGGGTCTCCGGGAGAACCTGGAGGTTCTCCACGTCATGGATCCCCGGGACTTCCGCGACGAACTCAACTCCCTCCACGGGAACGCCTTCGCCATCGTTCCCAAGTTCACCCAGACCGCCTGGTTCCGCCCTCACAACCGGAGCGAGGACGTGAAGGGGCTCTACCTGGTGGGTGCCGGAACCCACCCGGGAGCCGGGGTGCCAGGGGTCTTTCTCTCGGCAGAGACCACCTATGGGTGCATCGCCCAGGACCTCGGGCTCCCGGACCAGTGGGACTGGAATGAGCCGGGGAAGGTGGAATGGAGCCACGACGAGGGGAAGCACGGAGCGGCGGAAGTCACCGGGGGTGGCTGACCCGCCTCCATCCATCCCGCCGGCTCACGCAGTTCGGAGTACCTCCTTGGCGGCCCGTCCGCCGGAGACCAGGGCACCGTGCAGCGAGGCGTTCTCCCGGTGGTCGCCGGTGACGAAGAGACCGTCCTCCAGGCGGACCGGACGGGAGGGTGGTTCCATCCGTTCCGGGGTCTGGAGGGGCTGGCCATGGGGGATATGGTAGTGGGGCAGCGCCCTCCACTCCCCGACCTGGTCCCCGAACCACTCGGTGAGATGGACCCGGACCCCCGCCTCGATGGCGCCCACGTCGGGGCCTACGGTCCCGCCGGCCGAGGGCCAGTGGGGCTCGCCGGGAAGGACGGTGACGGAGATGAGCGCCCGGCCGGGAGGGGCGTACTCCGGGGCCACCTCGGAAAGGACGGCCAGGTTGTTCACCGGTCCCTTCCCCTCTCCATTCAGCACCAGGATCCCCTCCTTCACCGGAGGCTCGGGAGCATCGAAATAGAGGCAGAGCACGGGCCGGGAGCCGGGGTCCGGAACCCGATCCCCCAGGAGCCGAGATGCCTCCGGTCCCTCCACCGACACCACCACCGAGCGGGCCTGGAGGAGCTGGCCGTCCGTGGTGCGGACTTCCCCCGGCGCCACGTACGCCACCCGGGTGCCGGTCCGGACNACTCCGGNNGGGAGCCCCGCNGCCAGTTGGCGGGGGAGGGCCTCCATCCCCGTGGCGGGNAGNGAGGNCCGGCCCTCGGCGAAGATCCGGAAGTAGAACCGGAAGAGGCGGGCGGAGACCTGGAGGGTCGGGTCCAGCAGCACTCCTCCCAGGAAGGGCCGGAAGAAGCGCTCCATCATCTGAGGGGAGAATCCGCTGTCCTGGAGCTCCTCCCGGGTGGTNCCCGCCGGCTCGACCAGGAGGGCCTCCGGCGGGCGGCCCCCCAGCCGTTTTCGGAGCACCGCCACCCGGAGCTTGTCCGCCACCGATCCCACCGGTGACGTCACCGAGCGCAGGGCGTCCATCATTTCCTGTGTGGGATCGGCGACCCGGTGGAACGCACCCTCGGTGCGCACCAGCGCTCCAGGATAGAAGGAACGCAGCTCCAGTTCGTCCAGGTTCAGCCGGCGGCGGCACTCGGGGTAGGCTTCGAGGAGGACCTGGAACCCCCGGTCCAGTCGGAAGCCATCGACCTCGTCGGTCCGCACCCTCCCCCCCACGCGATCCGAGGCCTCCAGCAGGACCACCGACCGGCCGGCGTCCACCAGGTCCTGGGCACATGCCAGACCTGCCAGGCCTCCCCCCACCACTACCGTGTCCAGACTCCCCATCGTGGGTTCCCTCCCTGTTTCCCCCGGTCCGGTGCGACGACCCTGGCCGGAGATACACGCATCCCCGAGCCCACACCGTGAAGATACGGCGTGGGGGGAGTCGTGGAGGGGAGGAGACCCCCCAGCCCGGGCCAGGATCCAGAGTGAAGGAAGGGGCGGTCATGGTCGGCAGCGAGGCCAGGGATCCGGGGGCGGGATCCTGGGTGGGTAGGGGAGTGGGTCTGGGCGTGCGTCGGCGGGGCGGTCTGGGATGGTCCCTTCGGGGGGCACTTCCCTAGATTGGGGCGATGATGGGAATGCTGCCTGCTACCTTTCGCGGCCGGATCCTCGCCCTGGGGACCCTGGCCCTCGCCCTGGTCCTGGGCTTCATCGCCCTTGAAGTGGCCCGGGAATACCGGATCTCCTTTGCGGAGACCCGGGAGGCAGTGGTGGACCTCTCCGATGGCCTGGCTCGGGATCTGGATCGGTGGGTGGGGGATGCCCGGGGCGTCGTAACCCGTATGGCGGCGCACCCCGATGTCCGGGCTGTGGATGCCACCAGCTGCGCCCCCTGGATCGAGGAGGTGGGATGGCTCCTTCCGGGCTATCGCGATCTTCGGGTGGTGGATGCCGGGGGGACCACGGCCTGCGCCGCCTCGGACTTCGGCGGATGGGCCGACGACGCCCGGGGTCTGGCCTGGTTCCGGATGGTCCAGGAAGAGGGAGGCTTTGTTGTGACTCCTGCCGAAGGGGGCAGCGAACCCGATGGGGCGGCAGGCGGGGGTGATTGGAGGGTGGTCCTGTCCCACCCCATCCTGGCGGAAGACGGGGCCTTCCTGGGGGCAGTGGCCGTGGCGCTCTTCCTCTCCGACCTCCAGGAGCGGCTCCCCCTCCGGGGACTTCCCATGGGATCGGTGATCAGCGTGGTGGATTCCTCCGGCATGGTGCTGGCCAATTCCCGGGCGCCTGAAGAGCTGGTGGGAACGAACTATCGTGCTGCAGGCCGAGTGGATCCTCCCCCCGGCCAGCGGGGGGTGATGGAGCAGGAGGGGTCGGACGATGTGGAGCGGCTCTGGGGGTATTCCAGGACCACTCTGGCCCCGTGGACGGTGGTTTCCGGGGTCCCCCACGCGGCACTCCTGGGGCCGGTGCGGGCCCGGGCCTTGGAGCGGAGCGGGGTGGGACTCGCCGTCCTCCTTCTTCTGAGTCTCGGGCTGTTTGGAGCCGACCGGACCATCCGGCGGGGATTTGACGCACTCCAGCGGGGGGCACGGGAAGCCGCTCGGATTCGGGGAGTCCGGGTGCGGGAGACGGGTCCCCGGGAATTCCAGGAGGTAGCCCGGGTTCTCAACCACACCCTGGAGGCCCGGGATCAGGCGGAGGAAGGGCTCGCGTCGGCCCTGGAGCGGCATGAACTCGTCCTCCGGGCCACCCGTGACATGATCTGGGACTGGGATCCCGTCGCTGGCCGGGTCCAGCGGAATGAGGCCCTGCGGAGTTTTTCCGGGGACGAGGGTCCCATCTCGCAGGTCACCGGGACGGAGGCCTTGTGGTTCCATCGCATTCCGGAACCTCATCGTTCCCGGGTACGACTGAGTCTGGAGCAGGCCCTGGAGAGCGGGGATTCCATCTGGATCCAGGAGTACCCCATGGAGCGCTATGACGGCTCCATCCGGCGTATTCTGGACCGGGGGTACGTGGTCCGGACCGAGGGCGGCCAGCCGGTCCGGGTGGTGGGGATCATGTCCGACGTCACCGAGGAGAGGGAGCGGACCGAGGAGGTCCGGCGGGCCAAGGACCGATATGAGTCCATTCTCCGGCACGCCCCCTTTGGCGTATTCCTCACCACCGGGAACGGACTGATCCTGGAGTGGAATCCGGCGCTGGAAGCCATCCTCGGAGAGACTTGGACCCCGGATCGACCCGGTCGGATGGCGGCAGAACTCTTTTTGGATCCTCGCTCCTGGGAGGAACTCCTGGAGGATGCGGAGCGGGAGGGGACGTTGATGGGGCGGGAGGCCAAGTGGACCCGGGGTGACGGGGAGGAGATCTTCGTCCGCCTCACGGCCAGCTCCTTCCTGGGAGAGGGCCGCCCCACGCTGGAGGTGCTTGCGGAGGATGTGACGGAGCGCCGGCGTTTGGGGGAGCAGATGCGCCAGGTCCAGAAGATGGAGGCTGTGGGCCGGCTGGCGGGAGGCGTGGCCCACGACTTCAACAATCTCCTCACCGTGATCTCCGGCGAAGCCCGGCTCCTCATCTCCGATGATCTTCCGCCGGAGATGAGAGAGAGTCTGGAGGCCATCCGGGAGGCGGGAGACCGGGGGTCCGCCCTCACACGTCAGCTCCTGGCCTTCTCCCGCCGCCAGGTGACCCGGCCCAGCCCCCAGGACCTGAACCAGGTGGTGGACAGGATCCAGCGCATGCTCCTTCGTCTCATGGGCGACCATATCCATCTCAGGACGGAGTTGACACCGGACCTTCCCCCCGTGGTGGTGGATTCCGGAGAGATGGAGCAGGTCATCATGAACCTGACCCTCAACGCCCGGGACGCCATGCCCGAAGGGGGAACTCTCTGTATCTCCACTTCGCTGCGGAACCTCACCGCGACAAAGGCCCGACTCCAGCACCCGAAGCTCTCGGCGGGGAAGTACGTGGTCCTGTCGGTGGTGGACGGAGGAACCGGAATCGACCCCGAGGTGGTCTCTCGCATCTTTGATCCCTTCTTCACCACGAAGCCGGTGGGGAAAGGGACCGGGCTTGGTCTCGCCACTGTATACGGGGTGGTCACCCGGGCCGGCGGCCAGGTGGTGGTGGACAGCCGGATGGGCGCAGGGACCACCTTTCGGGTGTTCCTGCCCGTTTCCCCAACCGGATTCGAGATCACCCCGGAGGAGGCGTCAGCGACCACTGTCCCCGTGCCTACCCAGGGCCATGTACTGGTGGTGGAGGACGAGGAGAGCGTCCGCCGGATGGCGGGACGCATCCTGAACCGGGGGGGATACGATGTGCGCCCCTTCGCAACGCCGGCCTCGGCGCTGGCGGCCATCCGGGATCCTGCCATTCCCGTCGACCTTCTCCTCACCGATGTGAAAATGCCTGGAATGAGCGGAGAGGAGCTGGCCCTCGAGGCCCGACGCCTTCGACCTGATCTTCCGGTTCTCTTCATGTCGGGCTATCCGGAAGAGGCGGAGATCGAGGATCGCCTCAAGGAGGGGGGGGCGGCCTTTCTTCCCAAGCCCTTCACTCCCGAGGCCCTTCTGCAGCAGGTCCGTCGTCTCCTGGAGGCGACCCGGGCCGCACGTGCGCCTCCCTGATCTCCCCTGAATTGTCTGGGGAGATCTCCGTGCCAACCCAACATCCCATTTCACGTCTACGTATCACGTCTACGTCCACGTCCACGCGGTTCGGCTCCGGCCGGATCCCGGTCAGACCGGAGCTGACGCATGACCCATCGTTCCTCCCCTTCCTCCCTCTTCCGCCTCGTCCTGGCGGCGGGACTCCTGCTGGTGGCCCCCTCGGCCCTGCTGGCACAGGTGGATCCGCTCCCCGGTGGACAACTCACCGCCGCCGACTACCAGCGAGCGGAGGCCTTCCTGTCCGGAAACCTGGAGACACGGCTCTTCCGGGCACAGGTCTCCCCCGTCTTCCATGAGGGAGATCGCTTCTGGTACCGGGTCCGGGTTCCTGGAGGATTCGAGTTCGTGGCGGTGGATCCGGAACGGGGGGTGCGGGAGCCCGCCTTCAATCATTCCCGGCTCTCCGCGGCCCTGAGCCGAGCCGCGAACGGTTCCTTCGAAGCGAGGCAGCTCCCCTTCACCTCCCTCCATCGATTCAACCCCGGAGTCGAGGTGGAGGTGGAGGTGGAAGCGATCCGATTCCGCTGCGACCTGGGGCGATACGAATGCAACGAGGTGGGGGAGCCGGTCCGGCCCCCGGCCGGGGTAACCTCGCCCGACGGACGATACACGGCGTTCCGCAGGGACCATGACCTCTGGGTCTTCGACTCGGAGGGGGGCGAGGAGATCCGGCTCACCACCGATGGTGAGGAGCGCCACGGGTACGCTTCCGATTCCCAGGGATGGAGGAGGACCGAGATGCCCATCCTCCTCTGGTCCCCGGATTCCAGGCGGATCGCCACCTACCGCCTGGATGAGCGGGGGGTGGAGGAGATGCACCTCCTCCGGACCGCTGAACCCCGCCCGGAGCACGTGTCCTGGCCCTATGCCCTCCCGGGGGACTCGGTGGTTCCCATGCTGGAGCGGGTGGTGATCCACCTGGAGGGTCGCCGGGTGGTCCGCCTGGAGACGCCCCCCGATCACCAGCGGACCTCCTCCTGCTGCGGACTCGCCCGGGGCCAGGACTGGGCCGACGTGGAGTGGAGCCACGATGGGAGCCGGCTGGCCTTCGTATCCGTATCCCGGGACTATCGCACCGCCACCCTGCGGGTAGCGGACCCCGAGACCGGGGCCGTACGAACGGTCCTGGAGGAGAGCCATCCCATCTTCTTCGAATCCCACGTGGCCTCGGGGGGCGTCCCCAACTGGCGGGTCCTGGATGGACGCAGGGAGGTGCTCTGGTTCTCCCAGCGGGACGGGTGGGGGCATCTCTTCCTCTATGACCTGGACTCGGGCGCCCTGAAGAACCGGATCACCGGGGGGGACTGGAATGTCCTGGACGTGACCCGGGTGGACCCGGAAGCAGGCACCCTCCACTTCACTGCGGTGGGGCGGGAGGCGGGAGAGGATCCCTACCACCGACACCTCTACCGGGTCGGGCTGGACGGGTCGGGGCTCACCCGCCTCA
>SL_3KL_010_SEDDRAFT_10001169_pt1 | contig 23527 bp, 16 predicted proteins | sample SodLakKL_010_SED_2_FD_10381 | JGI IMG/M metagenome (IMG submission 10381) | reverse complement strand
TTTATCACCGCGCTGAAGGGTGGCGGCGAATGTTGCGCCATTGCATCGGAAGAAAATGAAAAAGTGATTTCATTCAGCAACGATTTTTCGGGGTTGGGAAAATATGTGGTGGCCATGGATCCGCTGGATGGCAGCAGCAATATCGAATCTAATGTTTCCATTGGTACCATTTTTTCTATTTACCGGCGTGTAACCGATGTGGGTGGAGGAACACAGGAAGACCTTTTACAGTCGGGGCTGAACCTGACGGCTGCCGGTTATATCATCTACGGTTCATCCACAATGCTTGTTTACACCACGGGGAAAGGCGTCAATGGCTTCACGCTTGACCCCTCGGTGGGGATTTTCTGCCTTTCTCATCAGGATATGCGTTACCCTGAGAAGGGATCAATTTACTCAATCAATGAGGGCAACTACATTTTTTTTCCTGAAGGGGTGAAAAGGTACATCAAATATTGCCAGGAAAGCGACAAAGAAACAAACAGGCCATATACCTCGCGTTACATTGGCTCACTGGTAGCCGACTTTCACCGGAACCTCATCAAAGGAGGTATTTTCATGTATCCGGGAACCACCAAACAGCCAAACGGAAAACTTCGTTTGCTCTATGAATGCAGTCCCATCGCTTTCATCGCTGAACAAGCCGGCGGAAAAGCCAGCGACGGATACCGCCGCATCATGGAGATCGAGCCTGAAACATTGCACCAACGATCACCGTTTTTTGTGGGACCGAAGAGCATGGTGGAAAAGGCGGAAGCCTTTATGAAAGAATACGCATAAATCCTACCCGGCGTGTCGCGAACAGAAAAATTTGTTTCTCTATTTACCAACAGTAAAAGTTTTCGTAATCTGGAAACTTTCATAGGCGAGTCTGACCGCCCCGACGTGGCTTTCGTCAGCGGATTGGCAGGATCGTCGGCAGCCGTGATTGCAGCGGCATCCATACAGAAAACAAAAAAATCTTTTCTGTTTATCCTTTCCAACAAAGAAACAGCCGCGTATTTTTTCAATGACCTGGAAAATATGCTGGATGAACAGGACAAAAGTTATGAAGCCAGGCACATTTTCTTTTTTCCTTCATCCTATAAAAAGCCACTGCATTCCAAGGAAGAGGATAAGGCCGGTATTCTGCTGCGATCCGAAGTACTAAACCGCTTAAGTGCCGAGACCGTTAAAACGGTTATTGTTACCTATCCTGAGGCTTTTGCCGAAAAAGTTGTTGCAGGCGATACCCTGAAAAAGAATATCCTGACAGTACGATCCGGGGAAAACCTCAGCGTGGAATTTTTGATGGAGGTATTGATAGAATATGGTTTTGAGCATGTGGATTTTGTGGTGGAACCCGGCCAGTTTTCCGTAAGAGGGGGTATTGTAGATGTATTCTCATTTTCAAATGATTATCCCTTCCGTATAGAAATAATGGGCGACCGTACAGAAAGCCTCAGGACCTTTGATACAGAAACACAACTGTCCGTTGCCATTCAGGAAAAGATAAGTATTTTGCCCGACATCCGGGCAATGCAGGAAGATGACAGCCAAACGGAGTGCATTCTTGAAGCCATGCCCGGAAACACCATTGTTTGGTCGGAAGACACTGCTTTTAGCGGAGAGATCATCCGTGCCGGTATTGAGCAAGGCCAATTTCACGAGGGGAACTACATAAGCTATATGGAGTTTTTGTCCGGTTTGCAAAAGCTCCGCCTGATTGAGTTCCGGCGAAAAATGATCGCCGGGGAAAGCGATATCCACATTCGTTTTTCGCACGGACCCCAGCCAAGCTTCAACAAGCATTTTGAACTGCTGATCAGCAATCTGCGCCAAAACACACAAGATGGAATCAGAAACATCATCTTGTATGACAGCCCAAAACAAATCAGAAGGATGGAAAGCATCTTTGAAACCATAACAGAAGGTGGGGTGGATGATGATTTCCGTCATGAAGGGATGCTGTTAACGCTGCATGAAGGTTTTATTGACCACGACAATGGCATTGCCTGTTATACAGACCATCAGATTTTCGACAGGTTTCACCGCTATCGTATCCGCGACAAGTTTGCAGGCAAACAGGTGATGACTGTGAAGGCACTTCAAAACCTCAAACCGGGCGACTATGTTACCCATATTGATCATGGCATAGGAATATTCAGCGGTCTTGAAAAAATTGAAGTGATGGGCAGGGTGCAGGAAACGATCCGCCTGGTATATAAAAACAATGATATCCTGTATGTAAGCATTCACAGCCTGCATAGGATTTCCAAATACACAGGGAAGGAAGGCACGGTGCCAACGCTTCACAGACTCGGTTCCAATTCATGGGCAAAGCTGAAAAACAAAACGAAGTCCAGGGTCAAGGATATTGCCAAGGATCTGATAAACCTGTATGCAAAGCGTAAGGCGCAAAAGGGATTTGCCTTTTCTCCCGACACCTATCTGCAGCATGAGCTGGAAGCTTCCTTTATTTTTGAAGACACCCCTGACCAGGAAAAAGCCACCACAGCGGTTAAGACAGATATGGAGTCGCCAACGCCAATGGACCGGCTTATTTGTGGCGATGTGGGGTTTGGCAAAACAGAAGTGGCCATCAGGGCGGCATTCAAGGCAGTTACCGATTCCAAGCAGGTTGCCGTGCTGGTTCCCACAACCATTCTTGCCCTTCAGCATTATTATACCTTTACCGACAGGTTGAAGGATTTCCCCTGTACGGTGGATTATATCAGCCGCTTCAGATCAACAACAGAGCGAAAAAAAGCACTCGAAGGGGCAAAGGAAGGGAAGGTGGACATTCTCATCGGAACGCACAGGCTGCTCAGCAAAGACATTGCTTTCAAAGACCTTGGCTTGTTAATCGTGGATGAAGAACAAAAGTTCGGTGTAGCATCTAAGGAAAAACTTAAACAGCTGCGCATAAATGTGGACACACTCACGCTGACGGCTACCCCGATACCACGCACACTTCAGTTTTCTCTCCTGGGGGCACGTGATCTTTCTTTTCTGAACACTCCTCCGCCAAACAGGTACCCCATCATTACCGAAGTCCATGTTTTCAATGAAGAACTGATCAGGGAAGCGATTGAGTTTGAGATATCCAGGGGAGGGCAGGTGTTTTTCGTGCATAACCGCATACAAAACATTCAGGATGTGGCGGCTATCGTGCAAAGGGTTTGCCCGCAAGTGAGTGTGGCGGTTGGTCACGGACAGCTGGAAGGAACACAGTTGGAGAAAATCATGGTTGATTTTATTCACGGTAAGTATGACGTACTGGTTTCGACCACGATCATTGAATCTGGGCTTGACATTCCCAATGCCAATACAATCATCATCAATAATGCGCATCATTTCGGGCTGAGCGACCTGCATCAGATGCGCGGCAGGGTGGGCCGCACCAACAAAAAAGCTTTTTGCTATCTCCTGTCGCCGCCCATGAGTGCACTTTCCGATGAAGCAAGAAAGCGCTTGAAAGCTATTGAAGAATTTTCTGAGTTGGGCAGCGGTTTTAATATTGCCATGCGTGATCTTGATATTCGTGGTGCCGGAAATCTCCTGGGTGCCGAACAGAGTGGTTTCATTTCAGAGGTGGGCCTTGAAACCTATCACAAAATTCTTGATGAAGCTGTTGCAGAGCTTAAGGAACAAGAATTCCGGGATGTTTTTCAGGATGAAAGCGCAGAATCACGACTGCAGTCCATTCGCTGTCACCTGGAGACAGATCTGGGTTTGATGATTCCAACGGATTATGTGTCGAATCTTGAAGAACGGTTGAACCTTTATAAAGAACTTGACAGCATCACTGACACGGCTAAGCTGGAGGCATTCGCGCAAAAAATGACTGATCGCTTTGGTCCGCTGCCCGATGCCGTTAAAGGATTGTTGCATGCCGTCCGTCTCAGAAAGTATGCACAAGAAGCAGGATTTGAAAAACTCATTTTAAAGTCAGGCAAGCTGATTGGTTATTTGCCGGGTAGTGAAATGACAGAATACTATGATGGCAAGACTTTCGGAAACATGCTCGACTATGCACAGCAGCACCCGCAGCGCATCCGCATCAGGGAGTTAAATGACCAGTTAGCTATTGATATTGAGCAAGTAGAAAACATTGAAGAGGCCTTAGACATCATCTCATCGATTTTATCACCTCGCTGATGTCGGAATGTATAACCTTTGCCATATTTTCAGCCTTCACCATACTGTCGCTTTCCGTATAAATCCGGATGATGGGTTCTGTATTTGAAGCACGCAAATGCACCCACTGATTGTCAAACCAAATCTTCAGCCCATCAATGGTTTCCTGTGGCTGTTTTTCGTATTTCCTGGCCAGCTCACCAATGATGCTTGAGATATCAACCCCTTCCGGGAGTTCAATTTTATTTTTGGAGATATGATATTGCGGGAAGGTTTTTTTCAGGCGGCTTGCAGAAATCCCACGGAGTGCCAATACGGACAGAAAGAGGGCAATACCGGCCAGGGCGTCTCTTCCATAATGCAGGTCAGGATAGATTACTCCGCCATTTCCCTCTCCACCGATGACGGCGCGGTGCTTTTTCATAGCTTCCACAACGTGTGCCTCACCAACAGCTGAATAGAAATGTAAGCCGCCGTATTTTGCAGTCACTTCTGCCAGGGCCTGACTGGATGACTGGTTGCTGACGGTATTACCGGGGGTTTTGGACAGCACATAATCTGCCACCGCTACCAAAGTGTATTCTTCTCCAAACATATCACCATTTTCACACACCATAGCCAACCGGTCAACATCCGGATCAACAGCTATACCAAGATGCGCATTGCTGTTTTCAACTTCGGATGACAATTTATAGAGGTGTTCGGGTAAGGGCTCAGGATTGTGCTGAAAAAGACCTGTGGGCTCACAATACAGTTCTGAAATTTTTTGTACACCTAAGGCCCTGAGCAAAGCCGGAACGGCAATCCCTCCCGATGAATTGATCCCATCAACAACGATATGGAAATTTGCAGCAGCTATCGCGTCCGTATCAACCAGCGGCAAATTCCTGATCATATCAATATGTCTTTCAAGCATTTTTTCATCGGAAATGTAACGGCCAAGCAGGTCTGATGAAACAAAAGAAAAAGTCTGGGGTTCAGCAAACACTTGCATGGCCTTCCCTTCCTCTTTGGTCATAAACTCACCCTTTTCATTGAGCAGTTTGAGTGCGTTCCAGTTTTTGGGATTATGGCTGGCCGTTATCACAATGCCTCCATGGCTTTGATGATATTTTACCCCCATTTCTACAGTGGGCGTTGTTGACAGTCCCAGGTCTATCACATCTATACCCATGGCTTGCAAGGTTGATGTCACGATTTGTGCGATCACAGGACCGGATATTCTGGCATCCCTGCCGATGACAACCTTCAGGCGGGTGTCCGGATTTCTGTTTTTCAGCCACATGCCATAAGCACCGGCAAATGTCATCACATCAACCGGCGACAGTCCCTCCCCCGGCCGCCCGCCTATTGTGCCCCTGATTCCCGAAATTGATTGGATCAATACCATTCGTTAGCATTATTAAACTCCGGGTAAAGATACAAATGTTATACACAACCGGAGTATGTAAACTAACCGCTTAACTATCAAATATGACCTAACGCAAACAAAATCAGGTTTTTATTTGTATGAGTCTTGCAGATTATGTAATTTTGATAAAGCCTTGCTTTTGTATGATCAGACTTTTTCTTTTAGTTGAATTTTTTTATTTCTAAACATAGAAGACAGGGCTGTTGCAATAATCATTTGTGGTTGATTCAAATTTTTTTACATGTATTCAAAGTTCCTGGATCCGAAAAATGATCTGACTTTCAAAAAGGTGTTCGGTCAGCATCCGCACCTGTTGAAGAGTTTTCTTAATGCTATATTGCCACTGACAAAGGGTTCTTTTATTGAAACCCTTGAGTATTTGCCGGCTGAAATGGTACCCGAAAACCCATTGATGAAGCACTCCATTGTAGATGTGAGGTGTAAAGACAACTTTGGCAGGCAGTTTATTGTTGAAATGCAGATGCACTGGACTACGGCTTTTATGCAGAGGGTATTGTTCAATGCTTCAAAGGCCTATGTCAGGCAAATGGATAAGTCTTACCAGTATAGCATTCTGGAGCCTGTGTATGCCTTAAGTTTGGTTAACGAAATATTCCAACCAAAAAAAGAAACCTATTATCACCACTACCAGATTGTGAATGTAGCAGATACGGAGCAGCAAATCGAAGGGCTGGAATTTGTTTTTATCGAACTGCCAAAATTTAAAGCAAAAAACCTGACAGAAAAAAAATTGCAGGTATTATGGTTGCGATTTATGACAGAAATCGATGAAAAAACTGCTGATGCATCGCCCGATTTGCTGTCCAATCAAGAAATCAGTGAAGCAATAGAAAGCGTCCGTACATCCGCTTTCAGTCCCGCAGAAATGGAAGCCTATGATAAATACTGGGATATTGTCCGAACGGAGAAAACTTTATATGCCGGATATTTTGAAAAGGGCATAAAAAAAGGGAAAGCTCTGGGTCAGGCACTTGGAAGAGCAGAGGGAAAAGCAGAGGGAAGAGCAGAAGGTGAACTGCTCATAGCCTGCAAAACCGCACTCAGGGGAATTTCCAAAAACATGGCCAGAAAAGATATCATGGAGCTTACCGACATATCGGATAATTTACTGGATAAACTCTTCGCATTATATAAAAAATATAAATCTGAAGCAATCAATCACATAGAAGAAATTATCGATTGACACAACCGGTTTATTTTTCAAACATCCCACAGATTCTCCAACATTCATTAACTTTGCAGGTTACAAAAACATTATTCATTCAGGCAATCCTGACATTTATCAATCCGGTGAATCTGCAGAAGCGTTTTTTTTTATTGTTGCTTACGGGAATCAGTCTTTCATTCGCATCATGCATGCCCGGCCGACATATTCCGGAAGACCGGCATCTATTAAATCGCAACCGCATCGTAATTGAAGATGAAGCAGATGCAGACCCCCATCAATTGAGAAACTTTATCCGGCAAAATCCCAATCGTCGCATCCTTGGTTTTTACCGTTTCCATCTCCGAACCTACCTGTGGGCAAGCAAAAGAGATGAAACCAGATTCAGACTTTGGTTGAAAAACAATATAGGAGAACCACCTGTGCTCTTTGACCCTTCAATGGCCGAGCTTACTACCACGCAGTTCGAAATGTACATGAACAACAGGGGGTATTTCAATGCGGAAGCATCCTTTGATGTATCTTACAGAAGGAAAAAAGCAAATGTGACCTATACGGTTCAAGGCAACCAGCCCTATACCATCAGGCAGATATATTATACTATTCCGGATGAATATCTGGCCGGCTTTATTTATGCAGATACAGTAAATTCATTGATTGTCAGGGGCCAAAGATACGACACCGGCACCCTGCAAAATGAACGGCAACGCCTGACCAGGCATCTGAGGGAGGAAGGGTTTTTTAACTTTTCCCGTGATTTCATCAACTTCCGGGTGGATAGTACGCTGAATCAAAAACAAGCGGATATTGAAATTTTGGTCAGCAATCCATTTATCAGACCCGCTACCCGCAACGATACGGTTGTAACACTTCCACATACCCGATTTAAGATCAACAATATTTATGTTTATCCGGAATACTCAAGGTTAAACCCGGGGCAGCATTTTGCAGATACCACGGTAATTCGCTCAAGGCGGGATAATGACAAAGCCTATGTATTTCTGCACAATGGCCCCATGGCCATTCGGCCAAGAACAATTATTGACAATATTTTACTGCAGCCGGGTGAATATTACAGCCTAAGCCAGCAGGAGCAAACACACCATGCACTTGCAGGGTTGCGAAATTTTCGTTTTGTAAACCTACAGTTTAATGAAGTTGAACATCCGGATTACCCACAAAGCGATACCTTAAAACTCATGAATGCAAAACTCCAGCTAACCAGATCAGCAGCCAATGCTTTCAGCATAGAAGCTGAAGGACTCAACACTGCCGGTAACCTTGGTATAGCAGGAAACTTTCTCTATCAAAACCGGAATATTCTGGGAGGTGCTGAAATATTTAATCTCAGACTCAAAGGTGCCCTTGAAGTATCGGGCGAATCATCTGATGTCCAGATATTCGGTCGTTTACCTTTCAACACAGGAGAAATAGGGGCCGATGTTTCGATCGATATTCCAAAATTGATCGCACCTGTCCAGCCCGAGCGCCTGTCACAGGTCAAAAGACCCAAAACAACCATTCTGACAGGTATTAACTACAGGCAACGACCGGATTATACCCGCTATATCATCAATTTCAGTTACGGATACCGTTGGAATCCCGACCCAAGAAGCCAGCATCAGTTCACCCCCCTGGAAATCAGTTCCATTAAAATCTTCAATGACTCCATTCTGCAGTCAAGGATACCCGAAGACAATCCATTGATTCTTAGCCGATACAGAGATCACCTGATTGGCGGGATGCAGTACAATTATACACACACTACCCAACAAATAGACAGAAAGGTGAATTTTATCTATCTCCGGAGCAATTTGGAGCTGGCCGGCAATATAATGTATCTGCTGGCAGACAGATTGAGTTTTCCCAAAAATGAAGATAATAACTATACCATAGGAGAAATTCCGTTTGCCCAGTTTGTAAAGGCGGATGCTGACTTTAGATATTACCATATTGTTGATGAAAACAATACCATTGCTTTCAGGGTTATGGGAGGGTTGGGAGTCCCATACGGTAACAGCGAAGTAATGCCATTTATAAAAAGCTATTATGGAGGGGGTGCCAATAGCGTCAGGGCATGGAGTATATATAATCTCGGCCCGGGTGGTTACCAGGATCCGGATGCATTGCGTTTCGACAAATATGGCGACATTAAGCTGGAAGCCAATGTTGAGTACCGGTTTCCCCTTTATCGTTACTGGCACGGTGCCCTCTTTGCCGATGCCGGGAACGTTTGGTTTTTGGGCAAAAATGACCAGTTTCCGCTTGGTGATTTTTCCATAAACCGATTTTACAAAGAAATAGCCGTGGGGGCAGGTCTTGGAGTCCGTTTGGACTTTAACTTCTTTTTGGTCAGATTAGATGCTGCTTTCCGCCTGAGAGATCCGGCACTACCTCCGGGTGAAAGATGGATGACGGTGATGCCCGGCTTCAGCAAGTGGAATTTCAACCTGGGAATTGGTTATCCATTCTAATGCTATGTTTTCAGAAACAAACACCTTTGACCGGATAAGGAAACTCTTTCCCTATAAGCCTACGAGTGATCAGGAAATGGTGATCAGTAAGCTGGCAAAATTCCTTGTTGCCAATGAGCCCGGTGATTTATTTCTGCTCAAAGGTTACGCCGGTACTGGTAAAACCACCATCGTCAGCAGCCTGGTAAGAATGCTGCCCGAAATACAAGCACGGGCAGTTTTGCTGGCACCAACCGGCAGGGCTGCAAAAGTACTTAGCGGTTATGCCGGTAGCCCTGCCTATACCATCCATAAAAACATTTACCGAATGCAGGCATCGGCAGATGGTACGTTCATGTTAAAACTGCAGAAAAACAAACATGCCAACACCGTATTCATTGTGGATGAAGCATCCATGATCCCCTGGGAAACAGCAAGCCAAGCCGGATTATTCAGCAGTACCAACCTGCTGGATGACCTCCTTGAATATGTCTACAGCGGAAAAAACTGCTGCATGATTTTTGTCGGTGACTCTGCACAGCTTCCACCCGTTATGGCAAATGAAAGTCCGGCACTGAACAAGGCATTTCTCGAAAAACGTTACGGACTCCAAATCATTGAAATTGAAATGCGCGAAGTGGTAAGGCAGGCTATTGACAGCGGAATCCTTTATAATGCCACATTGGTAAGAAATATGCTGCAGGAAAAAAATGCCGGATACCCAAAACTGAGCCTGGAAGGATTCACCGATGTGATCAGGGTGCAGGGACAGGAAGCTGCCGATGAAGTGGAAAACGCATACCTTGACCATGGAAGAGAGCATGCACTGATGATCTGCAGGTCAAATAAGAAAGCAAATATGTTCAACAAGCACATCAGGCAAAGGGTGCTATATATGGAAGAAGAAATCAATGCGGGAGACCTGCTTATGGTTGTCAAAAACAACTACTACTGGCTTCCCGATGATTCAGAGGCGGGATTTATTGCCAATGGCGATATCGTCGAACTCAAGCGAATACAAAGGCTTGAAGAAATCTATGGATTCCGGTTCGCAGATGTAACTCTTCGTTTAACAGATTATCCGGATATGCCTGACCTCGATGCAAAACTGCTCCTTGACACACTGGACTCGGATGGACCATCTCTTTCCTCCCCGGATTACAAGCGGTTATTTGAATCGGTCGCCGAAGACTACCAAAACATCCCCAATAAAAGAACAAGGATGTCTGCCATACGGCGCAATCCCTGGTTAAATGCGCTCCAGGTTAAGTATGCTTATGCCATGACCTGCCACAAGGCACAGGGCGGACAATGGATGCATGTGTTTGTGGAAATGGGTTACCTGCGTGACAAAACACCCGACAAAGAGTATTTAAGATGGCTATATACCGCTATGACCAGGGCAACAAAAAAACTGTTTTTTTTGAATTTTACCGATGACTTTTTCCTGCGGCCATCGCCCTGACCAAGTCAACAAATTGAAGGTTTCAAAAGAAGAATTTAAGACTTTTTACTAAATAAAACACCCTCTGTTTCTGTCAGAATGCTTACTTTTGCCCTGCATAATTAATATCAACAAGAAAAAAACCGCTATGAAAGCTATTAAAACCGCAATGCACATGCCAACCCGATTATTTTTGGTCTTTTTCATTGCTTTTGGATTGATGCTCAGTTTCCCGCTCCATTCTACGGCACAGGAAGCTCAGGAAGAGGAAAAAGAAGAAGACCCATGGGCAGATGCAGATTTTCCATTTGAGGATGAAATTTTGCTTGTATTTTTTGATACCAACCAGGAAATCAGCGCCTTACAAAGAAGCACCAATGAGCGTATCAATGAAACACTTGAACAGTTCGGGCTTACAAGGCAGCGCTTTGATCAGATTGGAAGAGCTTCACAAATGGGCTTACTTCAAGATGGTGCATTTTCCAATGAAGAAATTGAAGCATTTAACCAGGTGGCTCCCCAGGTTACAGAAATTCAGAGAGAAATGCAAGGAATGGTGCAGATGATCGTTCAGGAATATGACATGACCATGAACGAATATCGCGAAATCCTCAACGCTTTCCGTCAGGATCAGGAATTGCAGCAATATGTTTCGCATCTGGCCAGGGAAAGAGCGCGAGAAAGGATCCTTGAAGAAAGGAGACAGGAAGCAATCAGAAAAATGGAAGAGGAAAAAAGGCAGCAAGAGGAAGAAGAAGAAGGCTAAGATCAACATCTGCATCACCTAAAGCACCTCTGCCACCACAAAGGTACTTCCACCTACAAATATCAAATCATCTGCCGTTGCATCCTTTTTCGCAGCAGCCAATGCTTTGCTTACNGAATCGAATGACCGGCCTTCCAATCCAAAAAAACCGGCATCCGTTTCCAGCTTTTTGGCGTCCAGCCCTCTTGGCACTGCCGGCCGGCAAAAATAATATGCTGCTTTAGGGGGGAGTCTTTTAAGAATTTCAGGCAAATCCTTGTCATCAACCATGCCCAGTACCATCAGCAAACGTTTGTGTGGTAATGTCTTCAACTGCCTGACTATTTGATCTATGCCATCGGGATTGTGACCGGTATCACAGATCACACGCGGATTGCTGCCAATCTGCTGCCACCGACCTTTAATCCCTGTGTTTTCGACTACTAGCTTTAACCCTTTCCGGATGGCCTTATCTGACAAAAAGAACTTCCCTGCACTGTTTATTGTCTCACAAGCAGTTAATACCGTAACAAGGTTTTCTGTCTGATACAATCCCGATAGCCCAACATCAAACGTTTCCACTTTGCCATCATGCATCATTTCCACCTGCAGGTATTTTTTTCCGGCATCTTCAACCATTATATGCTTATTAAGAATATAATGATCAGCAGCTACCGTTAATTGGGCTTTCTGCCTCGCTGCAACCTCAGCAAACACCTCCTGAACCTCTGCCTGCCGTTTTCCGATAATCACAGGAACACCTTGTTTTATAATCCCCGCCTTTTCGCGCGCAATATCTTTTATACCGGGACCAAGGAAACGCACATGGTCAAAACCGATATTGGTAATGATTGCCAGTTCAGGTGTAAGGATATTTGATGAATCAAGACGTCCGCCCATGCCGGTTTCCACAATGGCAATGTCCACCCTCTGTTCGGCAAACCAATGGAAAGTCATGGCCATGGTCATTTCAAAAAAAGAAGGTTGTAATTGCTCAAAAAATGCTTTGTGCTGATTGACGAAGTGAACTACTTCAACTTCCGGAATCATTTTGCCATCAATTTTTATCCGTTCCCGGAAATCTGAAAAATGTGGAGATGTAGCCAGGCCTGTCCGGTATCCCTGCTCCTGAAAGACAGAGGCCAGCATATGAGAAACCGAGCCTTTCCCGTTTGTGCCTGCTATATGGATGCTGCGAAAAGCGGTTTCGGGGTTTCCCAAATGCCTGCTCAGCGCCAGTGTGTTGTCAAGGTTGGCTTTGTAGGCGGCAGCCCCGATTCTCTGGAACATGGGCAATTGACTAAAGAGGTAGTCAATGGTTTCCTTATAGGTCATTTAGTTGAGCCGGATAAAGTTGTAAGTGATCGTACCGATTTGATTTTCGGAAGAATCTGTTCTGACATCAAAGCGGGCTCTTCTTGCAGCTTCTTCAGCCAGTCGGTAAAGAGTTGCATCGGTGGTAGTGGACCCCCGTACACCGGGGACGGCTTGAACAACCTGCCCCTGACTATTCACGGTAATTTGTACCACCACCCTGCCTGTGGCCCGTGTGGTATAGTCGGGCAGGGGCAGAAAGTTGGCTTTTCTGCCGGTTAGGCTGTATTCGGGGCCGTTTCCTGCACCTATTCCCTCTACGCTTTCCGCTCCGATAACACCTTCGGGGCGGCCGGCATTGCCGCGTTCAGTAGTTTCACCCCTGTCGCGCTGATCCGTACTTCTTTGGTCGCGACCGGGAAACAAAGCGCGTGGGTCTACCTGGGGCGGGGGTTCTTCCTCCACTATCTCTTCGGTGGGCTGTTCTGGTTCAGGGGTGCGTTCTATCCTGGGGCTTTCGGGTATCTCACGCTCAACCGGGCGATCGGCTGCTTCCTCAGGCAAAGCAGGTGCATCTTGTGTTTGCTGGGTAACCACCCTTTCGGGGTCGGCCTGCGGTGCGGAAGGTGCAGGACGCGGATCAGGCGGGGGTGCGGCCAAAGGTTGCCTGTCGCCTCTCCCCTCCTCCATGTAACCCTGAACAACAAGTACCCCATGCTCTTCAGGTAATGGCAACGGTGTTGACAGTCCAAAGAAAATTATACACAGAAGCAGCACAACATGAAAAATGATCGTGCCTGCCAGTGCCCTTGCTTTGTCTTTGTCGTTGGATACTCTCATTATCTGCGCGGTTGTGTAGCCAGAATGACCCTGTGTTTCACCTGGTATCTGCTGTTGATATTTTCAACCACATCTATAACATTAACGATATATTGTACAGGAACTGTATGATCGGTACGCAGTACGACTGTGCCTGCTGTGTGACCTTCGAGCCTGTCGATGAGGCCTGACTGCAGGGCATCCATATCCACGGGTATGTCTTCCAGGTACACCTGCCGGTCAGCACTGATATGAACATTCACGGTCTGCGGCACCATTGTCCGGGAATCGCTTGAAGGCAACAGGAGATTAATGGCACTGGGGGCCACCAGGGTTGAAGTGAGCATAAAAAATATCAGCAAAAGGAACACCAGGTCAGACATGGAAGCCATGCTGAACTGTATGTTTCGTGTATTTCTAGCTTTTATCGCCATAACAGTTGCCTTTTAGGATGCCGGTTCATGCAAAAGGTCCATAAATTCGGTGGCCCGGGCTTCGAGCATAAAAACTACTTTTTCGATTCGTGCCACAAGGATATTGTAGCATATGTAAGCAATGATACCCACCGTTAACCCGGTGATTGTGGTAATCATGGCTTCATAAATACCCCCGGCCAGCAGGCTGATATCAATGTTTGGGCCCGCCATTGACATGTTGTAAAATGCGCGCACCATACCCATAACGGTTCCAAGAAAGCCCAACATGGGTGCGGCACCTGCTACGGTGGCCAGCACGGCAATGTTTTTTTCCAGTTTGGCAATTTCCAGCTTACCCACATTTTCAATGGCAGCATTGATGTCGCCAAGCGGTCTGCCGATACGCACGATACCCTTGGCGATCATTCGTGCAATTGGTGATTGGTTATTGCGGCAAAGTGATTTTGCTGAGTCAATGCGACCGTTATGTATAAAATCGCGGATGTTATTCATGAAATTTGTTTCTTCATTGGAAGCCCTGCTGATGGCAAAATAACGCTCAATAAAGATGTAAATGGCCACGATGGATAAAATGACCAGCGGTATCATAACAACACCGCCTTTTAAAGCCAGACTCCAGAAGTTAAGTGTCTCATGCTCCGGCATGGGTGCCTGGGCCAATGTGTCGACGAACTCAACCTGTGGACTGTTCTGGATCTGGAATAACAAATTAGACAACATCGAATAATGGTTTACTTGGTTGTTTTATAGTGTAATAACTAATATGTGGATATTTTATTTTATCCGGCGCAAATATAATGATTATTTTCCTTGACTTGCTTTTTGCCAATTTCTTTAACCGGAACCGGCAAATTGATTGCCCCTGTTTTCCGGATGTTATGATGTATGATGATGGTTTTGAAAAAGACAGAACAGGAGCTTGCAAAAATTATTGATAATCGCTATAAATTAAGAACAAGTTTTGGGGATTTGGTCATTTTTTTTACCTTCGCAGTATAAAACATGCATTATTGGGATTTTCCTTTCTTTCGGAAGGATAATCCCTTTGATTTTTATTTTAAACCAAAAAAAAGAATTATGTCGCAATCCGATGCCAAAGTAATTGCACTCACTTATGAGCTGCGGGAAGGAGGCCCTGAAGGGGATTTGCTTGAATCAGTAAAAAAGGATCAACCCATTGAATTTTTGTTTGGTGCCGGTCGTTTAAATCAGAGTTTTGAAGAGAACGTTCGGAGTCTGAATGAGGGGGAATCCTTTGAATTCACCATAGAAGCCGACAAAGCCTATGGGCAGGTAAACGAAAAGGCCATTGTGGACCTGCCAAAAAGTATATTTATTATTGATGGAAACCTTGCGGAGGATTTACTTATCGAGGGCAATATCATTAACATGGAAGACCAGGAAGGTAATCCCCATCGCGGGAAAATCCTTAAAATTGGCGAAGAAAAGGTTAAGATGGATTTCAATCATCCCCTTGCCGGAATGGATCTCCATTTCCAGGGAGAGGTTATTCGCCGCAGGGAGCCCACTCCTGAAGAACTTTCACAAGGTTTTGTAAAGCCGGAATAAACTGCCGGTTTTCGCATTTCAATACAAAAGGGCATCCCTCAAAAGGGATCGCCCTTATTTTTTCGCGATTGTATTAAGGGATGCTATGTGGATGGTGACACCAATGGCTATGGCCAATAACAATATACGCACCCACCAGAGGTTTACCGCAAAAATGGCAGAAATACTGATGGTGATCCACAGCAGGGAAATTGCACCCACTTTGACATGGTAGGTTGTTCCACGGTGATCGCGATAATTTCGGATGTGCTTTCCAAACACCTTATGGTTTAGCAGCCAGTAATAGAAACGCTCCGAGCTGCGTGCATAACAATAGGTTGCTAAAAGAAGGAAAGGGGTGGTAGGCAGCAATGGCAAAGGAATACCCAAAATGCCCAGTCCGAGACTGATACTGCCGGCAACAAACCAAAGAAAACGCTGAATGGGGGTCAGTTTTTTCCCAAACGTTGGTTTTTCCTCTCTCATATATGGAAGTTAATTAACTTTGAAATCCTTTTGTGAAATGTGCAAAGGTCGTAAAAAAAAATAATCCGGAATGAACGATCGGCTAATCAGAGAAACCAGCTTCAGGCTGCAAAGTTCAACAAGGCAGGACCTCGTTGTTCGCTCCAAGCTTCCTTTACAAGCCAAGCCAAAAGGGATTGTGCTGATCATACCCGGAATGGCAGAACATGCAGGCAGATACAATGATTTTGCAAGCTTTCTTGCGGAGAATCATTTCGGTGTTTATGCATGCGATCATCCGGGGCATGGCAAATCCATCTCTGCACCGGGTGAGGCAGGTTCGTTCCCCAAAAAACGTGGTTGGCAAATAATGCTTGAAAATGTGCGCGCATTGTACACATACATCCGAAAAAACCAGCCCGAGATACCTGTCTTTGTTTTTGGCCACAGTATGGGCTCCATCATCGCACGCCATTTTACCGCTCTATACCCCGTATATATACAGGGGCTGATTCTTTCAGGAAGCTTTGCCTTGAAACCATGGATGGTGAACATGGCGCTCTTTCTTATGAAAATAAAAATTCTGTTTGAAGGAGCCGATCACAAAAGCAAATGGTTTAACCGGGCTTTTTACGGGAGTTTCAACCGGCATTTCAAAAACCGGCATACATTGTTTGAATGGATTTCCTCGAGCCGGGAAGAAGTTGATGAATATGTAGCAGACCCCCTCTGCGGTTTTGATTGTTCCAACGCCTTTTACCGAAGCCTGCTCAAAGGCATTGCCGCCACAAACCGTGCTGAACAGCTTTTAACCTACAGAAAAACATTGCCGGTGCTCATACTGAGCGGCCAGGAAGATCCGGTTGGAAATTTCGGAAAGGACGCCGTTAAGCTTCATAAAATATATTACGTGCAAAACTTCCAGAATTTGTCCATGAAAATATTTCCCGGCAGACATGAGCTTCTTCATGAAATAAATAAGGATGCCATTTACAAGTACCTGCTGGACTGGTTTCTTGCAAGTCTGGAAATCAAGTAAACACCTTCAAAGAAAATTACAGGGGAATATACCCTGTCAGGCCCTGAATATCAATAAAGGAATAGTACTTTGGTAAATGAGTTTTCGGGTGATGTCAGGATCAAACAAACGGGACAGCAAGCCGCGTTTCCTGTTTACCAATGAAAATAAATCAATGCGGTGCTGCTCTACAAATGATTCAAGCTCCTTTATGTTGTCATCACCCTGAAGCAGATGGCATTCCACTTCCGCATCCTTTTTCACTTTTCTAAAATAGTCTTTAACATTGTCCATTTTTAAATCATCATAACTTGTGTCCGCCTTTCTGGAAAAATGAATACAATGTATCTTCACATGAAACTCTGAGACTATTGAAAGAAGTCTTCTGATGGCAACAAAATCTGAATCATCGAATTCAGTGGCATAGGCAATATTTTTCACTTCCTTTGATGCATCATAGATAGATTTTTCAGGAATGGCAAGCACCGGAACCCTGGTTCTGTCAAGCACCCTGTACACCACGCTGCCGATGATATCACTCTGCTTCTCTCCTTTTCCCTTGGTTCCCAACACAATAATACCCGGATTATAATCTTTGGCTACGCGCGCAATCTCATCCTCAATGATTCCTTCTCGCAACGAATACCCGATCTTAACGTTATGCATCTGTTTATCAGCAGCGGCTTGCCGGATGTCGTTCACAAAAGAAAGCAGGTTTTTCCTGGCACTTTTTTCCATCTCCCGCAAATTGATATCCATGTCCACCTGGATGCTGTAGGCATCGGTGATGGGAACCAGATCAACTATCGGAGCATAATAAACGTGCAGGATCTTAATGTCGGCTTTCAGTTTTTCAGCCAGGTTAAGGGCATACAAGCAGGCGTTGCCGGAGTATTCCGAAAAATCGACGGGCACCAAAATACGTCTGATCTCCCTGGGATGCCTCTTGTCCATTTTTTGCTGCTCCGACCTCCACTCATTCATCAGGCGAAGCGCCTGTTCAACATCAGATGATTTGATGCGGATCTTGACGCCTTGTGGGGCAGCACCCTGTATCAGGTGTACATTTTCCAGATAACAATTGATCCCGGCAGATTCAAGCCGGGCTTTCAATATTTCTGCAGAAGTGTAATGATCCGTTGCTATTGTTACCAGTTGCTCTTCCATGACAATATGTTTTTTTTGGATATTCAACAAATCTTGATCTGATAAATATACAAAAAAATCCTGTATTTCCAATACTAGTGTCAAGCTTTCAAGAGAATGCAGGTTTCTCCGATTTACCGGGTTTATTTCCGGTACCTTAATTTCAAAAAGAAAAGGGATTGGGCTTTAAAAGTAATACAGAGCTGTAAAAAGCAGACGGAAATTGCCCACTTCATCATGGTTCCTAACTTTTCCCTTCGCATCGGGCGTTCCGAATGCAGCGGAGGTATATTCAAGTTCAGCGCAAAGGGCCAGACTGCCTGAGGAAAAGGTTAGGGAGGGTGCAATCCTGTATAAATATGCAATATCGCTTCCCCTTCCATAAAAGCTACCTGCCACATGATCGGAAGCACCGAAATTGTGGGCATAACCCATAAAAAGTCCGGCCAGCACCCTGTCACCATAAAGGATATTCATCCATGCCGACAAGTGATTGAGGGGCGTATATTCCACATGGCCTGTTTCTTCATCCAGGAAACTTTCTGCATATCCGCCCAGCATGAGATGTTCGCTGAGGTTTTGACCGTATATACTTTTCATGCTGATGTCGAGAAGATCAAAGCGGTATCTGCCATATGCCATTAATGCATAAGACCCAATGCTCTCTGAGGTGTAAATATCCGCATCTGTTTTCAGCCGCGGACGCAATACTTTGTAATCGGCAGCCAGTCCGGCCGTGAAGTTTTCATAATTGCCCGACCATTGCAAATGCAGGTTGGGGAGTATGCTTTGCCTGAGATAATCCGGTGTTGTGCCCCGTGGGCCGTCACTGGCATTGTCGCGTTGTCCGACCAATGAAAAGAGCCATTGTGACTGCCCCCGGAAATGTGACAAAGTTGCCTGCGGATTCCTGATAAAGGGTTGAAAGGGAGCACCTGTATTGAGCGAAACAACACGGGGTGTTACAGCAGGGGTAAACAACGGATGCCAGTATTGACCAAGCATCAGATTCCAACTGTCCCAGCGCATGTTGAGGTATGCGTGCCGGAGGCGAAAACCATTGATGTCGGCGTTGGTAACCCCGGAAAAATCGGCTTCTATCATTCCGGAAATATTTGCTCCGAAAGCATCAGGACCTTCCATGTGGGTGGCCAGCCTGGAGGTAATGGCAGAAAAATTGAATACCGGATCACCATGGATATCCTTGCCATCAACATCGGGCAACTTAGCGGCAGGGTACAGCAAAAAAAGATCCTCTCTTGCAGCTACCACAGTCCGGCTGTCGATCCAGTAATCTGTTTTAACAAAGCCGGTGATGCGAAATGAGAATCGTGAATCATCATTTTCGGTTTTTTCCGGCTCATTGGAGAAAACTGTGAGTGGAATCATCAAAAAAAACACAATCGACATCACGCTTGCTTTTGTGTGTTTGTTCCGCAAGTAACTCACTAACGGGTTCAGCCCCAGCGAGGTAAACATGCCAATGGTTCCGGCCTGCGGCGATGGTACCCCTGATGCATACAGGAGCAGGCACACACACAATCCGCCAGTTCCTGATGCAATGGCACCGCTTCTTCTGACCTTTTTGCTATACAAGCCCCAGATAAACGGCCCCAGGAAAAAAGAGCCCAGGGCACCCCACGAAATACCCAGTATGGCAACAATGCTGTCGAGATTCAAAAATGCAAGTACCACCGATAAAAAAATGAACAATGCACTCATGAGACGCATCATCAGTGTCAGGGTTTTATCCTTTACTCTGTTGTTGATGAATCCCTGGTAAAAGTCCTTTACAAATGTTGAGCTGGATACCAGCACGAGGGCCGCAAGTGTTGACATGGAGGCCGAAAGGATGAGCAGGAGGATGATCACGCTTAATGAAACCGGTACCACATTGGTGAGCAGTTCGGGCATCAGGATATCATACAAGGGCTGTCCGGCATCGCCAAAGGCAGCCGGCGTGCCTTCCGGACTCAAAAATATCCTGGATGTTGATCCCACGAAGTAAGCCACACCGCCAATGAGGATCGCAAACAAGGTCGATGCCAGCATTCCGCGTTTAACTGTCGCTTTGTCCTTGATGGCATAAAATTTTTGCATCAGTTGCGGCATGGCGAAGGGGGCCATACTGGTAAGCAAAACCAGCGAGAGGAGGGGCCACCATCCGGGGGGACCAACCGCCTGGGTAAGTTTGGGATCAATGGCCCTAAGGTCGAAAGTGATTTGCTGCAATCCCCCGCCCTCGTTTAACGTACTGAAAAACAGAATGATCACGCTCACCGCCATGATGATACCAAAGATCATGTCGATCAATGCCATAGACTTATAACCACCCAGGACCATGTATAGCGCGGTAAAAAAGCCCATGAAGGCCAATGCATGCCAGTATTCAATATTGAAATTGGATGTGAACAGGTAGGATAGTCCCATGAAAACGGCTGCCGTATAAGGTATCATAAAAATAAAGATCACCAGGCTGGCCAGGAGTTTCAGTTCCGGTGACCGGTAGCGTTTCCTGAGAAACTCCGGCAATGTATAGGCATTGTATTCAATGGCGGCGTCTTTGAGCCGCATTCCCACCAGCCGCCAAACCAGCAATACCCCCAGCAGGGCATTCACCAATGCGATCCACAAGCCGGAATAACCAAAATTCCAACCGATATTGCCCGCAAATCCAATAAAGAGAACCGCGCTAAAATATGCCGTTCCATAGGAAAAAGCGGTCATCCAGGGGCCCACATTGCCGCCTCCCAGGTAAAAATCCTTAAAGGTTTTTGTGCTTCTAAATCCACGAATACCTACCCAGATAATCATCAGGGCATACAATGCGAGAACAACGATCCGGATCCACATGATGCGTTATGTTTAAGAGCGTTTGGGTTTTACAATGTTTATTCGGGCATCAACGGCCACCACCCGGTCTTTGCTACCGAGCAGGGGATTGAGATCCATTTCGAAAATTTCGGGCGCAGCCTCCATAAGGGCAGAAAGACGAACAATGGTGTCTGCAAAGGCTTCTTTGTTTACGCCCTCCTGACCTCGAACACCATCCAGAATGGCGCGGCTTTTCAGGCTGCCGATCATTGCTTCGGCCTCCGCGTGACGAACCGGTGCAAGACCGGTGGCAATATCCTTCAGCACCTCAATAAAGATTCCACCCATGCCACAAAGGATCATATGGCCAAATGCATCTTCCCTCTTGGCACCGGCAAACAACTCTGTACCGCTGAGCATGGGTTGCATCAACACGGCGTTGGTGTCCTTGATCTGCATCATTCTTTCGAACTGGGAAACAAGGTCTTTCTCATTGTCTATATTGAGCACTACCCCACCCACATCCGATTTGTGCACAGGGCCCACCACTTTCATGGCCAGCGGGAAGCCCAGCTCTTTTGCTGCTTGTAACAGATCGTCTTTAATATTAACAACCGCTTCGGCTGCCCTCGGTATCCCCGCTGCATCCAACAGGGTCTGCACGGCTACCGGTTCAAGGTATCCGTCAGCGGCGTCATCAATGGTCTTACGAATCAAGCGGCTGTCAATTACCGGGCCTGCACCGGTAGTTCCTGAGGGTTGCCCGGCATGAAACACCCGCGCAAGGGCTTCACCCAGCACCACTTCATCCGGAAAGTTTACACGTCCTTTCGCAATGAAGGCATTTACCTCATCAGCAGCAGTCAGAATGCTGGGCAAAACCGGATAAATGGGCTTTTTACAGGTCCTCATCTTCTGATCCAGAACCTCATACACATCATAAACTGGAAATAGACCGGGGGTGCCGAAGATGACCACCATCCCGTCAATCTGGTCAAAATACTTTTCGGTATAATCGATGATGATACCCAATTGTTCGGCGGTTCCCGTGGCCAAAAAATCGATGGGGTTGGCGACAGACGATCCGGGGAAAAGATGCTTAAGCAGTTCCTTGCTTGCCTCTCCGGTTATTGGTGGCACATCAAGGCCGCCTTTCGACAGGGCATCGGTAAGCATTACAGCAGGTCCGCCGGCGTGGGTGATCACTGCCAGGTTTTTTCCCTTCAGTGGCGGGTATGTAAACACGGAAGCAACGGCTATCAGATCCTCACGACCGTGGCAGCGCACAATGCCGGCTTTTCGAAACAAAGCGTCCACCGCCACATCCGGGCTTGCCAATGCTCCCGTATGGGAAGAAGCAGCGCGGCTGCCGGCTTCCGAGCTGCCGGCCTTTACAGCCGCAATCCGGCAACCCTTGCGAACCAGCGAAGCAGCATGATGCAGCAACATCATCGGTTTGGAGATGTCTTCGATATACAATAGCTTAATCCTGGAACTGGTTTCCGGATCAAAGGTTTCATCCCAATATTTTACCACTTCTTCCACACCCATCTGGGCACTGTTTCCAACAGAAAACACATTGGCAAAACTCAAACCCTTCGGGATGCCTGCCTCCATAATGAAACAGGCAGTAGCCCCCGAACCGGAAACAAAGTCACAACCCTTCTCATCCAGCTTTGGGATCGGGTAGGTGAACACACTGTGGTGATTGGGTGTAAGCACACCGGTGCAGTTCGGGCCAATCAACGTACCATCCACACTGTTAACCGCATCCACCAAGCGTTTTTCGAGCATGGCTCCCTCCTCACTTTCCTCACTGAACCCGGCCGACAATACAATGAACGCCCGTGTATTTTTCCGGTTTGCCAATACCTCAACGGTATCAGGCACATACTGCGCCGCAATGGCAATTATGGCCAGATCTACATCGGGCAAATCCGCCACATCCCTGTAGCTTTTTACACCCTGGACTTCCGATTCTTTCAGGTTTGTTACGTACAATTCGCCGGCAAAACGGCCATCAATGAGGTTTTTTAATACTTTTCCGCCCGGTTTGGAGGTATTGTTGGAAGCCCCAACAACTACAATACTCTTTGGATCAATCAATGCATTGTTTATCATGGCAATTTATGATTATGATGTAATAATTCAGCACAGGACAGGCATCGGCAATGTATCCGGTTGTAAACAGTGAATACTTCACCAATGGAAATAACGCTTCGAAAATAGATATTATCACGGACATAACAGGTCACCGGCAGATAAAAAAATCATATTTTACCAGACAATTTGTTTTTTCAAAAGAATTTCATTGGGGAATTCAGCGAGGAAAGGTGATTATGGGAGCTGGGAGCTGGGAGCTGAGAGCTGAGAGCTGAGAGCTGGGAGCTGGGAGCTGAGAGCTGAGAGCTGAGAGCTGGGAGCTGGGACTTCAGGGACTTAAGAGACTTAAGAGACTTAAGGGACTTAAGAGACTTGAGAGAGGGAGTGAAAGAGATAAAGAGAGAGGGGGTGAAAGTAAGAAGTAAGAAGTAAGAAGTAAGAAGTAAGAAGTAAGAAGTAAGAAGTAAGAAGTAAGAAGTAAGAAGTAGGTAGCTAGCCACCTGTA